>Ga0184629_10000138_pt1 | contig 30498 bp, 38 predicted proteins | sample PLM4_32_b1_FD_133158 | JGI IMG/M metagenome (GOLD analysis project Ga0184629, IMG submission 133158) | Groundwater sediment microbial communities from an aquifer in East River, Colorado, USA - PLM4_32_b1 | ecosystem: Environmental > Terrestrial > Soil > Riparian zone | place: USA: East River...
TTGGAGCTATCAATAACACACAAAGCAATTCTTAAGCAGCATGGGACAAAAGACAAATCCAATTGGAAATAGACTTGGTATCATCAGAGGATGGGACTCAAACTGGTATGGTGGAAATGATTACGGTGATAAACTTGCCGAAGATTATAAAATCAGAAAGTACATCCATGCTCGTTTATCAAAAGCTAGTGTATCGAAAGTAATCATCGAGAGAACTTTAAAACTTGTAACCGTTACTATCACTACTGCTAGACCTGGTATCATTATCGGAAAAGGTGGACAAGAGGTAGACAAGTTAAAAGAAGAACTTAAGAAAATTACTGATAAAGAGGTTCAAATCAACATCTTTGAAATTAAAAGACCTGAACTTGACGCGTATCTAGTTGCTACAAGCATCTGTCGTCAAATCGAAAGCAGAATTTCTTACAGACGTGCAATCAAAATGGCAATTGCTGCTTCTATGCGTATGAACGCTGAAGGTATCAAAGTTTTGATTTCTGGTCGTTTGAATGGTGCAGAGATGGCTCGTTCAGAAGGTTTCAAAGAAGGTAGAGTTCCTCTATCAACTTTCAGAGCTGATATTGATTATGCACTTGCAGAAGCTCATACTACTTATGGTAGAATGGGAATCAAAGTGTGGATCATGAAAGGTGAAGTTTATGGAAAGAGAGATCTTTCTCCACTTGCAGGAATGGACAAAAAACAACCTGGTGGTGGTAAAGGTGGAGATTCTCCTAGAGGAGATAGAAAACCTTTTAATAAAGGTGGAAAACCAGATGCTCGTAAACGAAAGTAAATTTTTAAACTAAAGAAAAATGTTACAGCCTAAAAGAACAAAATACCGTAAGGTACAAAAAGGTAAAATGAAAGGGAATTCCCAAAGAGGACACGAACTTTCTAATGGAATGTTTGGTATTAAATCTGTACATGAAGATGGAATGTTCTTAACCTCTCGTCAAATCGAAGCTGCGCGTATTGCTGCAACTCGTTTTATGAAAAGAGAAGGACAATTATGGATCAAAATATTTCCAGACAAACCTATCACTAAGAAACCTCTTGAGGTACGTATGGGTAAAGGTAAAGGTGCAGTTGAGTATTGGGCTGCCGTTGTTAAACCCGGAAGAATTATGTTTGAAGTTGGAGGAGTTCCTTTATCAGTTGCAAAAGAGGCATTACGTCTTGCGGCTCAAAAGCTTCCAGTAAAAACTAAATTCGTAGTTGCTAGAGATTTCGAAGCATAATCTATATTATATTATGAAACAATCAGAAATAAAAGATCTTTCTGCAGCGGAGTTGCAAGAAAAACTTAGCCAGACTAAGAAGGCATATGCCGACCTGAAAATGGCTCACGCTATTTCACCAATTGAGAACCCACTTCAAATAAGAGGTGTAAGAAGAACAGTTGCAAGATTAGCTACGGAACTTACTAAAAGAGAATTACAATAATTCTGCTGAAAGATGGAAGAAAAAAGAAATTTAAGAAAAGAGAGAGTTGGTGTTGTAACTTCAGACAAAATGGATAAATCTATTGTTGTTGCTGAAGTTCGTAAAGTAAAACACCCATTATACGGTAAGTTCGTGTTGAAGACTAAAAAGTATCATGCACACGACGAAAATAACGACTGTAACATTGGAGATACTGTAAAGATTAGCGAAACGCGTCCTTTAAGTAAAACGAAATGTTGGAGGTTAGTTGAAATCCTAGAAAGAGCTAAATAATTATGGTACAACAAGAATCAAGACTAAAAGTAGCAGATAACACAGGAGCTAAAGAAGTTTTAACTATCCGTGTTTTAGGAGGTACCAAAAGAAGGTATGCCTCTGTTGGAGACAAGATTGTAGTTTCTATCAAAGATACAGCACCTAACGGAAGCGTTAAAAAAGGAGCTGTTTCAACTGCAGTTGTTGTACGTACCAAAAAAGAAGTGAGAAGAGCCGATGGTTCATACATTAGATTTGATGACAACGCATGTGTGTTATTGAATGCTGCTGGTGAAATGAGAGGAACTCGTGTTTTTGGTCCGGTAGCAAGAGAACTTCGTGAAAAACAATTCATGAAAATTGTATCATTAGCACCAGAAGTGCTTTAATTCGTTTTAAGATGATAAAGCTAAAAATAAAATCAGGAGACATCGTAAGAGTAATTGCTGGAGACCATAAAGGTGAAGAAGGTAAAGTTTTACGTGTTTACCGTGAGAAAAACAAAGCAATTGTTGAAGGTGTAAACATGGTTTCTAAACATACGAAACCTAGTGCAAAAAGCCCTCAAGGTGGTATTGTAAAAAAAGAAGCTTCTATTCAAATTTCTAATATATCTCTAATTGATCCTAAAACTAAGGAAACAACTAGAGTTGGAATTAGAGTTGAAGGAGATAAGAAAGTAAGATTTTCAAAAAAATCTAATCAAGTACTATAGTAATGGCATATATACCTAGACTAAAAGAAGAATATAAGAGTAGAGTTATCTCTGCTCTTAAAGAAGAATTCGGTTACACAAACGTAATGCAAGTTCCTAAATTGGAAAAAATCGTTTTGAGTAAAGGAGTTGGTGCAGCAGTATCTGATAAAAAATTAATTGACTATGCAGTTGATGAGTTAACAAAGATTACTGGACAGAAAGCAATATCTACAATTTCAAAGAAAGACGTTGCGTCTTTCAAATTGAGAAAAGGGATGCCTATTGGAGCAAAAGTTACTTTACGTGGAGAAAGAATGTATGAGTTTTTAGATAGACTTATTACTTCTGCTTTACCTCGCGTTAGAGATTTCAGTGGTATTAAAGCTACTGGTTTTGACGGTAGAGGAAACTATAATCTTGGTGTTTTAGAGCAAATCATTTTCCCTGAAATTGATATTGACAAAGTAAATAAAATATCTGGAATGGACATTTCATTTGTTACTACTGCTAAAACAGATAAAGAAGCAAAGTCATTGTTGGCTGAATTAGGTTTACCTTTTAAAAAGAATTAAGATATGGCTAAAGAATCAATGAAAGCCCGTGAGGTTAAGAGAGAAAAAACGGTAGCTAAGTATGCTGAGAAAAGAAAAGCTTTGTTAGAAGCTGGAGATTTCGTAGGTTTGCAAAAATTACCGAAGAATGCTTCGCCAGTTCGTTTGCACAATCGTTGTAAATTGACAGGTAGACCAAGAGGGTATATGCGTCAATTCGGTATTTCACGCGTAACATTCCGTGAGATGGCTAATAATGGATTGATACCAGGTGTTAAAAAAGCATCTTGGTAAAAAAATATTCAGACGCGAGTAATCGCGTCTGTTTTTCACATTTATAAACTGGTTTCAGGTTCGATTAATTTTAATTGAAAACCGTTACCGCAAATCAATACATAATGTATACAGATCCTATTGCAGATTATTTGACGAGAGTTAGAAACGCTGTGGCTGCAAACCACAAAGTTGTCGAAATTCCAGCATCTAATCTAAAAAAAGAAATAACAAAGATCTTATTTGATCAAGGTTATATCTTAAGTTACAAATTTGAAGACAACGCTGTTCAGGGTTCAATCAAAATTGCTTTAAAGTATGATAAAGATACTAAAGAGTCAGTAATAAAAGATATCCAAAGAATTAGTAAACCAGGTTTACGTAAATATTCAGGTTCTTCAAACATTCCTAGAATCCTTAATGGATTAGGAATTGCTATTGTTTCTACTTCTAAAGGTTTAATGACTGGAAAGAAAGCTAGACAATTGAATGTTGGTGGCGAAGTAATTTGTTACGTATACTAATTTTAAAGACTATATAAGATGTCAAGAATAGGTAAAAGCCCAGTAACAATACCAGCTGGAGTAACTGTTACAGTTGCTGATGGTATTATTACGGTAAAAGGAAAAAATGGTCAACTAACTCAGGAGTTTTCGGACGTAACTGTAACAGTTGAAGGGGATCTAGTTCAAGTAGATAGATCTTCTGATCACAAAGACCAAAGAGCAAAACACGGATTGTACAGATCTTTAATCAATAACATGATTATTGGAGTAACAGAAGGTTTTACAAAATCTTTAGAATTGGTAGGAGTTGGTTATAGAGCTTCAAATCAAGGACAAAAATTAGATTTAGCACTTGGTTATTCTCACAATATTGTTTTAGAAATAGCTCCTGAGGTAACTCTTGAAACTATATCTGAAAAAGGTAAAAACCCAATTGTGAAATTAACATCATTAGATAAACAACTTTTAGGTCAAGTTGCGGCAAAAATTAGAGGTTTCCGTAAACCTGAACCGTACAAAGGAAAAGGTGTGAAATTTGTAGGTGAAGTATTAAGAAGAAAAGCAGGTAAATCAGCTTAAAAAATAAGATTATGTCATTAACAAAACCTGAAAGAAGACAAAGAATTAGATTCAGAATTAGAAAAACGATCAGTGGTACTGCTACTAATCCAAGACTATCTGTTTTTAGAAGTAACAAAGAAATTTACGCTCAACTTATTGATGACGTAAACGGAGTTACTTTATTAGCTGCTTCTTCAAGAGAAAAGGAAATAGGAAAAGGTACGAACATTGAAGTTGCAACTGCAGTTGGAAAACTAGTAGCGGAAAAAGCTTTAAAAGTGGGTATTGATGTAGTAACATTCGATAGAGGAGGTTATTTATATCATGGTCGTATTAAATCATTAGCGGAAGGCGCGAGAGCGGCTGGACTTAAATTCTAATATAGTATGTCTAATAGTAAATACAAGAATGTAGAGCTAGTAAAACCAAGTGGTCTTGAATTAAAAGATCGTTTGGTAAGTGTGAATCGTGTTACTAAAGTTACAAAGGGTGGTAGAGCTTTCGGTTTTTCTGCTATTGTAGTTGTAGGTGATGAAAATGGGGTTGTTGGTCACGGATTAGGGAAATCTAAAGATGTTTCTGAAGCAATTGCGAAAGCAGTAGAAGATGCTAAGAAAAATTTAGTAAAAATTCCTTTGAATGGACAATCAGTTCCTCACGAACAAAAAGGTAAATTTGGTGGTGCGCGTGTATTCTTAATTCCTGCCTCTCACGGTACTGGAGTTATTGCTGGTGGAGCTGTTCGTTCAGTTCTTGAATCAGTAGGAATTCATGATGTATTATCTAAATCACAAGGATCTTCAAATCCTCACAACGTAGTAAAAGCAACTTTTGATGCTTTATTACAAATGAGAAGTGCTTATACTGTTGCAAAACAAAGAGGCGTTTCTTTAGAAAAAGTTTTTAAAGGTTAATTCAAGGAAATTATGGCTAAATTATTAGTAAAACAAGTTAGAAGCAAAATCAACTGTCCTCTTACTCAAAAAAGAGGTTTGGAAGCTTTAGGTCTACGTAAAATGGGACAAGTTGTAGAGCATGATTCAAATCCTACAATCCTTGGGATGATAAATAAAGTTAAACACTTAGTTTCTGTTGAAGAAGCTAAATAACAAATACTGTTATGAATTTAAGTAACTTACAACCTGCTGAGGGTTCTACACACAATCAAAATAAAAGATTAGGTAGAGGAGAAGGTTCTGGAAAAGGTGGTACTTCTGCAAGAGGTCACAAAGGAGCAAAATCTCGTTCTGGTTATTCTAAAAAGATTGGTTTTGAGGGTGGGCAAATGCCACTTCAAAGACGTGTGCCTAAGTTTGGTTTCACTAACATCAATCGTAAAGAATACGAAGGTGTTAATCTTGATACTCTTCAATTATTAGTTGATAATGGAGTAATTACAGATGCTGTTGATATGACAGTTTATGTAGCTAATCGTCTTGCTACCAAAAATGAAATCGTTAAGATTTTGGGTAGAGGAGAATTGACAGCAAAATTAAAAGTAACTGCTCACAAATTTACTGCTACTGCAAAAGCTGCTATTGAAGCTGCTGGTGGAGAAGCTGTAATCATGTAATTTTTCAATTAAGATGAAGAAATTTATTGAATCAATAAGTAATGTTTGGAAAATAGAAGAACTAAAAAATAGAATTTTAATTACTTTAGGTCTACTTCTTGTTTATCGTTTTGGTGCCCAAGTTACACTTCCCGGAATTGACGCAACTCAATTGACTGGATTGGCTGGACAAACCAAAAATGGATTAGGATCTATTCTAGACATGTTTACCGGAGGTGCATTTTCTAAAGCTTCAGTTTTTGCTTTAGGGATTATGCCATATATTTCTGCATCTATTGTTGTGCAACTTATGGGAATTGCGATTCCTTATTTGCAAAAACTTCAAAGTGATGGAGAGAGTGGTAGAAAAAAAATCAATCAAATTACCCGTTGGTTAACTATTGTTATTACTTTAGTACAAGGACCAACTTATATCTACAATCTTTATAGAACTTTACCTAGTTCAGCATTTTTATTAGGATTTGACTCTTTTGAATTCTTATTTTCTTCAGTAATTATTCTAGTTACAGGTACAATTTTTGCCATGTGGTTAGGAGAAAAAATAACTGATAAAGGAATTGGAAACGGTATTTCACTTTTGATTATGGTTGGTATTTTGGCTAGGTTGCCTCAAGCTTTCATGCAAGAATTTACGACTAGAGTTACTAATAATAATGGTGGACCAATGTTGTTGGTTATCGAAATTATTATTTGGTTACTAGTTATTATTTCTTGTGTATTGTTAGTAATGGCAATTAGAAAAATTCCAGTACAGTATGCTCGTCGTACAACTTCTGGAGATTTCGAACAAGATATGATGGGTGGTAACAGACAATGGATTCCATTAAAGCTTAATGCATCAGGTGTAATGCCAATAATTTTTGCACAAGCTATTATGTTTATTCCTGCAGCTGTTGCTGGTTTATCTAAATCGGATGCATCACAAACTATTGTTGGTGCTTTTAGTAATATGTTTGGATTTTGGTATAACTTAGTTTTTGCAACTTTAATAGTTGTATTTACATTCTTTTATACTGCAATTACAGTTCCTACTAACAAAATGTCTGATGATTTAAAGAGAAGCGGTGGTTTTATTCCTGGTGTAAGGCCTGGAGCTGAAACTTCTGATTATCTTGATAAAGTGATGTCTTTGATAACTTTTCCAGGATCTTTATTTCTTGCTTTGATAGCTGTGTTCCCAGCGATTGTTGTAAGTCTTATGGATGTTCAACAGTCTTGGGCTATGTTTTTTGGAGGTACTTCATTGATAATTATGGTTGGAGTTGCAATTGATACAATTCAACAAATCAATTCATACTTGTTGAACAAACATTATGATGGTTTGATGAAAAGTGGTAAAAATAGAAAAGCAGTAGCTTAACTTATGGCAAAACAATCAGCAATAGAACAAGACGGATCCATCATCGAAGCATTGTCAAATGCGATGTTCCGTGTAGAGTTAGAAAATGGACATATCGTAATTGCTCATATTTCTGGTAAAATGCGTATGCATTACATCAAATTATTACCTGGTGATAAAGTGAAACTAGAAATGAGTCCTTATGATTTGTCAAAAGCAAGAATTACTTATAGATATTAAAGGATATTCACTATGAAAGTTAGAGCATCAGTAAAAAAGAGAAGTCCCGAGTGCAAAATTGTGCGTAGAAAAGGGAGATTGTACGTAATAAACAAAAAGAATCCTAGATTTAAACAAAGACAAGGATAATTATGGCAAGAATAGCAGGGGTAGATATCCCGAAAAATAAGAGAGGTGTTATAGCACTTACCTACATCTTCGGATTAGGAAATAGTAGAGCAATTGAGATTTTAGAAAAAGCTCAAGTTAGCCAAGACAAAAAAGTTCAAGATTGGAATGATGAGGAGATCGGAGCAATTCGTGAGGCTGTATCAGCTTTCAAAATTGAAGGAGAATTACGTTCTGAGGTTTCTTTAAACATCAAACGTTTAATGGATATTGGATGTTACAGAGGTATCCGTCATAGAACTGGTCTTCCTTTAAGAGGACAAAGAACTAAAAACAACTCTAGAACAAGAAAAGGTAAAAGAAAAACTGTTGCAAACAAGAAAAAAGCAACTAAATAATAAGTAATATGGCTAAAGCAACTGCAAAAAAACGTAAAGTTATCGTTGAATCAACGGGAGAAGCTCATATTTCTGCTACCTTCAATAACATCATCATTTCTTTGACAAACAAAAAAGGTGAAGTTATTTCTTGGTCTTCAGCTGGTAAAATGGGTTTTAGAGGTTCTAAAAAGAATACTCCATACGCAGCTCAAATGGCAGCAGAAGATTGTAGTAAAGTAGCTCTTGAGGCTGGACTTAAAAAAGTAAAGGTTTATGTAAAAGGACCAGGAAACGGGCGTGAGTCTGCTATCCGTTCTTTGCATAACGGTGGAATTGAAGTTACAGAGATTATCGATGTTACTCCAATGCCTCACAATGGATGTCGTCCTCCAAAAAGACGTAGAGTTTAATACTCAAAAAATATTATAGTATAACCTAGATTGAATGTAGATTATCGAAGGATAAGACCTGAATTCATAATCTCAATCTTAAACAATTTAAAATGGCAAGATATACTGGTCCTAGTACAAGAATCGCTCGTAAATTTGGTGAAGCGATTTTCGGAGACGATAAAGCTTTCGAAAAAAGAAATTACCCACCTGGTCAACACGGGATGGCTAAAAAAAGAGGAAAAAAATCTGAATATGCTGTCCAGTTAATGGAAAAGCAAAAAGCTAAATATTCTTATGGAATTTTAGAAAAACAATTCAGAAATTTATTCGAAAAAGCATCAGCTACTAAAGGTGTAACTGGTGAAGTATTGTTACAATTGTGTGAAGCAAGATTAGACAATGTGGTTTTTAGAATGGGTATCGCTCCTTCTAGAAGAGGTGCTCGTCAAATCGTTTCTCACCGTCACATTACAGTAAACGGAGAAAATGTAAATATTCCTTCTTATCACTTGAAACCAGGTGATGTAGTAGGTGTTCGTGAAAAATCTAAATCTATAGAGGCTATCGAACGTTCTTTATCTAATTCAAGTCATGTTTATGAGTGGATTACTTGGAATAATGAAACTAAATCAGGTACTTTTGTTACTGTTCCTGCTAGACTTCAAATTCCAGAAAACATCAAAGAACAATTAATCGTAGAGTTGTACAACAAATAATAATTGACTTAGTCGAAATTTATGGCAATATTTAATTTTCAGAAGCCCGATAAAGTTATCATGATCGATTCAACCGATTTTGAAGGTAAATTTGAATTTAGACCTTTAGAACCAGGTTACGGATTGACCGTTGGTAATGCACTTAGAAGAGTTTTGCTTTCAGCATTAGAAGGTTATGCAATTACATCTGTTCGCATTGAAGGTGTAGATCATGAATTTTCTACTATCTCAGGAGTTGTTGAAGACGTTACCGAAATTATCCTTAATCTTAAACAAGTACGTTTTAAACGTCAAATTGAAGATATAGATAATGAATCAGTTACTATTTCTGTTTCAGGTAAAGATCAATTAACAGCTGGTGATTTTCAAAAGTTTATTTCAGGTTTCCAAGTTTTGAACCCAGAACTGGTTATTTGTAATTTAGATAGCAAAATCAAACTGAATTTCGATTTAACTATCGAAAAAGGTAGAGGATATGTTCCTGCTGAAGAGAACAAAAAACAGAATGCTGCAATTGGAACTATTTTTACTGACTCAATTTTTACTCCGGTAAAAAATGTGAAGTATGCAATTGAAAACTTCCGTGTAGAGCAAAAAACAGATTACGAAAAATTAGTTTTTGAAATAAAAACTGATGGTTCTATCAATCCTAAAGATGCTCTTACTGAAGCTGCCAAAGTTTTAATTCACCATTTTATGTTGTTTTCTGACGAAAGAATTACACTTGAGGCTGACGAAATTGCACAAACAGAATCATATGACGAAGAGTCATTGCATATGAGACAATTGCTTAAAACTAAGCTTGTTGACATGGATCTTTCTGTTAGAGCATTAAATTGTTTGAAAGCGGCTGAAGTTGATACACTTGGTGATTTAGTATCGTTCAACAAAAATGACCTAATGAAATTCCGTAATTTCGGTAAAAAATCTTTAACAGAACTAGATGAACTAGTAGCTATTAAAAATTTGAACTTCGGAATGGATTTAGCAAAATACAAACTAGATAAAGAATAATTAAGTCCCCGCCAAAGCGGGGGTTAAATTTACATAGCAATGAGACACGGAAAAAAATTCAATCACTTAAGCAGACAGACAGCACATAGAAAATCTATGTTGGCTAATATGGCTTGTTCTCTTATTGAGCACAAACGTATTAACACTACTGTTGCTAAAGCTAAAGCGCTTAAACAATTTGTTGAGCCGCTTATAACAAAATCAAAAGAAGATACAACTCACAATCGTCGTATCGTTTTTGCTTACTTACGTAGCAAATATGCAGTAACTGACTTGTTCAGAGACGTAGCTGCTAAAGTAGGAGACCGTCCAGGTGGATACACTCGTATCATTAAAGTTGGAAATCGTTTGGGAGATAATGCTGATATGGCAATGATCGAACTTGTAGATTTCAATGAACTTTACAATGGTGGTAAAAAAGAAGTTAAAAAAGCAAAAAGCCGTCGTGGTGGAAAAGCTAAAAAAGCAGATGAAGCTACTGAGGCTCCAGCCGGAGAAACTGCAACTGACACTGCTGAATAATTATGAATATAATCATTCAATAATAATTAAGGATAAACTATTTATAGTTTATCCTTTTTTTTTGATTTTTTTATTCTATTTATAATCACAGAGAGTTTCTGTTTTTGTTAAAAAATCAGTTGTCTTTTTATTAAAAGATACAGTCACTTTTGAAAAGTAATTGAGATACCCTTAATTTACCAATGAAATTAACGTATTTTTTTTGAAAATTGACATTTAAAATATAGTAAGGCATTGCAAACGGTTATACTTTAAAAATAATTTATTTGAAAAAAACGTTGCACCCACTGTTTTAAAAAATTAAATTTGCACAATAGTTAAATACACATGAAATATACAACACGAAAAAGCGCCATCCTTCTACTTAGTGACGGAACAATATTCCACGGAAAATCTATTGGAATAAGTGGAAAAACTTTTGGAGAAGTTTGTTTTAATACCGGAATGACGGGTTATCAAGAGATTTTTACTGATCCTTCTTATTTTGGGCAATTAATGGTTGCTACGAATGCTCATATCGGAAATTATGGAGTAAATGACAAAGAAATAGAATCAAACAGTATTAAAATTGCTGGATTGATATGTAAAAACTTCAGTTTTAATTACTCTCGTGAAGATTCATCAGGAAGTTTAGAAGATTATTTTACGAAACAGAATTTAATTTGCATTTCAGATGTAGATACTCGTGCGTTGGTGAGTTATATTCGTGATAATGGAGCGATGAATGCTGTTATTTGTACCGATGATACTTCTGTAGAAGATTTGAAAATATTATTGGCCGAAGTGCCAGATATGAAGGGATTAGAATTGGCTTCTAAAGTTTCTACAACTGAGCCGTATTTTTATGGTAATGAAAATGCAACCTATAAAATCGCAGCTTTAGACCTAGGTATAAAAGAAAATATACTTCGTAATCTTGCCAAAAGAGATTGCTATATAAAAGTTTTTCCTTTTGATGCTACTTATCAAGATTTATCGTCTTTCAATCCAGACGGTTATTTCTTGTCAAATGGGCCTGGAGATCCAGAACCACTTTCTAGTGCTATACAAGTAGCAAAAGAAATCCTTGAAAACAATAATCCTCTATTCGGTATATGTTTAGGGCATCAAGTAATTGGTTTGGCTAATGGAATTTCGACCTATAAAATGTTTAATGGACATAGAGGAATTAATCATCCTGTTAAAAATATAATTACAGGAAAAGGAGAAATCACTTCTCAAAATCATGGTTTTGCCGTGAATAAAGAAGAATTAGACAATCATCCTGATTTAGAAATTACACATCTTCATCTTAATGATGGAACTGTTGCGGGTATGCGTATGAAGAGTAAAAATTGTTTTTCAGTTCAGTATCATCCGGAAGCAAGTCCTGGACCACATGATTCTTCTTATCTTTTTGATCAATTTATTGAGAATATAAAAGGATAGGTTGTATTGATAATTTATTTTGTTAATCGGAAATATTAATATAGAAGGGTTCACTTGATAAAAGTAGAACCCTTTTTTATTGGATGAAATTTCGTCAATTTTAGTTGTTTATATAGTACAGTAATTAAATTGCTAGTTTAGATGCCAAATGGGTAAGTATCTGGAATTTGGTTTCCTTCGGGCTGAATGTGTAGGGGATGTAAAGCGGTCGTTTGATCAAGAAAAATAAAGGCATCGTATCTTTTTGGGATTATTGTAGGGACATAATTGCCAAATCTTTCATGTTCAGGATTGTAAACTACTCCAATAGCGCGATGTCCTATAGGTGTAGAAAGACACTTTTCTTCTTTTATTTTATTCATTAATAATAGTTTATTTTTTCCGTTTGCTGCTAAATGAAATGCATGCTCCCAACTACCTATAACAGCTTCGGGGACTTTTATTTTTCGCATGGAATCGCCCCATTCCCTACCCGCAATAACGCTTCCTTTGTAGGAGCCGAATCCCACGGCAATAACTCCTTCATTTAAATATTGTTCTCTTAATAGTTGTCCAACGTTTACCGTCCCTTGTGCGGCCATAGAAGTTGCTCGGGCATCACCAATATGGGTATTATGTTCCCAGACAATTATTTTTGATCCTTTTTCATGGTGTTTTAGTAATCGTTCTATTGTGGAAACCATATGTTCGTCACGAATATTCCATGAGGCAGATCCCCTTTTTATCATGGCTCGATAATACTTTTCTGCATTCCTAGCCACAAATGCATTCTGTTCCGTACTCATAACGTTTTCAGCGTCTGAATTATATTTTTCAACATTGTTTGTTATTTCGGTTAACATATTGAGGACTTCTTTTTCACATAATTCAGGTACTAGTGCTGATGCTCTTGCATAGGATTGTCCTTCGTCTTGCCCAAACGGTTCAAAGCATGCCATGGCTCTTTTTGCGGTTTGGAGAGCTTTGGGGTCATTTTTTTCTAAATACTGAATTATGGAATGCATGGATTCTCGGAAGCTATAGACGTCTAATCCGTAAAAGCCAATTCTTTTATTGGCAGGCAAATTTTCATTATATTTCTTCAGCCAGTCAATATAAGCGGCTGTTTCCCAATTTGCCCACATCCATGTTGGCCATCGATTGAATCCGCTCATGACGTCGTAAATGTCTGTTCCTGAATGCAGATATCCTTTTGCATAGCGATTAAGGCGATAACAGTCTGGCCAGTCGCCTTCAACTCCTACAAATGAAAAACCCTTTTCCTGAATGAGCCGCTGGGTGATTTTGGCTCTCCAGGTATAATATTCATGGGTGCCATGTGAGGCTTCGCCAAGAAGAACATATCTTGCATTTCCTATATGCTTGATTAGTGGATCTAAATCGGCTGAATTTTCCAAATCGGTTGAGGAACTTTTTAATAATTCTATTATTTCTTTTGAATTATTAGTTGCGCTTATGTCTTTATTTGTTTCCATTATATTTTTTTTAAAAATTTACCTACTAATAATTGAAATTGAGTTAAGTTTGATTTTATCAAAAAAAGATCTATAAAATTAATCTAATTAACTGGTTTTTAGATTGTTTGGTTAATTTTATTTTGTACTGCTATTTAGAAAATAATATGGTTTTTAAATTTTAATTTATTAATAGAAAATAATTTTTTGGGCTATTTATTTGTAAAATCGGAATAATTTAACAAAAAACAGTAAAATAATTAGAAAAGAAAGAAAACGTTTTATCCTTGAATAATTACATCGTTTTCGTTAATAAGATTCATAAAAATTTATATTTTCATTAGAATAGATGTAATATATTTGTAATTATAAAATAAATAGTTCAACATTTTAAATAAATTGATATGAGTATTATTATAAAAATACACGCAAGACAAATTTTCGATTCTAGAGGAAATCCTACTATAGAAGTTGACGTAATAACGGATAATGGTATTCTAGGTAGAGCAGCAGTTCCTTCAGGAGCTTCTACAGGAGAGCATGAAGCTGTTGAATTGCGTGATGGTGGTAAAGCTTTTTTAGGAAAAGGAGTTTTGAAAGCTGTTGAAAATGTTAATTTTAAAATTGCTGAAGAATTAATAGGTACTTCTATTTTTGAGCAAAATTTAATTGATCAAATGATGATTGATTTAGATGGTACGCCAAACAAATCAAATTTAGGAGCTAATGCAATTTTAGGAGTTTCTCTTGCGGTTGCAAAAGCGGCTGCTAATGAATTGGGATTGCCTTTATATAGATATATCGGTGGTGTTTCAGCGAATACTTTACCTCTTCCGATGATGAATATCATTAATGGAGGATCTCATTCTGATGCACCTATAGCTTTTCAAGAATTTATGATTATGCCTGTAAAAGCGACTTCTTTTACACATGCTATGCAAATGGGAACTGAGATTTTTCATAACCTTAAAAAGGTTTTGCATGATAGAGGACTTTCTACTGCGGTAGGTGATGAAGGTGGTTTTGCTCCAACTTTGGCTGGTGGTACAGAAGATGCTTTAGATACTATCAAAAAAGCAGTGGAAGCAGCTGGATATACTTTTGGTGATGAAATTATGATTGCTTTGGATTGTGCTGCTGCAGAATTTTATGTGAATGGTAAATATGATTATTCTAAATTTGAAGGTGCAACGGGTAAAATCAGATCTTCTGCGGAACAAGTTGATTATTTGGCGGAATTAGTTGCTAAATATCCAATTGTATCGATCGAAGATGGAATGGATGAGAATGACTGGGATGGTTGGAAATTGCTTACGGAAAAAATTGGAGACAAAGTTCAATTAGTTGGAGATGATTTATTTGTGACTAACGTAGAAAGATTATCAACAGGAATCGAAAAAGGAATTGCTAATTCAATTTTGGTTAAAGTAAATCAAATTGGAACTTTGACTGAAACTATTGCTGCTGTAAACATGGCTAAAAATGCAGGATATACTTCGGTAATGTCTCACCGTTCTGGTGAAACAGAAGACAATACAATTGCTGATTTGGCGGTTGCATTAAACTGTGGACAAATAAAAACAGGTTCAGCTTCTCGCTCTGATCGTATGGCAAAATACAATCAATTGTTGAGAATTGAAGAGGAATTAGGGAATTCTGCATATTTTCCTGGAAAAAGTGCTTTAAAAATAAAGTAATAGTAATAGAATATAAGGATTTAAGCCATTCATGTCATGTGAATGGCTTTTTTATTGAATATTTAACAAATTCAATGTTCTTTTAATTTTTAAATTGGAGTGGAATTCCTTAGATTTGAAAAATTATAAATTAAAAGTTTATTTCAAAACATATTATGTCAAAAGTAGCAACATTAGAAATAGATGGTAATAAGTTCGAGCTTCCGGTTATTGTTGGAAGTGAAAATGAAACAGCCATTGATATTAGTAAATTACGTGATATATCGGGATTGATTACCCTTGATCCAGGTTATAAAAATTCAGGTTCTTGTAAAAGTGAAATCACTTTTTTGGATGGTGAACTTGGTATTTTGAGATATAGAGGATATTCAATTGAAGAATTAGCCGAAAAATCTCATTTTTTGGAAGTATCTTACCTGATAATATTTGGGGAGTTACCTTCTGATGAAAGATTAATAGAATTTGAAAACGATATTAGAAAATACACTCTGGTAAATGAGGAGATGAAAACCATTATAGATGGTTTTCCTAAAACAGCTCATCCAATGGGAGTATTGTCTGCTCTTACGAGTGCATTGACTGCTTTTAATCCTAAGTCTGTTAATGCAGAGAATGAAAAGGAAATGTACGATGCAGTTTGTAAAACTATAGCAAAATTCTTAGTAATCGCTACTTGGACGTATAGAAAAAGTATGGGGTATCCTTTGAATTATTATGATAATACCATAGGTTATGTAGAGAATTTCATGAATTTGATGTTTAAGTTACCTACGGGGCCTTACTCCGCAAATCCTATAGTTATTGATGCATTAGATAAATTATTTATTCTTCATGCTGATCATGAGCAAAACTGTTCTACATCGACAGTTAGAATGGTAGGTTCATCCCATGCGGGTTTATTTGCTTCAATATCTGCTGGAGTTTCTGCATTATGGGGTCCACTTCACGGTGGTGCCAATCAAGCAGTTCTTGAAATGCTTGAAGAAATTCACGCTACAGGTGGAGATGCGGATAAATATTTAGCGAAAGCGAAAGATAAAAATGATCCTTTTAGATTGATGGGTTTTGGACACAGGGTCTATAAGAATTTTGATCCCAGAGCAAAAATCATTAAGAAAGCCGCAGATGAAGTATTAGCTACTTTAGGGGTTGATGATCCAATTCTTGAAATTGCGAAAAAATTAGAAAAATCAGCTTTGGAAGATGATTATTTCAAGTCAAGAAATTTATATCCAAATGTGGATTTTTATTCTGGAATTATTTATAGAGCCTTAGGGATTCCTACCGATATGTTTACGGTATTGTTTGCTATAGGAAGGTTGCCAGGTTGGATCGCACAGTGGAAAGAAATGAGAGAGAATAAAGAGCCTATAGGTAGACCAAGACAGATATACGTTGGGCACCCTTTGCGAAAATATCCGAAATAACAATAATAGAATACGAAAGCTTCACTCTACAGTGGAGCTTTTTTTTTATCTTTGAAAAAAGTTGAAAATGTTAGAATTAAATATAAAAAATGAGACTTCAAAGCTGAAACTTGTTGTATTAGGTTCCGCAATCAGTAATGGGCCAACCCCCAAGGCTGAAGAGGCTTATGACCCTAAATCATTGGAACATATTTTGGCAAATACCTATCCCATTGAATCGGATATGGTTATTGAAATGGAAGCTTTCAATAAAGTGTTGAAAAAATATGGAGTGACGGTTTTGCGCCCAGAAATGATTGAAAATTACAATCAGATATTTACAAGAGATATTGGTTTTGTCATAGATGATGTTTTTGTAAAATCTAATATTTTACCAGATAGGAAGCGAGAACTTGACGCAATACAATATATAATTGATCAAATTGATCCATCAAAAGTGGTTCGCCCACCACAAGAAGTACATATTGAAGGCGGCGATGTAATGCTTTGGAATGATTATATTTTTATTGGGACTTACAAAGGAAGTGATTATGAAGACTATATTACCGCCAGAACCAATTGGCAAGGTGTGCAATTTATAAAAGGGTTGTTTCCCAATAAGATTGTAAAAGAATTTGATTTAGTTAAATCAAAAATTGAAGCTCGCGATAATGCCTTGCATCTTGATTGCTGTTTTCAGCCAGTAGGAAAAGACAAAGGGATTATTTATAAAAGGGGATTTAGAGAAGAAGCAGATTATATGTTTCTTGTCAATCTTTTTGGAAAAGAAAATTTGTTTCACATTACTAGAGACGAAATGTATAATATGAACTCCAATATTTTTTCTATAGATATAAATGTCGTGGTTTCCGAAAAAAACTTTACCAGATTAAATAATTGGTTACGTGAAAACGATTTTATTGTTGAAGAAATTCCTTATGCCGAAATTTCGAAACAAGAAGGTTTGTTGCGCTGCTCTACTTTGCCTTTAATAAGAGAATAAAATTATAGTTGATTATTGTTTTAATGTTGATTAATTTCATACATTGAATCTTTTAAAATAAATAAAAATTATCTTGATATGAAACAAACGACAAACTCAATATTAATGATTCGTCCAGTTGCATTCCGTATGAATGAGCAAACGGCTGTGAATAATTATTATCAGAAAGTATTAGACGATCTTTTGCCTGCAACCGTAAATGCGAAGGCTCAACAAGAGTTTGATGTATTTGTAGAGAAACTTAGAGCAGTGGGTGTTGATGTAACCGTTGTTGATGACAAGGAGAACTCAGACACACCAGACAGTATTTTTCCAAATAATTGGATTTCATTTCATGATAATGGTGATGTAGCGCTATATCCTATGTTTGCTGAGAATCGTCGTCAAGAACGCCGTGAGGATATTCTGGATACACTGGAAGAAAAGGGCTTTATAATCAATAATATTATGGATTATACTTCCGCCGAAGAAGATGGGTTTTTTCTAGAAGGAACTGGAAGTTTGGTTTTAGATAGAGAAAATGGGAAAGCCTATTGTGCTCTTTCTCCGAGAGCAGATGAAGAATTATTTATCGAATTTTGTGAAGATTTTGAATTTACACCCGTAATTTTCGAAGCTTTTCAAACCGTTGGTAAAGAACGAAAATTAATTTATCATACCAATGTGATGATGTGCTTGGGTGAAACTTTTGCAGTTATTTGTGCGGATTGTATTGATGACAAGAAAGAACGAAAAATGGTTCTTGATAGCTTAAAAGGAGATGACAAAGAAGTAATTCTCATTACCGAAGCGCAAGTAAATAACTTTGCAGGAAACATGTTGGAAGTAAAAGGGGCAAATGATAGAAGATATTTAGTTATGAGTACATCTGCTCATCAAAGTTTAACAAAGAAGCAAGCTGCACAACTAGAGGAGCATGTATCAATTTTGAGTTCTAGTCTTGATACAATAGAAGCCTGCGGTGGTGGAAGCGCCAGATGTATGATGGCAGAAATTTTCTTGCCCAGAGAATAGAAATTTTAGATCGAATAAAAAATCCAAATTCCAATGTAATTAATTGGAATTTGGATTTTTTTATTAAAAACAGTTATGACAAATTCCCTTTAATGATATTGATAATCGCGCTTATAATATATTGTATGCCTATAGCAATAACAATAAAACCAACAATTCTGGAAATGGCTACTATCCCGGAAGCACCAAGTATTTTGGCCAGATAATGTGCGCTTCTGAGGATTATAAAAATAACCACCGCAATGGCAAAGATAGCCAATGATGCAATAATAAGTTCATTGGTGGCATTGTGTTCTTGGTAAAAAGCAATCAATAGAGAAATCGAACCCGGGCCGGCTAGCATCGGGATAGCGAGCGGTGTCAATGCAATATCATTTCTTTGTTGGGCATCGGTTTCTATCTTTTTATTAATCCCTCTTTTTTTGTTGAATTTTCCCGAAAGTAAGGAAAATCCGGAACTCACGATAATTAAACCGCCTGCAATTCGTAAAGAATCTATACTAATGCCAAAAAAACTTAAAACATATTTTCCCGCAAAAAAGGAAATGATAAGAATAGCAAATACATTTATTGCAGTCCATAATGAGATTCTGGAACATTCTTTTTTCGAATCTCCATGTGTTAACCCAACAAAAATGGGTACGGTTCCAATAGGATTTAAAACAGAGAACAATGCGGCAAATAGGTAGATAAATAGATCCATGCAGTTTTTGATTTTTATTGTAAAAATACACATTTTTGAATAAGTAATTTTATACAATTGTTAGGTTATTGTTTTATCCTTGACACATTAAATCTAGTAACCCAAAAAAAGAACCTCTTGTTTGCTGGACAATGTTGTTTGAGTTTTCATGAATTCTAATGCTTTCGATACTATAAGGAATTCAAAAATAACAAAGGGATGAGTCAATATATAGCAAGCACCTAATCCTTTTTGTTTACTTTTGTAAAATATAATGATATACGATGATAAAAAATAAAAAAACGTTAGTTCTTGGAGCAACTGCCAAACCCGAAAAAGCAGCTTTTAAAGCCATTGAAATGTTGGTTGGGAAAGGACACTCCGTTCTTGCGTTAGGACAAAATATGGGTGAAGTGGCAGGAGTTAAAATTAAGACCAAAGCCATTCCCATTACAAAAATTGATACAGTTACCCTTTATTTAAACCCCACACGTCAAAGAGATTATTATAATTATATAGTTGAAGCAAAACCCAAACGTGTGATTTTTAATCCAGGAACCGAAAATCCAGAGTTTTATCAATTGTTGCAACTCAATAATATTAAGGTCGAAATAGCTTGTACGTTGACGTTATTGACCTTAAATAAATATTAATTTTTTTTTGGATCTGTTTCCAGCTGTCCGCTATATCTTTTCTGGTCTCGTCACATTAAAAAAATGTGACGAGACCAGAAAAGGATGCCGCTTCCATCTGGGATAAACAATCACAATCAACGTTTTTTGCAGATACATTTTTGATGGTTTGAATGAATTTGAAAAAAGATTGGCTTTGGTTCAATCCGTAATCTTTCAAAAAGTATTGGCTTATAAATAAAGCAAACAAAACATTAAATAGAACCGATTGCCCAAAATGCAATTTATCAAATAGCTTACTTTTATATTCATGGAATTTTCTTCAAAACTAATAGAAAAAGCAGTTAACGAAATGTCTCAGTTACCAGGAATTGGTAAAAGAACAGCTTTACGATTGGTTTTGCATATATTGAAACAACCCAAAGAGCAAGCCACTTTTTTAGCCCAAGCATTAGTCACTATGCGGGAAGAAATTAAATATTGCAACAGTTGCCATAATATTTCCGACAGTGCCACTTGTGAAATTTGTGCCAATGTCAACAGGAATCATCAAATAATTTGCGTGGTAGAGGATATTCGGGATGTTATGGCAATCGAAAACACGGGACAGTTTAGAGGAATTTATCATGTCTTGGGAGGGAAAATTTCGCCAATAGATGGAGTAGGACCAAGCCAACTGAATATTGTTTCTTTGGTAGAAAAGGTAAAATCTGGACAAGTCAGCGAAATAATATTTGCGTTAAGCTCAACAATGGAAGGTGATACCACCAATTTTTATATCTATAAACAAATTGCAGATTCTTCAATTATAGTTTCAACCATTGCGCGAGGAATAGCGGTTGGAGATGAATTGGAATATGCTGATGAAGTCACTCTGGGTAGAAGCATTTTGCAGCGGGTTCCTTTTGAAAAATCTTTAAAAACCAATTAAACGATCTATTAAGCAGCAATGCTTTTTAAATAGTAATTGAAAAAACTATATTTGTTACTAAATTATTAAAAATGAACAAACGGTTATTCTTTATAGTCGCATTTATAAGTGTGTTATTTACATCGTGTATTCCCGTAAAGGATTTGGTTTATCTTCAAAAAAAGGAGAATACCACAAGCGGAAACACAATTTCTATGGTAGAATCAAAACCCTATCGATTGCAAACACATGATATTTTGAGTATTACCATAAAAGCATCTGACCCTAAACTTGTAACTATTTTTAACCCGTCAACAGATGGTCAACCGGAAGGGAAATCGGAATCCGATTTGTATTTTGATGGTTTTACAGTTGACGATCATGGGAATATTCGAATTCCTGTTTTAGGTGAAATGAATGTAATGGGATTTACTCTTGAAGAAGTTCGAGTTAATATTGAAAAACAATTACTGGCGGATTACTTTAAAGAAAATGCAAGTATTTTTGTAGTGGTTAAATTGGCGGGATTTCGATATACAATAAACGGCGAGGTGGGAAGTACAGGAACCAAAACATTGTTTCAGGAAAAAGTAAACGTTATGGAAGCTATTGCCAATGCAGGAGATATAACAACAACCGGGGATAGAAAAACAGTGACAATCATACGACAAACTCCTACCGGAACTGAGATGAAAGACATTGATCTTACAAATATAAACGTAATGAGTTCTCCGTATTATTTTTTGCAGCCCAATGATTATATTTATGTAAAACCGCTAAAACAAAAAACGTGGGGGACGGGTAGTACGGGAATACAATCTTTGACTACTATCATTGCGCTTTTATCTTTGGTTACAACCACTTTCTTATTGCTAAAAAAATAAAATTAATTTCAAAATATGTTAGATATTAAAGATTTTACGGTTTTTGAAAATCACTCCAGTTTTGATTTTAAGGGTTTTTTGTTGAAAGTTGTAAGTTATTGGAAATGGTTTTTGTTGAGTTTAGTCATTGCACTTACTATTGCTTATCAAGTAAATATTCGTAAAGAGAAAATTTATGGAATAGAAACGCTTATTTCTGTAAAAGAAGAAACGAATCCTTTATTTACTTCTAACACTAGCTTGGTGTTTAATTGGGGAGGGGCTTCAGATCAAATCCAAGCGATTTCAACAACATTACAATCACGATCCCATAATGAGTTAGTTGTAGATAAATTGCAATTTTATATTGATTATTTAATACAAGGAGAATACAATCTGGTAGACGCTTATGGTGCTGTTCCTTTTTATGTAACCATTGATAAAAAACAAGGTCAAGTTTCGGGGAATTTAATAGGAATTAAATTCTTAAGTGATAATGAATATGAAATAAGAATTCCATTTGAAGGCACATCAGTACCATTAATTCATTATTTTGATAATTCATACACCAATACAAATGTTCAAGAAGGGGACTTTGTTAAAAAATATAAGGTGGGGGAGCAGGTTTCTTTGCCTTTTTTGAATTGGAAACTACAAATAAATGATAAGCCAGGTTTTTATAAAGGGAATGAATACTTTATTCGATTTAATGATTTTGATGGAACGGTATCCAATTATAGGACTGTAAATATCAAGTCTGATGACAAAGGGGGATCCATAATTACCTTGGGAATGCAAGGGACAAATAAAGCCAGAATGGTAGAATATTTGAATTCGACCGTAAAAATGTTGATAAAAAGACAATTGGACAGTAAGAATCAATTTGCCACAAATACCATTAATTTTATTGACAGCACGTTAGTGGCGATGGAGTCTCAACTAAAAGAAGCGGGTAATGAATTAAAATCTTTTAGAAAAGATAAAAATATTTATGACGTTGAAGAGGGAGGAGGTGCTAAATTTTCCGATAAGATCCTTGATTTTGATGTACAGAAAGATGCCGTAAACCGTAAAATAGCGTACTATAATTCACTAAAATCATATTTAAAAAATAGTGTCGATTATTCTAAGTTGCCTGCTCCATCCGTTGCGGGTATTGAAGATCCAAATATTGTTGTCAATGTATCCAAGTTGATAGCGCTTTCTGCCCAAAGATCTGAAATGACATATGCGGTGAAAAGCGAAAAGATATTTAGAGATTTCGACAATCAAATGGAAGCGGTTAAAAATGTTTTGTTAGAAAATATAACAACGGCAAAAGCTGCTTTGCAATATGATTTAGCAATGGTAGAAAGTAAAATTAATCAAACCGAAAGTAAGATTAAACGTCTTCCAGATGACCAACAGGAACTAATTAAAATTAAGAGAAAGTACGATTTAAGCGATAATATTTATAGCACATTTCTTCAAAAAAGAAGTGAGGCCGACATTGTAAAAGCAGCCAATTTATCGGATATCCATTTTATAGATCCAGCGAAAGACACAGGTGATGGGCTTATTGGTCCTAAGACTGGGGTGAATTATGTATTAGCCTTTTTTTTAGGTTTGCTTTTTCCTTTGTTGATTATTGTTGTGATTTTCTTTATCAATAATTCTATTCAAAATCCAGAGGACATTAGTAGTCATAGCAGTATTCCTTTAATTGGAATCGTAGGAATAAATGCCGATCATACTGATTTGGCTGTTTTTGACAAACCAAAATCGGCGTTGTCAGAATCCTTTAGATCGATTCGTTCTTCTCTTCAGTTTTTATATAAAAAGAAAAATGTGGCCGGAGCTAAAACACTTATGATAACCTCTTCAGTCAGTGGAGAAGGTAAAACATTTTGTTCTATAAATATCGCTACAGTATTTGCTTTAAGTGAGAAAAAAACTGTTATTGTTGGTTTAGATTTAAGAAAGCCTAAATTGTTTAAAGAGTTTGGTTTGCTAAATGAAGTAGGAGTTGTGAATTATCTTATAAAACAAAAAAGTTTAGATGAGATTATTAGTCATACATCTGTTCCTTTTCTGGATGTAATTCTTTCGGGACCTATTCCACCAAATCCATCTGAGTTAATAATGAGTGATAGTATGAAAGAATTAATAGAGGAACTCAAGACAAAATATGATTATATAATTTTGGATACACCGCCAGTAGGTTTGGTTTCAGATGCATTAGAATTAGCTCAATATTGTGATGTTACTTTGTATATTGTACGACAAAATTTCACTAAAAAAGGAATGATAACTTTGTTGAATAATAGAGTGGGTCGGGGAGAACTGAACAATACAAGTATTATTTTGAATGGTTTTGAAAACAAAGCAAAATATGGAGGAGGCTATGGTTATGGTTATGGATATGGGAACGGAAATTATTCGGAAGGGTATCATGAGATCGAAAAGCCTAAAAGTATTTTTGAAAAAATATTTCGAAAATAAATCAAAATACTAATCATTTTAAATTATTAAAAAGATGAATGAGAATTCTAAAAAGTCGATATTAATTACTGGGGGAGCTGGATTTATAGGGTCTAATCTTTGTGAATATTTTTTATCCAAAAACTATACTGTGGTTTGTTTGGATAACTTTGCAACGGGGCACCGTCACAATTTGAAAGACTTTATAAATAATAAAAATTTCAATTTAATTGAAGGGGATATACGGAATGCAGCGGATTGCCAACATGCTGTGCAAGGAGTAGATTATGTTTTGCATCAAGCAGCTTTAGGGTCGGTGCCAAGATCTATTAACGATCCAGTTACTACAAATGACGTAAATGTATCAGGATTTTTGAACATGCTCGTGGCTGCACGAGATGCCAATGTAAAACGATTTATTTATGCTGCAAGTTCTTCTACCTATGGAGATTCTGTAGGATTGCCGAAAGTTGAAGACGTAATAGGAAAACCACTTTCCCCATATGCCATAACAAAATATGTAAATGAGTTGTATGCGGAAATTTTTAGTAGAACATACGGATTGGAAACCATAGGATTGCGCTATTTTAATGTATTTGGGCGAAAACAAGACCCAAATGGAGCTTATGCAGCTGTTATTCCGAAGTTTGTGATGCAATTAATGCAACACGAAAGTCCAAAAATAAATGGTGATGGTAATTATTCACGTGATTTTACATATATTGATAATGTAATTCAGATGAATGAGTTGGCCATGACTACAGAAAATCCAGAAGCAGTAAATACCGTTTATAATACAGCTTATGGGGATCGAAATACATTAAATAATTTAGTTGAATATTTGAAAGTGTTTTTAGCTCAATATGACCCGGAAATTGCTCAAGTTGAAATTGAATACGGGCCAAATAGAGCAGGAGATATTCCTCATTCCTTGGCGAGCATTGATAAGGCCAAAGCAATGTTGGGGTATAATCCAAAATTTTCATTGCAAGAAGGATTGAAAGAAGCAGTGGGTTGGTATTGGGAAAACCTTGGCAGATAGCAGCATGCAGATTTCAGAATACAAATAGAGAATAGAAAAAAATAGAGAATAGAACAACGATATGAAAATTACAAAGATTTGTTGCATCGGGGCAGGATATGTTGGAGGCCCGACAATGGCTGTTATTGCGCAAAAGTGTCCACATATTCAAGTTACGGTTGTTGACCTGAATGAAGAAAGAATTATGGCTTGGAATGATGAAAATACGGATAATATTCCTATTTATGAGCCAGGTTTAAATACGATTGTAGCCGAAGCCAGAGGAAGGAACTTGTTTTTTTCTACAGAAGTGGATAAAGCAATAGATGAAGCCCAAATCATTTTTATATCGGTTAATACACCAACCAAGACTTATGGTAAGGGAAAAGGGATGGCAGCCGATTTAAAATATATTGAATTGTGTGCCAGACAAATAGCCAAGGTGTCCAAGGATAACAAAATTGTTGTAGAAAAGTCAACTTTGCCAGTGCGGACTGCCGAGGCTATCAAAAGTATCCTTGATAATACTGGAAATGGAGTGCAGTTTCAAATTCTTTCTAATCCGGAATTTTTGGCTGAAGGAACTGCGGTACAGGATTTATTAAGCCCGGATCGTATTTTAATAGGTGGGGATTCTTCGGAAGAGGGACAAAAAGCTATTCAAGCTTTGGTTGATGTTTATTCTAATTGGGTAAAGCCAGAAAAAATATTGACGACTAATGTATGGTCATCTGAATTGTCAAAATTGACAGCCAATGCTTTTTTGGCACAAAGAATATCGTCCATAAATGCGATGTCTGAGCTTTGTGAAAAAACAGGTGCCGATGTGAACGAAGTGGCCAAAGCCATAGGAATGGATAGCCGTATTGGATCAAAGTTTCTTAAAGCTTCCGTTGGATTTGGGGGTTCATGTTTTCAAAAAGATATTTTGAATTTGGTTTACATTGCCAAATCATACGGATTAAGCGAAGTGGCCGATTATTGGGAACAAGTAATTATTATGAACGACCATCAAAAAAGACGTTTTTCAAATAATATTGTGCAGACTCTTTACAATACTGTAGCGGATAAAAAGATTACATTCTTGGGTTGGGCTTTCAAGAAAGATACCAATGATACCAGAGAATCGGCGGCGATTTATGTTGCAGATGATTTGATCAATGAACACGCAAAAATTGCGGTTTATGATCCTAAAGTATCCAGAAAAAAAATCTTGGTCGATTTGGATTATTTAGAAACCAGAACTTCAGAAAGTAACGCTGGTAGTATCATGAGTTTTGAGAATCCTTATGAAGCTTGTGAAAAAGCACATGCCATTGCAGTACTTACGGAATGGGATGAATTTGTTAATTATGATTGGCAAAAGATATATGATTCTATGCAAAAACCCGCTTTTGTATTTGATGGAAGAAATATTCTAAATAAATCTGAGTTGGAAGCTATTGGTTTTGTTTATCAAGGAATAGGTTCTTGACTGGCCTGATTTAGTAGACTAAAGGCTGTTAAATTAGATATTTTTTATGGTCTTTGGTATCACTAAATTTAGTGATATTTCATTTTTAGGTAAAATACGTTTCAAAGGTTTTTATTGATATTTAGTTGTTTACAACAGGTATTGATGAAAGCCTTTTTTTGTTTCATAGAAGGCATTTCTTTTGGGTAAAAAGAATTCTTATTTTTAGTACCTTTGTCGGCTGAATTTAAAGCTTGCGGTAAAACTGTATTTTGGGTTGTGTTGTAAGATTTAATAATTAAAAAATAATAGTTTTAAACCCAATAATAGTTTAATAAAATTGAATAGAGACATAAAAATTGCAGTTATAGGTTTGGGATATGTTGGTTTGCCTCTAGCACGATTATTTGCAACCCAATTTTCAGTTGTGGGATTTGATATCAATGTGTCGAGAGTCAAAGCTCTCCAATCCGGAACAGACAGTACGCTGGAGATAGATGAAGAAACTTTGCAAAAAGTATTACTCAAAAAAACCGGGGCAGCAATAGGTTTGTATTGCACGTCTCTTATAGATGATATAGCCGACTGTAATTATTTTATTGTTACCGTTCCCACTCCAGTTGATAAAAACAATCGTCCGAATTTAACTCCTTTGTATAAATCAAGCGAAACCGTTGGTGCCGTTTTGAAAAAAGGAGATATTGTTATTTATGAATCCACAGTATATCCAGGTGTTACCGAAGAGGAGTGTGTACCCGTTTTAGAAAGAGTTTCGGGATTAAAGTTTAATGTGGATTTTTTTGCAGGTTATTCTCCGGAGCGCATTAATCCTGGGGACAAAGAACATACTGTAGAGAAAATCCTTAAAATAACTTCGGGCTCCACACCTGAAATCGGTCAAAAAGTAAATCAATTGTACCAAACGGTTATTACTGCAGGAACACATTTGGCTCCTTCCATAAAAGTGGCTGAGGCCGCCAAAGTTATCGAAAATTCCCAACGCGACATTAATATTGCCTTTGTTAATGAGTTGGCTAAAATATTTAATCTTTTAGATATTGATACTTCTGCAGTGCTTAAAGCAGCAGGGACGAAATGGAATTTTTTGCCATTCAAACCTGGCTTAGTGGGTGGACATTGCATCGGGGTTGATCCTTATTATTTGGCCCAGAAAGCGCAAGAAAAAGGCTATCATCCCGAAATTATATTGGCAGGACGTCGTTTGAATGATAGTATGGGAGACTATGTAGCTTCGCAGGTGGTTAAATTAATGATCAAAAAAGGGGTAACTATTAATGGTGCCCGTTTGTTGATGCTCGGAATTACTTTCAAAGAAAATTGCCCTGATGTTCGCAATACCAAAATTGTTGATGTGATTAAGGCTTTAGAAGATTACGGAATTCTAGTGACTATTTTTGATCCTTGGGCAAATCCTACCGAAGTAAAACATGAGTATGGTTTGTCTACTGTCAATGAAGTACCGGAGACTACTTTTGATGCTGTAGTTTTAGGCGTAGCACATACAGAATTTTTAGATTTGGATATTAATTTATTGAGAAATAAGTGCAGTATCCTTTATGATGTAAAAGGGGTTTTGGTTGATGGTGTTGACGGAAAGTTGTAATAGGGAGTTGTCAGTTTGCAGAAGGCGGACTTCTCGATACAATTTTATGCAACTGCTGTCGCTATTTTATAGAATAACTACCATTGACGTTTTTTAAAACTGGTATAAAACCTTCTTTGTAAACACAAATAGTAAAGATTAAATTTGAACACGAATTACACTAATTTACACGAATCTATGCGGTTAATGTGGTTTGTGTAATAATTTCACGAACGAATTAGTGACAATTCGTGAAATTGCTTCGCCTGTTCGCTGTCGCTCGGGGCGTGTTTATTTTGTAGACTTATATCCAGACGATAGGTGTAATATGTCATTTTATATTGCTTTTTTTGAAAAAAATTATGCCTCGAAGTGATCCCTAGATCCTTCGATAAAAACTCAGGACAGGTTCAACTCGGGACAGGCTGGTTCTCGATATAACAGAAAACAGAAAGCAGAAAACAGAAAGCAGAAAACAGAAAGCAGAAAACAGAAAACAGGAAATAGAAAATATAAAAAAATGAAAAATATACTAATAACAGGAGGAGCGGGATTCATTGGATCACATGTTGTTCGTCGATTTGTGAAAAATTATCCGTCATATCATATCTATAATTTAGATGCGTTGACGTATGCCGGAAATCTAGAAAATATTACCGATATAGAAAAAGAACCGAATTATACTTTTGTGAAAGGGGATATTACCGATGAGAATTTTATCGATACTTTGTTTCAGGAACAACAGTTTGATGGAGTTATTCATTTGGCTGCCGAGTCTCATGTCGATCGTTCGATTGAGGATCCTTTGGCGTTTGTAAAAACAAATGTTATTGGAACGATGAATTTATTGAATGCAGCAAAAAAACAATGGTTAGGCAACTTTGAAGGAAAACGTTTTTATCACGTGAGTACCGATGAAGTTTACGGTTCACTGGGAGCTGAGGGTTTGTTTACCGAAACGACGGCTTATGATCCTAATTCACCTTATTCAGCATCCAAAGCGAGTTCGGATCATTTTGTACGCGCTTATGGTGAAACCTACGGATTGCCTTATGTGATTACCAATTGCTCCAATAATTATGGACCAAACCATTTTCCGGAGAAACTAATTCCCTTATTCATCAATAATATTATCAATAATAAACCGCTACCTGTTTATGGTGACGGGAATTATACCAGGGATTGGCTGTTTGTAAAAGATCATGCAGTAGCCATCGATTTGGTTTATCACGATGGGAAGAATCATGAGACCTACAATATTGGAGGGTTCAATGAATGGAAAAACATTGATTTGGTTAAAGTATTGTGCCAAATTATGGATCAAAAATTGGGTAGAGCCATTGGAGAATCGGCTCAATTGATTACTTACGTGAAAGACAGACCGGGACACGATTTGCGTTATGCCATTGATGCCTCAAAAATAAACACCCAATTGGGTTGGAAACCCTCAGTAACTTTCGAACAAGGTTTGGAGGTGACCATAGATTGGTATTTGAGTAATCAAGATTGGTTGAATAATGTGACTTCTGGTGCATATGCATCTTATTATGAAAAACAGTATTCATAGTCAGTTTTCGGTTATCTGTTATCTGTTATCAGTTGTCAGTTATGAGTTATGAGTTATGAGTTATGAGTTATCTGTTGTCAGTTATCGGTTATGAGTTATCGGTTATGAGTTATCGGTTGTCAGTAATTGGTTATCAGTAATTGGTTGTCAGTAATTGGTTTATGCGAAAAATAGAAAGAGGTATGAAAAATTACAAAGATTTAGAGATATATAAAAAAGGATTGCATTTGTTTTTTGAAACACATAGAATGTCCTTGCAGTTGCCAAAATACGAACTGTACGAATTAGGAAGTCAGTTAAGAAGATCTTCGGATTCTGTAATTACGAACATTGTAGAGGGATATGGTCGGAAAAGGTATCAGGCGGATTTTATACGATTTTTGATTTATTCCCATAGCAGTAATTTGGAAACAATCAATCATCTTGAGAAAATTGTAGTATTGTATCCAGAACAATTTGAAGTGACTTCAAGATTAATAGCAGAGTATGACCAATTAGGAGCTCAAATATATAAATTTCTATTGTACGTTGAAAAAAATTGGAATAAGTTTGAGTAATCAGTTGTCAGATAGTGGGTTTTAGAAAATGAGAATTTTAGATTTATAATAGAATTAGTCTTGTTTTTATTTGATGGACGAGCGTAGCGAGTCCGAAAACCGAAAACCGAAAACCGAAAACCGAAAACCGAAAACCGAAAACCGAAAACCGAAAACCGAAAACCGAAAACCGAAA
>Ga0184629_10000139_pt1 | contig 30475 bp, 31 predicted proteins | sample PLM4_32_b1_FD_133158 | JGI IMG/M metagenome (GOLD analysis project Ga0184629, IMG submission 133158) | Groundwater sediment microbial communities from an aquifer in East River, Colorado, USA - PLM4_32_b1 | ecosystem: Environmental > Terrestrial > Soil > Riparian zone | place: USA: East River...
TAGAAAGAAAAGAAAGCTAGAAAGCAGTTTGCAGTTTGCAGTTTGCAGTTTGCAGTTTGCAGTTTGCAGTTTGCAGTTTGCAGTTTGCAGTTTGCAGTTTGCAGTTTGCACAAAAAAAGTCCTCGAAAATCGAGGACTTTTTTTGTTATACTAAACGTTTAGAAACTTTTAAACTTTAAACTTTTAAACTCTTAAACTTTCGTCCTAATCATTCATAGAGATTAAAAACTCATCATTATTCTTGGTTTTCTTGAAACGATCATTAATGAAATCCATTGCTTCTATAGGATTCATGTCCGAAAGATATTTACGCATAATCCACATTCTTTGCAGCGTTTTTGGATCCAATAACATATCATCACGTCTCGTACTTGAAGACGTTAAATCGATAGCAGGGAAAATACGTTTGTTAGCAATTTTTCTATCCAATTGCAATTCCATATTACCAGTTCCTTTAAATTCTTCAAAGATTACCTCATCCATTTTTGAACCCGTCTCTGTCAATGCTGTTGCTATAATACTCAGAGATCCTCCGTTTTCAACGTTACGAGCAGCCCCAAAGAAACGTTTTGGTTTTTGCAGTGCATTCGCATCCACACCTCCACTTAATACTTTACCGGAAGCAGGTTGCACCGTATTATAAGCTCTTGCCAAACGTGTAATCGAATCCAAAAGTATCACGACATCATGACCACATTCTACTAAACGTTTCGCTTTTTCAAGAACAATATTAGCTATTTTAACGTGCTCTTGAGGCTCTCTGTCAAATGTAGAAGCGATTACTTCTCCACGTACGCTTCGCTGCATGTCTGTTACCTCTTCCGGGCGTTCATCAATCAATAAAACAATTAGATAAACCTCAGGATGATTCGCAGCAATTGCATTGGCTATTTCCTTAAGCAACATCGTTTTTCCCGTTTTGGGTTGAGCCACAATCATACCACGTTGTCCTTTTCCTATCGGAGAAAACAAATCGATAATTCGGGTTGAAATAGTACTTTGTTTTTCGGCTAATCTGAATTTTTCAGAAGGAAAAACTGGAGTTAAATGTTCGAATGAAACTCTATCACGCACCACTTGAGGGTCGTGTCCATTAATTTTTAAAACTCTTACAAGTGGAAAAAATTTCTCTCCTTCTTTTGGAGGGCGAACCACTCCTTTTACGGTATCTCCCGTTTTAAGTCCAAACAATCTTACTTGTGAAGTAGATAAATAAATATCATCCGGCGAAGCCAAATAATTATAATCCGAAGAACGCAAGAAACCATAACCATCTGGCATCATTTCCAGTACACCTTCACTTTCTATAATTCCATCAAATTCAAAATCCGAATCTTTAAAATTACTTTTTTTGTTTTTAAAATTAGGGTTTTGATTTTGGTTCGTATTCCCGTTTTGATTTGGATTGGTATTTCCGTTTTGGTTTGGGTTTGGAGTCTTTTTATTTAACTGGTTTGGGTTAATCTTTTTAACCGGAACAGTTGTCTCTAAAACTTCAGTGACTTCAGCCGGAGCAACATCTGTAGCCGCAATAACCGAAGGAAACTCATCATTATTTGCTGCTTCTTTTAATGCTTCTTTTTCTTTTTGCAAAGCCATTTTCTTCTCGTAAGCAGATTTACTAAACTTTACAATTTTGCCTTCTTTTTTCTCAGGAGATACGGCTTTTACATTTTCTGCAATTATCGTCTCTTCTATTTTTTGCGGTTCTTCTACCTTGTTAAGGTTCTCTTTTTGAATTTCTTCATCAACAAATAGAGAAACAGGAACTATTTTCTGAGTAATTGCCTTTTTTACAGGAGCAATACGAACTCTTTTAGGTTTGTCCTCTTCTGGTGTTTTTTCTACAGTTGTTTCAACAGCTGCAACTTGATGCTCCAAAATTTGACTTATTAAAGTTTCTTTTTTTACTCCGTTGAACTTAATAGTTTTAGCTGACTTAGCTATTTCTTGAAGCTCAGAAAGCTTCATTTCTTTTAATGCAGAAATATCAAACATGAATGTTCTATTTGTTTAATTAATTTGGAAATAATGCAAAAGATTTTTTTGGTGGTATCTTATCTTTAAATGAACCGCAGTATGAAGTGCTTACGGTATTGTTATGCAATAATACAAATAAAATTTATCATACAATAGTATTTATTAAAAAGAAAATATATTTTTGTAAAACAAATCACGAACATGATACAAAGAATTCAAACCCTATATTTATTCCTTGCTTTTATAGCAGTAGGAGTTCTGCCTTACGTTTTTCCTTTGTGGACATTAGACAATGGAATGGATTATTTTTTCATGCAAAATCAAATCTATGTTGTACTATTTGGTTTAAGCACGGCTATTACTCTTTATAGCATTATATCATTCAAAAAAAGACAAACTCAATTTGTTGCCAACAGATTGAATATCATATTAAATTTGATTTTATTAGGATTATTTGTTTATCATTCACTAAATGTATCTGGAGAAGCACACGCTGTTTCAAAGAAAGGTATTGGGATGTTTCTACCTATCTTGGCTATCATATTATTAGTCTTGGCTAATAAAGCCATCAAGAAGGATGAGGATCTTGTAAAATCTGTAGATCGATTGAGATAAACCTATAAAATTAATTTATTAATGTGCGAAGAAAACCCGACTGAAATAGTTCGGGTTTTTTTATTAAGTAAAATTTCTATTTTTTATAAAAATTAAAAAAAATAGCTCCATTAAAAATTCTTTTTTTTCATAAATTTGAAATCAGTAAAAGACAACATGACACAAAATATTAGAATTCATCTTGCAGATGATCATCAAATAATTATACACGGAATTCAAACATTACTTAATACCGTACCTAATTTTGAAGTTGTAGGTTTTTCATTGGACGGAACCACAATTTTTGATGACGTAACAAATAATAATGCAGACATACTTGTACTGGATATTAGCATGCCAAAAAAAGACGGAATTGAAGTAGTCAAAGAATTTGCCGAAAAAGGATTTCCATGCAAAGTAATTATTCTTTCCAGTTATGATGATCTGAAACTCATAAAAGAAATTATGGCACTAGGAGTTAGCGGCTACTTAACAAAGCAATGCGCCGGTCAGAATATTATTGAAGCTATTCAAGCTATTAGCAATGGTGAAGAATATTTTTGTGAATCTATCCGAGAAAAGATATTCAACAATGTCACTAAAAACAACCCCAAATTAAATACCTACAAACCTATTGTCAACCCGTTGCTGACCGAACGTGAAATAGAAATCATTATTTTGATTGCTTTAGAATACAGTGGTAAGGAAATAAGTGAACACTTGTTTATCAGTACTAATACTGTTGAGACGCATCGAAAAAATATCCTAAAAAAATTAAAAGCAAAAAACACTATAAGCATCGTTAAATATGCAATGAACAACCATTTAGTTCTATCTTAGTTTTAACTAAAAATCTTTAAAATAAAAACACGTTAATTCTAATTAAAATCACCTTTTTTATAGCTCTATCTCTTTATGCGTCAAATTCGATTTCTTTTATTTACAATTGTACTTCTATTTTTTTTTAGTGCAAATTGTTTTGCATTAGAAAAAAGACTTACAAAAGAAGAGATAACACGATTGCTAAATGATGTCCAAGATGACCGATCAGCCGGTGAGTATGAACAATCACTATTAAAAGCCAGAGTTGCACTGGAGCAAGCCATTAAAATAAAAGATAACGTTCTAATTGCCAATTCCTATCTACAAATTGCCGCAAACTTTGATCAATTAACCGAAACCGACAAAGCATTAAACTATTACAACATAGGACTCTTTTATGCGAACAAAACCAATGACAAAACCTTAAAAAATAAGTTATACAATAATTTAGGTAATATATACTGCTTCGATAAAAAACAATACAACACAGGGATATACTACTATAAAAAATCGATTTTTTACAGTCAAAAAATCCTTGACAAAAAGCAACTATTACTTACAAAATTAAACATTGCCTGGGCCTATTTTGACATTAACAAATATGACGAAGGCTTTCCTTATTTGGCATATATCAACAAATTTCAAATAATACATGGAACCGAATCTTCCATTGTTGCCATAAACATGCTTAACGGAATGTATTATAGCTACAAAAATGACATTGAAAAAGCCCATCACTATTTCAAACAAGCTATAGAACAAGGAAATATTGGTGACGAAAAATCAGATTTGTCCTTTTCTCATTTAGAATATTCAAATTTTTTATTTAAAATTGGCGAATACAAAAAAGCATTTGACCACCTAACTCTTTATAACAAAATCACCGAGGAACTTCATATAGAGGACAAATTAAGCAAAGCAAATGTAGTAGGCATTAATCTCGAAATCGACGAATACAAAAGAGAAATTGACAAAATAGAAACCAGATATAAAACAAAGCAGAGTAAATTATTGGACGAACAATCCCGAAATAAAAAAATCGTAATCATTATTTTTCTACTTTTAATAGTTACCATCGTCATCTTCTATTATTTCATTCAGAACATACGCTTGAAACAAAAGAACAAACTCAATGAAGTACAAAGTAAAATACAACAAAACATCATTAATGCCACGATAGACGGGCAAGAATTGGAACGAAAAAAAATTGCCGCTTTTTTACACGATAACATCAGTTCCTTACTTTCCTCGGCAGGATTACACCTCAACGTTTTTACTTCACAAAACCACAACCAGCCTGAAGAGATCATAAAAACCAAAACATTACTGGAAGAAGCACACAACCAAATCCGAAATCTATCGCATGAACTTATGCCAACTCTTTTGGTTCGCTTTGGATTGCTTTATGCCTTGGATGATTTGTGTGAAAAAAATTCCAATTCAAGCATTCAAATCTATTTAAAAACTACGCTATCCATAAAAAAAAGATACAACGAAGAGTTTGAAATGAAGCTGTATTTTATAATTACGGAATTATTGAACAACATCTCCAAACACAGTAAAGCCACCAAAGCAAAAGTTTCTATAGAAGAAATTGACAACCAATTGCATATTGAAGTAGCAGACAACGGAAATGGTTTTGTCACTAATAAATTTGAATTAATAGAAGGATTTGGAATCAACCAAATTCGTGCAAGAATTAACAACATGAAAGGGGAAGTCATTATTAATTCCATCCTTAATACCGGAACAACAATTACATTAAAAGTTCCTATTTTAAACAAATAATCTATTCAGTTAGTTTTCAGTTTTCAGTCACAGTTTTCAGAGTTGTCTGTAAACACCATAGCCTTTTCCTGAAAAATGTTCCTAAAAAAAGTAAAGATATTTTAAAAAAACTATTAAAATTTACCTTCTTTTCCAACTGAAAACTGCGACTGCGACTGAAAACTGTAACCTGAAGTTACCAAATAGAAATCATACCTTTTTCTCTATTTCAATAATCTCCAAATCTTTTATTATATCCCCATCAATCACAAAACGAAGCATGGTTCTTACTTGATGAAAACCGCTTTTTCCGGCAGCACCAGGATTCATGTGCAACAGATTATTTTTTTTGTCAAATATCACTTTTAGAATATGCGAATGCCCGCAAATAAAAAGCTTTGGAGGATTTGAAGCCATTTCGGCTTTAATTGCAGGATTGTATTTCCCTGGATAGCCACCAATATGCGTAATCCAAACATCGACCCCTTCACACAAAAACCTATTGTGTAATGGGAATTCCTGACGTGCTTTGGCATCATCAATATTGCCATAAACAGCACGCAACGGTTTCAATTTTTTTATGGTATCGGTAACTACCAAATCCCCAATATCACCCGCATGCCAAACTTCATCGGCTTGGGCAACATATTTCAAAATAGTGTCATCAATATGACTGTGCGTATCGGAAAGAAGGAGAATTTTTTTCATATTTTTAGGAGCTAATCCTGCTATCCGTTTCAATCTTTTCTATTTTTAAAGGAAAAATAGAAAAGGATTTACACTTCTATCAGGGCTATGGCATTTGTGCAAAAATAAACATTCGGATTCCAAATAAAAAATCAAATTGGAACTTGGCAAACTTTGCTACTTGACGTCTTCGTGGCAAAAAAATTAATAAGTATCTTTGCGACTTTAAACATACGAATTAGATTTCTTTCAGAATAGCCAGATTCCAAACTGACGAAACTGAAAACTGAAAATTGAAAACTGAAAACTTACTTTGAGGTATTTTATAAAACTAGCTTACAACGGAACCCATTATCATGGTTGGCAATACCAGCCAAACGCTTCCTCTGTTCAAGAAACAATGAATAAAGCGTTCTCGGTTATTCTCAATTCCGAGATTAATCTTATGGGCGCGGGACGTACGGATACTGGTGTTCATGCCAAAGAAATGTATGCTCATTTTGATTTTGAAAACCCAATTGATACCAAAAGCCTGCTTCACAAGCTAAATTCATTTTTACCAAAAGACATTGTCATATATGATATTTTTCATGTTACCGATGATGCACACACCCGTTTTGATGCCACCAAAAGAACTTACGAATACCATATAAACACTTTTAAAGACGCATTTCTACAAGAGCAAAGTTGGTATTTTCATCAAAAACTAGATGTAGAATTGATGAATGAAGCGGCAAAATTGTTATTCAAACATACCGATTTTCAGTGTTTTTCAAAAGTAAATACCGATGTAAACACCTTTGATTGCACTATCTTTGAAGCCTATTGGAAACAAGAAAATGACAAATTAATTTTTACCATTTCGGCCAATCGTTTTTTGAGAAATATGGTTCGGGCCATTGTGGGTACATTGATAAATATAGGTTTGCACAAAATCAATTTGATCGATTTTGAAACCATTATAGAAAACAAAAACAGAGACAAAGCTGGTTTTTCGGTTCCGGCACACGGATTATATTTAACCAAGATAGAGTACGATTATATTACGAAATAGCCCTGATAGCAGTGGAAACCCTTTTCTATTTTTCCTTTAAAAATAGAAAAGATTGCAACGAATAGCAGGAATAGCTCCTAAAAAATAAATGAAAGCAAAAGCATTTGATACCCGATTATTCAAAAGAATCTTAACCTACACCAAACCCTATCAATGGCGTTTTAACGGTGTGATTATTTTCGCCATTTCCCTTTCTGTTTTTGCGGCACTTCGCCCCTATTTATTGAAACAAACCGTAGATAGTTACATCCAGCCCAAAGATCAAAACGGTCTTCTGGTATTTATTACCCTAATGGCAGCCGTGCTTTTACTTGAGGTTTTCTCCCAGTTTTTCTTCGTGTTTTGGGCCAACTGGCTAGGACAGGATATTGTGAAAGATATTCGGGTAAAACTATTCAAACACATTCTAAGTTTCAGAATGAAATATTTTGACCTTGTTCCCGTAGGGCAACTCGTAACCCGTTCCGTGTCTGACATCGAAGCGATTGCCCGTATTTTTAGCCAAGGATTGTTTATGATTATAAGCGACTTGATGAAAATGCTAGTGGTGTTACTTTTTATGTTTTACATGAACTGGAAACTCACTTGGATTGTGATTGTTGCCATGCCGATATTGGTTTTTATCACACGAATCTTTCAACAGAAAATGCAAGTTGCTTTTGAAGAAGTGCGTACCCAAATTGCCAATATGAATTCCTTTGTTCAAGAAAGAGTTACGGGAATGAAAATTGTCCAGCTGTTTCATCGCGAAGATATTGAAGCTGAAAAATTCAGAGTAATCAATGATAAACACAATAGAGCTTGGATAAAAACCATATTGTACAACTCGATATTCTTCCCTATTGCCGATATTATATCGTCATTGACGCTTGGATTTATTGTTTTATACGGAGGATTTAACATTTTGAAGGGAGACACGTCGACCACTTTTGGGGATTTATTTTCTTATACTATGTTTATTGGAATGTTGTTCAATCCTTTGCGTCAAATTGCAGATAAATTCAATGAGATGCAATTGGGAATGATAGCCGCCAACCGTGTTTTTGATATATTGGACACGCAAGACCAAATACAAGACACTGGAAAAATAGAAGCTCCTTTATTTGAAGGAGAAATCCGTTTTGAAGAAGTACATTTTGGCTATATTCCAGATGAAGAAGTAATAAAAGGAATCGATCTTGAAGTTACCGCCGGTCAGACGATTGCTATTGTGGGAGCTACAGGTGCCGGAAAATCGACGATTATTAATTTACTGAACCGTTTTTACGAAATTAATAGTGGTTCTATTTTTGTAGACAATAACAACATTGAGAATTACACTTTGAATTCGTTACGCAAGCAAATTGCGGTGGTTTTGCAAGATGTTTTTCTTTTTGCCGATACCATTTTCAACAACATTACCCTTAATAATCCCGAAATTACGCGTGACCACGTTTTGGCAGCAGCCAAAAAAATAGGAGTACACGAATTCATAATGAGTTTACCGGACAATTATGATTTTGATGTAAAAGAACGCGGGGTGATGTTATCCTCCGGTCAACGCCAACTGATTGCTTTTTTGAGAGCTTATGTAAGTAACCCTAGTATCCTAATTTTGGACGAAGCGACCTCTTCTATTGACACCTACTCTGAAGAATTGATTCAACGCGCTACCGAAACCATTACCAAAGGAAGAACCTCCATCGTTATTGCACACCGATTGGCAACCATTGTCAATGCCGATAAAATTGTGGTTATGGACAAAGGATTAATCGTAGAACAAGGAACGCATCAAGAATTAATAAACCAAGAAAAAGGATATTACAAAAACTTGTATGATTCGCAGTTTTCTATTTCGAGTTCGGACACTTTTTTATAACAAAAAGTCAAAAAACTTTGTTCCTGCTAAATTTTCCAATAATCAAATAAATCCTTAAATTCGCAGTCTCAATTTAACATTACAATAACCATTAAAATGAAATGAGCTTTTGCGAATTCCATTTTTACCAATAAAAATAAATACTTAAAAAATAAAATGAGTTTTTACGAATTCATTTTTATAATAATTTAAATAAAAAGAAAAAAATGAAATACGATATTATAGTTTTAGGAAGTGGACCTGGAGGATATGTTACAGCAATTAGAGCCTCACAATTAGGATTTAAAGTTGCTGTGGTAGAAAAAGAAAACCTAGGTGGTGTATGTTTAAATTGGGGATGTATTCCAACGAAAGCATTATTAAAATCGGCTCAAGTTTTTGATTATCTAAAACATGCTTCAGATTACGGACTAACTGTAAAAGAATTTGACAAAGATTTTCCTGCTGTGGTAAACAGAAGTAGAAACGTTGCTGAAGGAATGAGCAAAGGAGTTCAATTCTTGATGAAAAAAAATAAAATTGACGTTATTGATGGTTTTGGAAAACTAAAAACAGGCAAAAAACTAGACGTTACCGATAAAGATGGAAAAGTTACTGAATACAGCGCAGACCACATTATCATTGCTACTGGAGCTCGCTCTCGTGAGTTACCAAATTTACCACAAGATGGAGTAAAAGTAATTGGATATCGTCAGGCAATGACATTACCTACACAACCAAAATCTATGATTATTGTAGGTTCTGGAGCAATTGGAGTTGAGTTTGCACATTTTTATAACTCAATGGGAACAGATGTAACTATTGTTGAATTTATGCCAAACGTAGTTCCTGTAGAAGACGAAGACATTTCAAAACAAATGGAGCGTTCTTTGAAAAAAGCAGGTATCAAAATCATGACCAACTCTTCGGTAGAAACTATTGACACTACAGGTGCAGGAGTAAAAGCTACCGTAAAAACGGCTAAAGGTGAAGAAACTTTAGAAGCTGAAATTTTACTTTCGGCAGTTGGAATCAAAACAAACATCGAAAATATAGGATTAGAAGAAGTAGGAATTGCTACTGACAGAGATAAAATCTTGGTAAACGAATACAACCAAACTAATATCCCTGGTTACTACGCTATTGGAGACGTAACTCCAGGTCAAGCATTGGCTCACGTAGCTTCTGCCGAAGGTATTAACTGTGTGGAGAAAATCGCAGGATTACACGTAGAACCTATCGATTACGGAAATGTTCCTGGTTGTACTTACGCAACTCCAGAAATCGCTTCTGTTGGATTAACTGAGAAACAAGCAAAAGAAAAAGGATACGAATTAAAAATTGGTAAATTCCCATTTTCAGCTTCAGGAAAAGCAAAAGCCGCTGGAACACCAGACGGTTTTGTAAAAGTAATTTTTGATGCCAAATATGGCGAATGGTTAGGATGTCACATGATTGGTGCTGGTGTTACCGATATGATAGCTGAGGCAGTTGTAGCGCGTAAACTAGAAACTACAGGACACGAAATCCTTAAATCTATCCACCCTCACCCGACCATGAGTGAAGCTGTCATGGAAGCTGTTGCTGACGCGTATGGAGAAGTGATTCACCTATAAACGAAACTTTAGAGATGCATTGCAATGCATCTTTACAATGATATAAAATCCGATTTGCGAAAGCAGATCGGATTTTTTTTTGCTGTGCCCTTGTTGCAAAACTTTTCATTTTAAAGAAACCAATAGAAAAGCAACAAGGTCAGGCTATCCACTGTATCTTTTTCGTCCAAACTATTTGTTCTAAAAGAGAAAATTCCGAAAGACGAAAAAGGATGCCGTTCCTATCCTTCACAGGAGACCTAGATTCCTAAATATGAAATTTTCAATTTTATAAATTATAAGCAAAATCATTTTTTATTTCTTCCATCACAAAAGAGCTTTGCACATTTGAAATCCCTTTAATAACAGATAATTTATCTATAACAAATTTTTGATATTCATTCATATCATTAACCGCCACTTTCAATAAAAAATCATAATTCCCTGAAACGTGAAAGCATCCTGTAATTTCTGGCAATACAAGAATATGCTCTTTAAAATCATCAATCAATTCCCTAGAATGAACCGCCAAAGTCACCTGGCAATACACACTTATTGATTTCCCAATTTTGCTAGCATCCAGCAAAGCCACATATTTCTTGATGTATTGCTTTTGCTCCAGTTTCTTTATTCGCTCAAACGTGGGAGAAACCGACAGCCCAACCTTTTCGGCGATTTCTTTCGTATTTAGCTTCGCATCTTGTTGCAAAAGCATTAAAATTTTTTTGTCTATCGCATCCATTTCAGAATAATTATATGGTTTTAAAAAAAGCAAACTTAATAATCAATATTAAAAAACTGCATTCGCATTCAAATTTAGAATTATATTTCGAATATTAATCTATATAAAGTTTTATAATTCTTTAAAACTACATTTACCATAAAATTAAATACCATGATACCCATTTCAGAATCCTTATCAGAACAAGACAATCAACGTTTATTCGATTTGAATCAATTTATAGAAAACGCCAGGGATAATTTCTTGGGATACCCAGTTTCTAAAGATTTTGACTATTCCGAAATCAATCATTTTTTAAAATATCCCATCAATAATCTAGGAGATCCATTTGAAGATTGCACCTACAAAGTACAAACCCACGAATTGGAACGGGAAGTCGTTGGCTTTTTTGCCAAATTATTTCGTGCCAATCCAAAAGATTATTGGGGTTATGTAACCAATGGAGGATCCGAAAGTAATTTGTACGGTTTGTATTTGGCGCGTGAATTATACCCAAAAGCAATGGTGTATTATTCGGAATCGACTCATTATAGCGTGCGCAAAAACATTCATTTGCTCAACATTCCAAGCATCGTTATTCGTTCACAAGAAAACGGGGAGATTGATTATGTAGATTTTGAAAATACTCTAAAAATGAATCGTCATAAACCAGCCATTGTGCTTACCACCTTTGGTACTACCATGAAAGAGGCCAAAGATGACGTTTCAAAAATTAGAGACATCTTAAAAGGATTAGCCATTCAGGATAGCTATATTCATTGCGATGCAGCCTTATCGGGAAGTTACGGTGCTTTTATGGAGCCTCGTTTCCCATTTGATTTTAAAGATGGAGCCGATAGTATTTCGATCAGCGGTCATAAATTTATAGGCTCACCTATTCCTACTGGCGTCATCATAACAAAACGTTCCAACAGGGATAGAATCTCAAAAGGAATATCCTACATTGGTTCTTTAGACACAACCATTACAGGATCTAGAAATGGACATTGCCCTTTATTTTTGTGGTATGCATTGAAAAAATTAGGAGTTGAAGGTTTAAGAAAACGCTATTTACACAGCTTAGAAGTAGCCGAATATTGTGAGCAAAAGCTAAAAAACATAGGCATTGCAGCATGGAGAAATCCAAACTCGATTACGGTTGTTTTTCCCAAAACGACAGATGAAATAAAATCAAAATGGCAATTGGCCACCGAAGGCGATATTTCGCATATTATTTGTATGCCAAACGTCACCAAAGAACAAATTGATCAATTCATCAATGATGTAGAAAATTGTGTCGAAAAGCCGGAAGAAACATTTGATTTTGGTTTCTAGCTTCTTATTTTGAGCACATAAACAGCTTAAAATTCATCTTGATTCTTTATTATTAATTCTATAAAATATAGCCACAGATTGACTTCATCTGAATCAATCCGTGGCTTTTATAATTGTTGTCTCAATTTACAAATTGAAAATAAATCAACAATCCCGATGTCAAAGTCATTATAATCAAAGCTATAAATCCTAAAACATTAGTTAACCAACCATTTACAAATTCTCCCATGATTTTTTTATTATTGGAAACATGAAGAATAATAGCGATTAAAACCGGAGCGGTCAACCCATACAATATTGCAGTATAAATCAATGCTTTAATGGGTGAAATTCCAATATAATTTAAGGATAAACCTAGAAGTAATGAAAGTCCAATAATGACATAAAACCCTTTTGCTTCATGGAATTTCTTATCCAATCCCTCCTCCCATCCAAAGGTCTCGGTAAAAATATAGGAAAGAGCACCACTCAATACGGGAATTGCAATAAGCCCAGTTCCGATCACACCTACTGCAAAAAGAAGATAAGCCATATTACCCGCTAAAGGTTTCAAAGCCATAGCTGCTTGTTCAACCGTATCAATTTGATGAACCCCGCCTTTGAATAAAACCGTACCGGTTGTCAGAATTATAAAATACATTACCAATCCAGAAAATGTCATTCCAAAATCGACATCTTTTCTCATATCATGGACAATTTTTTTATCTACCATTAAATGTTTTTTCTTATGTTTCATTTCCTCGACTTCAACTGAGGCTTGCCAAAAAAATAGATACGGTGAAATCGTAGTACCCAGAATTCCAACAAGAATGGCAATAAAATCTTTATCCCATTGAATCGTCGGAATAAAAGTAGCTTTCATAATAGTCCCAAAATCTTGTTGGTACAAAAAGGGAACTATAAAATAAACCAACATCACAATACACAAATATTTAAGAACCTTCGCCATTTTTTGATACGGCAGATAGATTATTAATCCCAAAAGCAAAATCGTAAAAAAGACACTAAAAAAAGAAGCATCAATAAAAGGAAAAAGCAAATTCCCTACAGCTCCCATACTAGCAATATCGGCTCCAATATTCATAATGATAGCAGGGAAACTAAACACCAACATCAAATACAAAATAGGTTTAGGGTAATACGTCTTCAACGTTCCAGTTAACCCATGTCCGGTCACCAAACCAATTCTGGCACACATTTGTTGTATGGCCGCCATCAACGGAAAAGCTACAATTGAAGTCCATAAAGTAGAAAGTCCATAAGCCGCACCCGCTTGTGAGTACGTCGCAATCCCGGAAGGGTCATCGTCACTGGCCCCCGTTACAAGTCCAGGTCCTAATAATTTCCAAAAATTGGTGTGTTTTTTTTTCAAGCCATTTTTATTGTTCATCCTAATTATATTTCAGAATTATCAATTTAACACTCTCAATTACAGCAACTCTCTTAGCAAGTATTCTTTCGCTAATTTAAGCATTTTTCAATCATTGTTTTTCCATTCAAAAATAAATTTCGAAGAAAAACAAATCCAAAACAGATAAATTAATAGTACATTAGTTTTCGTTTTTGAATGGATTCCAAAGCATCGATAAAATGAGAAAATTAAATTCTAAATACCTAATACTACTATTAACAATTATTATGGCGGGAAAAGCAAAAGCTCAAGACTGGGCGAATTTAAACAAATACAAAAACGAAAATATGCTCCTTGCTCCTCCTACAACGGGAGAAAGAAGTATTGTTTATTTTGGCGATTCCATTACCGAAAGTTGGGGAACCATTTATCCCGAATTCTTTACCGGGAAAACTTATATTAATAGGGGGATCAGCGGTCAAACAACCCCACAAATGCTCATCCGTTTTAGAGCTGATGTTATTGAACTCAAACCCAAAATTGTTGTTATTTTGGCAGGAACCAATGACATTGCAGGAAATACAGGCCCCTCAACTCTTGAAATGATTCTAGGGAATCTTATTTCTATGTGTGAATTGGCAAAGTCAAATAACATTAAAGTTATCCTTTCTTCTGTTCTTCCTGCTTATGATTATCCGTGGAAGCCAGGACTAGAACCTGCCGAAAAAATTGAAATCCTCAATGGAATGATTCAAAAATATGGTAAAGCAAATGGCATTGTTTATGCTAATTATTATTCGGCTATGGTGGATGAGCGAAAAGGTTTAAAATCAATTTATTCTGGAGATGGAGTTCATCCGAACAAGGAAGGTTATCTTGTAATGACTACAATTGTTGAAGCTACAATTAAAAAATTGTAATAGCCTAAAACATTTCATATTTAAACACTAATTTATTTCTAAATAACTGAAAAATCATGTGATATATTTATTGAAAAACTAGAAAAATGTTATGTCATTATAAACTTTTAAAATTCTATAATAATAAACCTTATTCTCCTTTAAATAGTTATTATTTTTCCGAAAAACGTCTTACTTTTATCTCATGTAAATAACAATTCTATAATTATGACAAAAGATACGATTGTCCAAGATATTAATGCTTTAAAAAGTAATTTTTCCATTAATTACAGTATAAAAACAAAAACAGAAGCCTTTACCGAAAAACTATTCTATACTTTATTTGATTCTAATGCGCCATTGAGTGAAAGTATCGATGAGATAGAAAAACAATTTAATGAAATTGTAGCAATAGTATGCAAAAATCCACAAGATTTATGTGAATGTGCTTGGGATAACTTTTTAGAAAAACTACCAACCGTTCTTGAAAATTTAAATGAAGACGCATCTTATTTCCTTGAAAACGACCCCGCTTCAAACGGAATCGAAGAAATATACCTCGCCTATCCAGGATTTTATGCCATTGCAATCTACAGATTAAGCCATGAATTGTACTTGCTGGATTTAATGCTTTTTTCTAGATTGATGAGCGAATATGCACATCGCATTACGGGAACTGACATTCATGCAGGAGCTACCATTGCATCCCCTTTCTTTATTGATCACGCTACAGGTATCGTAATTGGAGAAACCGCTGTCATCGAAAAAAATGTGAAAATTTACCAAGGAGTAACTTTGGGAGCGCTAAGCGTGAGCAAAGACATGAAAAATTCAAAAAGGCATCCAACTGTAGAGAAAAATGTTTGCCTTTATGCCAATGCCACAATTTTGGGTGGCAATACTATTATTGGTGAAAATAGCATTGTAGGAGGAAATTCATGGGTAACCAAATCTATTCCTGCAGATTCAATAGTAATAAATACTACTACAACCGAAGTCAAAATTAAAGAGAAGCACTAATATGAAGACCTATAAATTAGTAGAATTAATTGGGAATACCCCTTTGGTTGAAACGACCCAATTAATTAAAAACAAAAACGTAAAACTGTTATTAAAACTGGAAGGAAACAATCCTGGAGGTAGTGTAAAAGACCGTGCAGCTTATAACATGATTGCTTCGGCGATTGAAAGAGGCGACATTAAAAAGGGCGACAAATTAATTGAAGCAACGAGTGGTAATACAGGAATTGCCTTGGCTATGATTGCGCAATTGTTCAACATAGAAATCGAATTGATTCTGCCTGAAGATTCTACGATTGAGCGTACGCAAACCATGCGAGCATATGGCGCAACAGTAATTCTAACACCGGCAAGTACTGGCATCATTGGTTCAAGAGATTACGCCGATAAAAAAGTAGCCGAAGGTGGTTACATCATGCTGAATCAGTTTGCGAATGAGGACAACTGGAAAGCGCATTACAAAACTACAGGTCCTGAAATATGGAATGATACGGATGGAACCATAACCCATTTTGTATCGGCTATGGGAACTACAGGAACTATTATTGGAACTTCGACGTACTTGAAAGAGAAAAATCCAAATATCCAAATCATTGGGGCACAACCAAGCGATGGTTCTCAAATCCCTGGCATTAGAAAATGGCCACAAGAATATTTACCTAAGATTTTTGATGCCTCAAAAGTGGATACCACTATTGACATCAGTGAGAAAGAAGCCCGTGAAATGACCAAAAGACTGGCGCAAGAAGAAGGCATTTTTGCAGGAATGAGTAGCGGAGGATCGGTGGCTGTTGCCGTAAAAATAGCCAATCAACTCGAATCGGGTGTTGTTGTTGCTGTTATCTGTGATCGTGGGGATCGTTATTTGTCTTCGGATTTGTTCGATTAAAAAATGGAAAAACTAATCTATCGCAATCTAAACGGAAAAAAAGTTTTGTTTTTGTTTATACTGGCCAATATCGTGTATGCAACTATGCTGACTGTTACGATTCCAGAGATCATGCAGTTTTCTGGCGAGATGAAAATCTTGGATATGATGCCAATGGGATATAATGCCCAGTATGTCAATTCTCTTTTCAATGCTTTAGGAGCATCTGGGAGAAATGCCTACTTGTATCACCAGCTTCCATTAGATTTGATATATCCTGCTCTTTTCGGAATTAGTTCTTGTTTGGTACTTGCCTATTTTTTAAACAAATTAGGAAAGATAGACAGTTGGTTATTTTATTTGTGTTTACTCCCTTTATTTTCTGGACTTTTTGATTATGCTGAAAACATTGGAATAATAAGTATGCTAAGAAACTACCCTAATATTAGCTCATTACAAATACAAATCACAAGTGTCTTTACTGTTTTAAAAAGTTTACTCACCACGATCTATTTCATCATTCTTATCATTACTTTATTGGCAGTTGCCAAGAGTAAATTATTCACTAGAAAGGATAATTTAGAATAACAAAAGGCTCGATTTATTTATAAATCGAGCCTTTTGTTATAGATTACACTATTTTAAACTAAAATAGCCGTCGAAGTAATTTCTGCATTCAATAATTTAGAAATTATACAATTTTTCTCCGTCTTGGTCACTAATTCCTGAAAGGTTTCGTTTGAAATCCCTTTTATTTTGCCATTTACCGTTAAGTGGGAACTGGTTATTGTTCCGTTCTCCAAATTAATGTCACATTTAGTTTCGACACTTTCAACTTCAAAACCAGCTTCGCCAATATAAGCGGAAAGTTGCATCGCAAAACAACCCGAATGGGCTGCGGCAACCAGTTCCTCTGGATTGGTACCAACTCCTTCCTCAAAACGAGATTTGAACGAATATTGAGTATTTTCTAATGTTTTGCTTTGTGTTGTTAATTTACCGGCTCCCTCTTTAAGTGAACCATTCCAGACTGCGGTTGCATTTCTTTTCATAATAGTGTTTTTTTAGTTTACTCAAATTTAGCTCTTTTACTAAAAATAGCCTTTGGAAAATCTTAATTTTTAACGAAAAATTAATGAACGTTATAATGTGAAAAATAAGTTTATCGGACATGCTAACTTAGCCTTCACAGAAAGTTAAGAATTAAATCTTAATTTTAACATATGAAACAAGTCCGCAAAATTTATGACAAAGCTTTTAAAGAGAAAGCAGTCCAATTGAGTTATGATAGAACAAACATATCCGAACTTGCCAGAGAGTTAGGATGTGAACCTATAAATGCAGCACTAGAAGAAGGAAAAATAGATTTATTAAATAATGATTTAGGCTTTTGATTTATAAATTAAAAGGCTAAATATACACTTAATGAATAATTCAATTCCTTTATTTAAACAACGAAGATAATGGGAGAAACTAATTTACCAAAAGAGATTAATAATATTTTAAAGAACTATTCTTTGACTAAAATTATTCTTTATAAAGATCAACCTTCAATTGTTTATAAAGCCACTAAGAATAGTTGTCCTACATATTTTTTGAAGATTGACAGTTCATTAAAACCTGAAAAAGAACGATTGATATGGTTAAAAGATAAATTAAATGTACCGGAAGTAATAGCTTTTTTTCAAAATGGAAATAAAGATTATTTACTTTTATCTGAAATACCCGGGAAAAATTTAATTGATCCTAATTTGAAACTTAATCCAAATAATCTTGTAAAAGTATATGCAAACGGATTAAAAATTATTCATAATTTATCACATACTAAATGCCCTTTTGACTCAACAACTGATGTTTTAATAAAAAAATCAAAAAAAATAATAATTAATAATCAACTTGACCATAGTGCTTTAAGTAGTGAATATAAATTAAAATCTTTTAAGGAATTACTTGACGAACTGTCATCTCTGCAACCAACTTTGGAAGATAATGTGTTCATCCATGGGGATTATAGTATGCCTAATATTATAATGAATAAGGAAGAAATCGGTTTTGTTGATTTCGGTTTAGCGGGAATAGGGGATCGTTATGTAGATTTATCTATTGCTTCGCGCAGTATTAAGTACAATCTTGGAGAGGAATGGGTTTCTCCCTTTTTCGAGTCATATGGCATTGTCCCAGATAAAAATAAATTACGTTTCTTTTTATTACTAGATCAATTTGTTATGATGAGGTCTTCAATTAAAAAACAAACATTATAAGACGTGTCTTAAATTTTAAAAAAACTAGAATGAAAAAAACATATAAACATATATTTTTTGATCTTGATGATACATTATGGGATAATAATAAAAAAAGAACTGCTTTAATTGAACTTTACATAATGTTTAATATGAAAAGTGGACATGCTAACTAGACTTAGTTTTATACTAACCAAACTTAGGTTTAACCTAACCAGTGCCCTATTTTTACTTTGGAACATATTGCGAACGGTCACATTCAATTATTGCTAAAAACGAATACTTTGGAAGAAAAAATGAAAAACGATAAATTTATTTTTTATTTTGTATCTTGTAAGTCAGTTGCTTAACCCAATACAAAGCAGCTTCTTTTAACCAAAAACTACCTTAACAGTTAAAATGTAAACGTATATGGTACCGATTCCCAAAATACCTATTCAGTCCAATTTTGTCAAAAAAATTTCCGCACTTGAAATTCTTCAATACATCATTCTTGTTTCTGTGATACTTTACTTTGGGAAAACACTCTTTATTCCGTTAAGTTTTGCACTGCTCATTAGTTTTATTCTTTATCCTATTTGCAAATGGATGGAGAAAAAAGGAATTCATCAAACTGTGGCGATTGCTCTTTCCTTATTTACGGTAACCTTTTTGTTTGGAGTCATTATATATTTACTTTTTGTTCAATTATTCGAATTTTCGAATGAATGGCAAACATTAGAATTAAAACTACAAGAAGCACTAAGTCAGTTGAGTTTATTACTTACCGATTATTTTGGGATAAGCCAAGAAAAGCAACTCACCTTTATAAAATCGTCCATTGATAATTCGAGTTCGCAAGTGTTTTTATTCCTAAGAAACACCGTTTATTCCTTTTCTGAATCCCTGTTTTTCATTATAATAATTCCCATCTTTTCGGCAATAATACTATCCTATCGCCAATTATTAGTACAAACCCTGTATCAAATTTTCCCATCAAACAAAAAAGAAATGATACACGAAATTATCATTGAAACTATTCATGAATACTACAAATTTATAAAAGGAATGCTGGCAGTCTATTTGATAGTTGGAGTCTTAAACAGTATAGGACTCGCAATTATTGGCATTCCCTACCCTTTCCTTTTTGGATTTACTGCTTCGATACTTACTTTTATACCTTATGTAGGCATTATGGTTTCTTCCCTTTTGCCCATAACAGTGGCTTGGATAACGTTTAATTCCATTTGGTATCCTTTGGGAGTTATTGCAGTCTTTTCATTGGTTCAAGTACTAGAAGCTTACATTATATTTCCCTATGCAGTAGGAAGTCGTTTAAGGATAAATACTCTTGTCATTCTGGTTATGGTCATCATAGGCGGAATACTATGGGGAGCAGCGGGTATGATTTTATTTATTCCGTTTATTAGCATTGTGAAACTTATTGCCGACCGTACCGAAAGTCTAAAAACTTTGTCTTTGTTGTTGAGTGATGGGAAACTAAAGCAATAGCAAATACAAGTCACGATAATTTTTAAAACTAACACAACCTTTCATTTATAGAACCATCTTGCTATTAAACACCCTTTTATGAAAAATATAAAATTTTTATTTATCGCATTTAATATACTATTATTCAGTTGCAATAATAATGATTCTTCTTCGCAAGAAACGGAAATGCAAAATCTGACCAAAATGTATGATGAAATTATTTCAACCTCCATGGTCAATAGTACTCCATGCACTAATCCTGCAGAATGGTCATTTACAGCTATTGGTTCAAAAGCATGCGGAGGTTCAGCTGGATATATTCCGTACTCGTTGAAAATTAATGTTCCAGAATTTCTAAAAAAAGTAGAGAACTATACCAATACACAAGCAGCCTATAATAAAAAATGGGGAATTATGTCTACCTGCGAAATAATTGTACCGCCGTCTGGAGTAGATTGCGTTAATGGAAAGCCAACTTTGATTTACTCCAATATCCTTAACTAAGAATTAACACAGAACGCATTTCCTTTCAGAATTAAACTTATGAATAATTTTCAATAACAAATCTCTGTCCATTCCTTTGCCCCCGATTACTTCACTTAACTTTATTTTTCAGATGTCTTCAGTGAACTTCGTTTGCAGCGAAAAACCAGGAGTTCTGGAAGCATTATAACACTTGCATGGAAAGAGCGACTCCTCACCCCAGCCCCTCCAAAAGAGAGGGTAGCAAAAAAGCTCCTTGCCAGGGGTAGTGTTTTTGCTTCCAGAATGAGGATTTGCAGCGAAAAGTGGGATTAGGCACTGAAATAAGAGTGTTTTTATTATACTTTATATCTCTATTTTGCGTTCTTACAAAAACTTATATTATATGAAATCGACATGATTCCTATATCTCAAATTGGAATGAAGAATGGCGATACCATATTCCATTAAAAAATAAAACACATATGAAAAATATAATTATAATATGCTGTATATTCTCGTTGATGGGTTGCAAAACTAAAAACGTAAATGGAAAATTAATGGGAAAAAGTGTTCTTCCAACGGAAATGAGCACAGTCGATGAAGCGCAAAAAAACAAAGCCTACGAGTTGGGAAAAAGAATTTTGACGACCTGCAATACCTCAAAATTCAAGCCTTTTACATCCAGTGAAGCCACAGACAAAGTCATTGCCAAATCTACACCTGAGAACATCAAACAAATCTGCATAAAATATAACCTAAAATATGGTCTTTTCAAGGATCTTGAATTCGTAGAAATGGTTCCAAACAAGACCGACAATACTAATGTGTTTCGATTCAAGGCCCTTTTTGAATATGCTAAAGCAAATAAGGAACTTCGGGTAACGATGAACTCGGAAAATAAGGCTTCGGCAATCACGACAAAAGACTGGAAGGATGAGTTTGAGTAGGCAGTCGCAGTTTTCAGTTTTCAGGCTTGGAATGGCAAAAAAGTTTGCATTGCCACATTAAAAATACCAAATATAAAAACTCCGACCGAAGACTGAGACTGAAAACTGAGACTAAAAACTGAAAACTCTGTTTTATTTTTTATTAAAAAAAATCAGAATTAAAATCCATAAATAAATTCAAAGCCTTATTTTTGCGCTATGGCAAAGAAAAATACAGACAAAGTTGTCTTTCATCAAATAAAAGTCCTTGATGCTGGTGCAAAAGGCGTTTCGGTGGCAAAAGCTCCCGACGGAAAAGTAGTTTTTATCGCAAATGTGGTTCCTGGGGATGTGGTAGATGTGCAAACTTTCAAGAAGCGTAAGGCTTACTATGAGGGAAAAGCGGTTCATTTTCATGAATTCTCAGAGCATCGCGTAGAACCGGTTTGCGAGCATTTTGGTGTTTGTGGCGGGTGTAAATGGCAAAACATGAAATACAGCCAACAGTTGTATTACAAGCAAAATGAGGTGAAAAACCATTTGCAACGCATTGGAAAAATTGAATTTCCTGAATTTGAACCCATTTTAGGTTCTGAGAAACAGTTTTTTTATAGAAATAAAATGGAATTTTCGTTTTCGAACAGCCGTTGGTTGACCGAAGCTGAAATAGGAAGCGAAGAAGATTTAGGCAACAGGAATGCACTTGGATTTCATATTCCAAAAATGTGGGACAAAATCCTGGACATCAATAAATGTCATTTGCAGGAAGACCCATCGAATGCCATCCGTAATGAAGTTCGCGCTTTTGCCAACGAGCATGGATTGACTTTCTTTAATCCCAGAGCGCATGAAGGTTTACTAAGAACCTTAATGTTGAGAACAGCTTCGACAGGAGAAATCATGGTTTTGATTCAGTTTTTTGAAAACGACAAAACCAACAGAGAACTTATTCTGGATCATCTTTACGAAAAATTCCCTCAAATTACTTCCTTGCAATATGTGATTAACAATAAGGCAAACGACACTTTATACGACACCGATATAAAATTATACAAAGGAAGAGATTATATCTTGGAAGAAATGGAAGGTTTGAAATTTAGCATTAATGCCAAATCTTTTTACCAAACCAACTCGGATCAAGCATACGAATTGTACAAAATAACAAGAGATTTTGCCGGACTTACCGGAAACGAAATCGTTTATGATTTGTATACCGGAACTGGGACTATTGCTCAATTTGTATCTAAAAAAGCAAAAAAAGTAATTGGTGTCGAAAGCGTTCCTGAAGCGATTGTTGATGCTAAAGCCAATGCCAAACGCAATGAAATTACCAATTGTGAATTTTATGTTGGGGATATGAAAGTGGTTTTCAATGAAGAATTTATTGCTCAACACGGTAAACCAGACGTCATTATCACAGATCCGCCAAGAGATGGAATGCACAAAGATGTTATCGAACAAATCCTTAAAATCGAACCTTCAAAAGTGGTTTATGTAAGTTGTAATTCGGCGACACAAGCTCGTGATTTGGCTTTAATGGACGAAAAATACAAGGTTACTCGAGTACGACCTGTTGATATGTTTCCGCAAACACATCATGTGGAAAATGTAGTACTTTTGGAAAGACGATAGCCACCCCTAACCCCTAAAGGGGAATATTTTTATAGTAAATGAAAAAAATAATAGCCTTTTTATTAATTCTAGGATTCGCTACTTCCAGTTGTGAGCCGGATGACATTTGTGACCCAAGTACGCCTACAACACCTAGGATGCTGATTCAGTTTTATGATATCTCAAATCCATCGGTTCTTAAAAATGTAACGAATCTTAAAGTTATTGGCGAAGGAATGACAGAAGGCGTTGTACTTAATCCTACCGGAATAGATGCTGCAAAATATGTCACCAATGGAAATAACATCTTGCTTCCGCTAAAAACGGATGCCGATATATCTAAATATAAATTTATTCTAAATTATGGCAGCACGAATCCTGCGTTGACCAATGAAGACAATTTACAGTTTAATTATACCCAGGAAACCATTTTTGTTTCTAGAGCTTGTGGTTACAAAACAATATTTAACTTAGTTGCAAACAATCCTTATAATCTTACCGACAAAACAATTCCAGATGGTTTTTGGATACAATATGTGCTAGTTGTACAAAATAACATAACATACGAAGATGAAACAATCATTAAAATATTTTTTTAGTTTTTGCTTTTTGTTGTCCCTGTTTTTAGTGCAAGCACAAGAACCGAACACTACCAACAGCATTCCACAAGGCCTAAGTAAAACGGGGACGAATACTGCAACAGCAAAGAAAAAACAAGAGAAAAAACTGGAAGCGGTAAAAAAAGACAGCATCCCGCCAAAAACAGATCGATATGGTTTAACAGTAGGTGTTGATCTAAACAAAGTAATTCGTTCTCTATATGATTCTGATTACAAAGGAATCGGTTTTGTTGCCAATTATAGATTGACTAAGAAAATGTATTTGGCTGGGGAAATTGGAAATGAGAACATCACCATCGATGATGCCCAGCTCAATTTTACAACCAAAGGATCTTACACAAAAGTAGGTTTTGATTACAATACCTATAACAATTGGTTGGATATGGAAAACCTAATCACTTTAGGTTTACGATATGGCTTTAGTACTTTTAGCCAACAGTTAAACAGTTATGACATCTACAATCCCAATCCTTATTTTGGGCAAGTTCCAACTGTAACTTCAGGAGAAATATACAAAGGGTTAACCGCCAGTTGGGCTGAAGTGGTAGCAGGAATAAATGTAAAAGTCTTTAATAATGTATATGTTGGTTTCAATTTGCAATTAAAAATATTAGTAACCAATGTTGAACCCAATAATTTTTCAAATCTCTATATTCCGGGTTTCAACAGAACATACGATGGGAATTTTGGAGCTGGTTTTAATTATACCGTTTCGTATTTTATCCCTATTTACAAAAAGAAAGTTACCCCAATAAAAACAGAACCAAAGAAAAAGTAATCAGAAAATAAACTCAAAACAAAAGGAGTAAAATTGAATCTAAATATTCAATTTTACTCCTTTTATAATTATAATGACTTCACCCCTTTTAATTTGAGAGCCATCAATTGGCAAAAAAAGTTAGCCACGAATTCCACTAATTAACGCGAATTAATTCTTTTTGAAAATTAAAACAATTTGTGAAAATTCGTGTAATTTGCGGTAAAAAAAACACCTGTAAATTCAGACCCTAAATTATCCAATCTCTTTTATACCCTTTATAAACAACCAAGACATAAACATTTTTTCTCCATCTTTGGTTTTAACCGCTTGGAATTTTGGAGATAAAATTGTCCCGATAACAAAAGCACTCATTGGGATCCAAAAACCAGTTAAATTGGTGTATTGCTCCACCAAATAACGAAAAGAGATAAACAATATAGCAAAACAACCCAGATTGTATAAAAATGCTCTTACTTGTAATTTTGTCATTTTTTTCAAATTAAATTTTTACGTTCAAAATTACTTCAAAATAAATAGAATCCTCAAAAAAAAGTATTAATTATTTTATCCCTTGAATTAATCTTTAAAATAGCGGCGTTTCCATTAAAATTTCACAATAGTTAACCCATACTTAAATTTGTATTTATTTATGTATTAAATTTAAACATCTCAAATTAATAACATTTTTCAATCATTTAGCAATCAAATAATTAAACTCTATTTTATTGAAATCTGTATTTTAAAATTAATTGCAAAAACATTTAAATTAAGTAATAAAAAACACACTAATATGGCAATTGACGCAGCCAGTGGTAAGTTCCTTTAAAAACTAGCGCAGCATAAACCCCGTAAGCCGAAAAGGGGAAACTAACAAGAGTCGATCCAACGCCACAAAAGTCGATAAACATTATCACAGATAATGAAGAAATAGGACAAAATATTTCATCCGAAGAAAACATATCTAAAACTAAAGAACCATTAGTCAACAACAAGATTGTATCGATAATTACTAAAAAAGATTCTATGATTGTTCAGACAGTAAACAATATAGCCAAAAACAAATTGAGAGTTTACATTCAATACAGCAATAAAACAAACAAATCTGAAATAGATGATTTGGCAAGCCACTTAAAAGACTATTATCTAATACCTCTTATTAATTTTGTTGAAAACAAATCAGGATATACCAATAAAATCAGATACTACAGCAATAATGATTTGGAAAAAGCAAGAGATTTGTCTAAAAAAGTAAAGGAAATTACGGGTATTGATTTTAAATTAAAGAATATAAATCAACCCAAAATTAAAAATACCATAGAAGTGTGGTTCAAAAACACAATTTAATTTATAGTGACTACTAACTCAAATCAAAAAAACATCATGGAAAAAGTTAGATTATTATCCTATTTGCACGTCAGACAACTTATTGGATGTCTAGGAATTACGCTTTCATTATTATTATGGCTAGGCAATTTTATTTTATGTGATATTACAAAATTAAAACCTTCAATCAGTCACTATTATTATAGCACTATGGGAGATGTTTTTGTAGGAGTACTGTTTGCCATTGCACTTTTTCTCTACTCCTATAAAGGATTTGATAAAAATGATGATAAAATAACAAATCTTGCTGCTTTATTTGTCATTATAACAGCATTGTTTCCCACAACTCCAGAGAATACCAAAGCAACATATATTGGAACAATTCATTTGTTTTCTGCGAGTTTGTTTTTTATTACTTTGGCTGTTTACTCGATATTTTGGTTTACAAAATCAAGTGGCGAAAAAACATTAAGGAAGACATATAGAAACAAAATTTACAGAACTTGCGGGGTTATCATGATTTTAAGCATTGCAATGATTGGTCTTTTTTTCAAACTCCATAATGACGCGATCAATTCATACCATCCAACTTTTTGGTTGGAGACTATTGGTTTATGTGCTTTTGGTACATCTTGGTTAGTGAAAGGGGAAACAATATTAACTGATAAAAAAGAAGAATAAAGATTCCATTTAGAACTTATTCAATCTCACTTTAATGAATGAAGCATATTCACTCAGAAAAAAATATCCGGTAAAAAAATCCCGATAATTTCTTTAATTAAAAAGAAACTATCGGGATTAATTTTTTGTTCTCTGAAAACAGATTACTAATTACTGCTATCTGATCCCGATAGCAATCGGGACTGATCGCTGTTATCTGAAACCTGAAACTTCGTTCTCTTACTTCCCTCATACATTTCATATTTCACTAATCTCGCCTCTAAACTGGCGTTAAAAAGTTTGATTTTACGAGAAGGTTTCAATCCTACATATTTCAATGCTTCTAGGTTTGCTGTAATAAACCAAGCGTTTGTTCCCGGGTAATTTTTCTTTAAGGTATCTCCAATACTTTTGTAGAATTCTTCCATATGAATATCCAGACGCTCATCATAAGGTGGATTGAAAACGATATGCAATTTTCCTTCAGACGTTTTCTCCGTATCAAAAAAGTTTTTTTCTTCAATAGAAATATACTCGTCCAGATTGGCATTCTTGATATTGTCTTTCGCTTTTTGAACCGCAGACGGTGCTTTGTCATACCCTTTTATGGTGTAATGAAACTCACGAACTCTTTTCAATAAACTATCTTGAATACTGTCAAATAAATCATTGTCCCAGTCATTCCATTTTTCAAAAGCAAATTCTTTACGGTTAATGTTTGCGGGAATATTACACGCAATCATCGCAGCTTCTGCCAGAAAAGTTCCAGAACCACACATCGGATCCAAGAAATCTGTTTGTCCATCCCAACCTGAAAGCAGCAAAATACCTGCCGCCAAAACCTCGTTTATAGGCGCAATATTGGTAGCGGTCCTGTACCCACGTTGGTGCAATGAATTTCCGGAAGTATCCAATGCCACTGAAACCTGATCTTTATCAATATGAATATTAATTCTCAAATCAGGAAACGCTTTATCAATACTTGGGCGTTGTCCAGTTCTTTCACGAAATTGATCCACAATGGCATCTTTACATTTTTGCGACACAAACTCCGTATGGTTAAAATGCTCCGAATGTACCGTTGCGTCAATCACAAAAGTCTGATTCGCATTAATATATTTAGACCAATTTGTCCCTCTTATTCCTTTATATAATGCTTGTTCATCTTTGGCTTTAAAAAAATAAATCGGTTTCAAAATTTTCAATGCAGTTCGCAAAGACAAATTCGCTTTGTACATAAATCCTTTATCTCCCTTAAAGCTCACCATTCTTACCCCTTGCTCCACATCTTGTGCGCCCAGCATGGTTAACTCTTTTGCCAGTATTTCTTCAAAACCAAAAAAGGTTTTGGCAATCATCTTAAAATTCTCCATCTCTCTTTATAAATTCCAACTATTTAAATTCCAAACATCCTAAACGGTTTGAAATAGTATATTTTCTGCAAAAATACACTAAATTTGCATGACTTAAATTAATTGAAAAAGAATAAATGTCCAAAGAAGATAAACACCCCATAATAAACGAAACTCCGAAAACCAAAAACTGGTTTGCCTCTTGGTTCGACAGCCCTTATTACCACATTCTTTACAAAGAAAGAAACTATAGAGAAGCGCAAGTATTCATGGACAATCTGACGCATTATCTCAATCTTCCCGAGAAAGCAAAAGTCCTTGACTTAGCTTGTGGTAAAGGCCGTCATTCTATTTATTTAAACCAATTGGGATTCAACGTCACTGGTGCCGATTTATCCGAAAACAGCATTCTCGAAGCACAAAAAAACAGCAACGAAACCTTGCATTTTCAAGTACACGACATGCGTGAAACCTTCGAAGACAAATTTGATGCCATTTTCAATCTGTTTACCAGTTTTGGTTATTTCGAAAACGATGAAGACAATTTAACCACTCTAAAAGCCATAAAAGAAAGCTTAACCGAATATGGTTTTGCCGTAATTGATTTTATGAACGTGACCAATGTTCTCAACACTTTGGTTCCTGAAGAGATAAAAACCGTTGATGGAATTGATTTTCATATCAAACGCTATCTAAAAGACGGACACATATACAAAGAAATCGATTTTGAAGACCAAGGTCAAAAATACCATTTCACCGAAAAAGTAAAAGCCTTAACGCTCAAAGATTTCGAAGAAATGATGGAAGAAGCAGGTATTTATTTATTGGATATTTTTGGGGATTACAAATTAAAAAAATTCCACAAAACCGAAAGCGAACGATTAATCATGATTTTCAAATAGGTTAATTGCTTAATTGTTTAATCGTATAGAGCCCTATCAAACTTTTAAACCTTAAACTTTTAAACCTTAAACTTTTAAACCTTAAACTTTTAAACAGTTAAACAAAAAACATGAATTATCTTTTACCACTTCTTTCAGTTCTAATCGGTTATCTTTTTGCTTTGGTTATAAAACCAAAAAACAAAACCAACCTAAAATTACTCTTGGCTTTTAGCGGTTCCTTTTTACTTTCGCTTACCGTGATGCACATCCTTCCCGATGTGTACGAGAGTAAAAATACCCACATCGGAATTTTCATCATGCTCGGTATATTATTCCAAATTATCTTGGAATTTTTCTCCAAAGGCGCAGAACACGGACACGTACACGGACACGAGATCATGACACAAATCCCTTGGTTATTGTTCATTAGCCTTTGTATTCACGCTTTTCTCGAGGGATTTCCGGTTGGCCATCATCACGATTTGGCCGTAGGAATTGCCATTCACCATTTCCCTATAGCCATCATTCTGACTACTTTTTTCATCAATGGAAGTTTGAATAAAAATGCAATTTTCATCTTCATGGTTACTTTTGCAATCATGACACCGCTGGGCACCATAGCATCCAATTTTATACCTCAGCTAAATGATTATTACACCGAAATTACGGCCGTTGTCATCGGGATATTATTCCATATTTCATCGACTATCATTTTCGAAAGCAGCGAAGGACACAAATTCAATGTCGCCAAAGTTTCTATGATTGTGATTGGAATTCTATTGGCCTATATTATCTAAATGAATAGTTTGGGCGTGCCCCCGTTGAACAAAGGGGCTTACTTTTAGCATCGCTTAGTTGCCCCTTTGTTCAACGGCGTCGGGCTATACGCGCTACTTCGGTAGCTAGCTTCTATCCCTCACGTAGTTTAGATATCCCTATAAATTTTATATTTAAGCCAAAAACTTAGTAACTTTGAAACTTAGAAATTTAGAAACTTCAAAAAAATGACTTTCACCAAAACCACCGAACAATCCTCCAAATACGAACATTTAGAAAAAATGTCAGTACAAGAATTGCTTTTCAATATCAATCGGGAAGACCAGACCGTACCGCTTGCCGTAGAAAAAGCATTGCCACAAATAGAAACACTAGTAACCGAAATTGTTGCTAAAATGAAATTGGGCGGAAGACTATTCTACATTGGAGCCGGAACTTCAGGTCGTTTGGGAATCCTGGATGCCTCAGAGTGTCCTCCTACTTTTGGAGTTCCCTTCGATTTGGTGGTGGGGATTATTGCCGGCGGAGACACCGCCATTCGCAAAGCCGTAGAAAATGCCGAAGACAACGCAACACAAGCTTGGGAAGATTTAAAAGCATTTAATGTAAACGAAAATGATGTTGTGGTAGGAATCGCAGCCTCTGGAACAACACCTTATGTTATTGGAGGTTTACAAGTCTGCAATGAAAAAAACATTTCTACTGGAAGTATTTCCTGTAATGCTGGAAGTCTTCTTTCGCAAACGGCAAAATACCCAATCGAAGTCATTGTGGGACCTGAATTTGTAACTGGAAGTTCAAGAATGAAAGCCGGAACTGCCCAAAAATTGGTTCTGAATATGATTAGCACAGCCACA
>Ga0184629_10000140_pt1 | contig 30403 bp, 29 predicted proteins | sample PLM4_32_b1_FD_133158 | JGI IMG/M metagenome (GOLD analysis project Ga0184629, IMG submission 133158) | Groundwater sediment microbial communities from an aquifer in East River, Colorado, USA - PLM4_32_b1 | ecosystem: Environmental > Terrestrial > Soil > Riparian zone | place: USA: East River...
CGCCGAACTCGCCCTGGGTCCCGACCTTCAACTCGCGGAACGCCTCCTGGTCGAGATAGGCGGAGTGGGGGTCAAGGCCGGTCAGCATGCCGTTGATCGCCTCAGTGATGAGCTTCTTGTCCTCCACCGGCTCGACGTAGTCGCTCTTGACGCGACCGAATACCTCGGTGAAGGCGCGCAATTCCTCGATCGGCAGCGGCGTCGCCGCCCCTTTCTGCGCCACTGCAGAGAAGTTGAGGCTGACCGCGACGCCGATCAGCACGCCGATGGCCAGCAGCCCGAAACGATTCAGCTTGTTGCGCATTGCCCGCTCCTAAGAAATCCGGTAAGTAGCGAAGATTAAGGCGTGAAGCGAAGACCCGGAAAACGCCTTCTGCCTCACGCCCGACCCCTCCCGGCTCACCTCATATTGACCCAGTCGAGGGGATCCAGCGGCCGGCCCTCATGCCGCAACTCGAAGTATAAACCCGAATCGGCGTTGCCGCCGCTCGCGCCCACCGCGGCTATCGGCTCGCCGCCGTGAATTATGTCACCGACCCGCTTGTAGAGCGCCTCGTTGTTGCCGTAGAGGCTCATGTAGGCGTCGCCGTGGTCGACGATAAGCAGGTTGCCGAAGCCGCGCAGCCAGTCGGCGAACACTACGCGCCCGTCGGCGATCGCGCGCACTTCCTCGCCTGCCCGGGCGGTGATGAACAGCCCCTTCCACACCACCCCGCCGTCCAGACGTGGACTGCCGAAACGGTTGGCAAGTTCCCCGCGAACCGGCAATCTTAGCCTGCCTTTCAGCCCGGGGAAGGGGCTGTCCCCGGCGGAAGCCTGCGGCACGCGTTCGTTTTTCAGCCGCGGGGCGGACTTGGGCTTATTGCGGGCCATCAGCTTGGCCAGGCTCTCCACCAGCCGCGCGAGCCGGGTTTCATCGCGCTGCAGCGTGCCGATTTCGCGCCGCCGGCGCTCGATGTCGCGCGAGATCTTGGAGAGCACCTGGTTGCGCGCGCCTTTCTCGCGCTCGAGGCGACTGCGCTGCGCCCGCTGCCGGGCGGCGACGGCGGCAAGCTCGGCGGCCTTGCGCTCCACCTCCTCGGACAGGTTTTTCAGCTGCGTGAGGCTCGCGCGCAGTCCGGTGATCAGCTCGGCGCGCGCGCGCGAGATGTAGCCGAAATAGTGCAGGCGGCGCGCGATGTCGCCGGGATCCTCGCGGTTCAGCAGGAGCTTCAGCGACTCGGACTGTCCGCCGAGATAATGCTGGTAGAGCAGGCGCGCCAGCAGCGTCTGCTGTTCCCGCAGCTCCGCCTCGCTGCGGCGCGCCTCTGCGTTGAGCCCGGCGAGCTGCCGGTTGATCTCCTTCGACTGCAGGCCCAGTTCGCGCAACTCCCGGTTGGCATCGGAGATCGCGCGCTCGGATTCCTTGAGGGCGTCGGCCGCTTCGCTCTTGGTTCCTTCGGCGTCGGCGAGCCGCTTCTGCAGCGCCTCGATCCGGCCGCGCAGTTCGCGCAGCTCCTTCTCCTTCGCGCCGGCGTCGGCCGGCTGTGCCGCCGGGCTCGCCAGCAGCAGGACGAGGAAGAGGCCCAGGAGCTTGGCTGGTCGGACAATCTCCTTATGCAGTACTGCCCGCGCCAAAATGGAACCACCAAGAGGCAGCGAATTGCTCACTTCCCGCCTACTCGAATGCCCATAGGAGTCCCATATGCGTTGTTATCCTAGATTACTTTCGTAATCCACGGGCAGTTTTGCTGTCTGCCTGCCGGACACCCAAGTCCGACAGGCTGCTCACGTGAGGGTGATGAGCGACTTTCCGGTCATCTGCGGCGGGCACGGCAGGCCCATCATGGCGAGCAGGGTCGGCGCCACGTCCTGCAGCGCGCCGCTGACAGCGGCCCGCGCCGGCCGCCCGATGTAGAGCAGCGGCACCAGATTGAGCGTGTGCGCGGTATGGGCCTGCAGCGTCTGCGGGTCGAGCATGGTTTCGGCGTTGCCGTGGTCCGCGGTGATCAGCACTTCGCCGGCGGTATCGCGCATCGCCTCGACCGCGCGCCCGATACATTCATCGAGGACTTCGATCGCGCGCGTGGCCGCGGCGAGATTACCGGTGTGGCCGACCATGTCGCTGTTGGCGTAGTTGCAGACGATGGCTTGATACTTCCCGCTGCGGATCGCTTCCACCAGCCGGTCGGTTACCTCGCGCGCGCTCATCTCCGGCTTGAGATCGTAGGTGGCGACCTTGGGCGAAGGCACCATGATGCGGTCCTCTCCGGCATAGGGCGTTTCCACGCCGCCGTTGAAGAAGTAGGTCACGTGAGCGTATTTCTCGGTTTCCGCGATACGCAGCTGCTTCAAACCCCGCGCCGAGAGATACTCCCCGAAGCCGCCGGAAACATTCTGCGGCGGGAACGCCGCCGGGAGGTGCACGAAATCCCCGCCATAGCTGGCGAGCGTGCAGAAATAGCCGAGCCTGGGAAAGCGCCCGCGCGCGAACCCGTCGAAGCCGGCGGCAGTCAGCGCGCGCGTCAGCTGGCGCGCGCGGTCCGCGCGAAAATTCATGAACACGACGGCGTCACCGTCGTTCATGCCGGAAGCGCCATCGATGACGGTTGCCTTCACGAACGCGTCCGACTCGCCGCGCGAGTAAGCCGCGCGCAGTCCTTCCACCGCGGTCCGCGCGCGGTAATCCGCCTTGCCTTCAGTGAGAAGGTCGTACGCGGGCTGCACCCGTTCCCAGCGGTTGTCGCGGTCCATGGCGTAATAGCGCCCGCAGATCGACGCGATGCGCGCGCTCCCGAGGCCCGCGCATTTAATCTCGAGCGCCGCGAGCGAAGCCTCGGCGCTTTTCGGGGGCGTATCGCGCCCGTCGAGAAAGGCGTGAACGCGGACGTCCCTTACGCCGGCGCGCGCGGCCATGTCGACGAGGGCGTGGATCTGCGACTCGTGGCTGTGCACGCCACCGGGAGAGAGCAGCCCGAGTACATGCAGCGCGCGTCCGGGCGCGCGGGCGGCGTCGACCGCCTTCATCAGCGCCGGATTCCTGTAGAACTCTCCGGTTTCGATCGCGTTCTCGATCCGGGTGTAATCCTGGTACACCACGCGCCCGGCGCCGATGTTCATGTGGCCGACCTCGGAATTCCCCATCTGGTCCGTGGGCAGGCCCACCCATTTCTCCGAAGCGTCGATGAGGGTGTGCGGACAGGTCCGCCAGAGGAAATTCCAATGCGGCTTGCGCGCCTGGCAGATGGCGTTGTGGTCGCATTCCTCGCGGTGCCCGAAGCCGTCGAGTATGATCAGCAAGACAGGCGTTACTTTCATGATTTCACGGGCTTCCCGGCGTGACGCCGCCCGCCGGTAATTTTAAACCATTCCTGCATGCAAGCCTGTGGCTATGCGGGCTGGCGTGGACGGCGCCGCTGCTGCAGCCGTATCACCGTTTTCCACTAACCGCGTTCTACAGCGAGTGGCTGGCGGTCGCGCTGGCGCTTGCCGCCGCGCTGCCGCTGCTGCACCGGGAGCCGTGGCGCGACGCGACGGTGCCGCTGGTCGCGCTCGCCCCCCTTGCGCTCATCGTGGTGCTCGCGGCGCAGGTCGTGCTCGGCCGCGTCCCGTATCCCGAGCAGGCGCTGACCGCGGGGCTATACCTGCTATGGGCCGCGCTGTTGATATTGCTGGGACATGTGCTGAGGCGCGGCCTGGCGCTGGCGGAAATCGCGACGACGCTCGCCTGGTTCCTGCTCGCGGGCGGCGCGCTCAGCGCGCTGGCCGGCTTGGCGCAACACTACAACCTGGCTTCCCAGGTCGAATTCCTGGTGATGCGCAGGGAATGGCCGAAGATCTACGGCAATCTCGGGCAGCCCAACCATCTTGCAGCCTACCTCTCCCTGTCACTCGCATCGGTCGCCTACCTGTATGCCCGTCGCAGGCTCCATGGTGCCGTGACCGCCGGCTGCACCGCGCTGATTCTCGTGGTTCTGGCGCTCGCCGCCTCGCGCAGTCCCTGGCTTTATCTGGCCGCGATGATCACTCTGTCCCTGATGCTGCATCGGCTGCGGGCGGACGACGGCAGCCGCAGGCTCGCCAACGCTGCGCTGTGGATGTTGCCGGGGTTTGTCGTCGCGCAATGGCTGGTGACGCTGCCGTTCCTCGTGCCGGACGGAGCGGCGGTACTATCCTCCGCCGAGCGCCTGTTCCAGGTCGCCAGCGGAATCGCGCCGCGTCTCGAGCTGTGGGGCGAGGCGTGGCAAATGTTTCTGGGCGCGCCGCTGCTCGGCGCCGGCCTCGGTCAGTTCGCCTGGCACCATTTTCTTCAGCAGAACGCGAGCGGCGCAACGGCAGCCCCCGGCGTGTTCCACCACGCCCACAACATCGTCCTGCATCTCATGGCGGAAACCGGGCTGGCGGGGGCCGCCATCATCGTCGGCGCGGCGCTGATGTGGCTCATCGACTCGAGGCGCGTCGCGCTTGATCCGGAACGGTGGTGGTTGCTCGCGCTCGCGGGCATCATCGGCATCCACAGCCTGCTCGAGTACCCGTTGTGGTACGCCTATTTTCTCGGCGTGGCGGCGCTGTTGCTGGGCATCGGCGCGGAGCGACTGCTTGCCGTGCGCTTCGCCGGTCTCGCGCGCGCGGCGGTCGGTGTGGCCGCGCTCGTCGGTAGCGTAAACCTCGCCGCGGTAATCCCGCCGTATCGCGATTTCGAGCGCCTGATCTTCGCCGGCGGCCCGGCTGCATCAAGGGTGGCGGACGAGGCGGCTTTTGCGCAGGCAATGATGCAGGCGCACCGCGAGCCGCTGCTTACGCCGTACGTCGAGCTGGCGTTCGCGTTCGGCGCCACGGTCGACGAAACGCGGCTGCAGGACAAGCTGGCGCTGGTCACCCGGGCGATGCATTTTGCGCCGGTGGACGTCGTTGTCTATCGCCACGCCCTGCTATTGGCGCTGGCGGGGGAGCGCGAGGCGGCGCTCGCTCAGCTCGACAGGTCGCTGGGGGCCTACCCAGGCGAGGCAGAGGCAGTCGCTGCCGAACTGGCGGAACTGGCACGCCGCCATCCCGCCGAATTCACCCCTCTGCTAGAATTAGCGACTGCAAAATTCAGGTAGTGGCGGTTGCCGCGGTGCCACGGCGGAGGCAGCGCGTGAAGGAGAGTTCAGGTTGGACCAGTTCCTGGTATTTCTTCAAAAAAGCCCGTTCAACATGCTGCTGCTCGGACTGGCGGTGTCCTCGGGCGCGATGCTGCTGTGGCCGCTGCTGTCGCGGCCGTTCCGGGCGACCCACGAGATCGGCGCTTTCGAGGCGGTACAGCTCATCAACCGGCGCGACGCGCTGGTGCTCGACGTGCGCGACACGGGCGATTACGCGGCGGGACACATCGCCAGCGCAAAGCACCTGCCCGAGGCGCAACTGGCCGATCGCATGAAGGAGCTCGAAAAATTCAAATCGCGCCCGATCATAGTCAGTTGCCGCACCGGCACGCGCGCGCACGTTGTCAGCGGCTTGCTGCGCAAGCAGGGGTTCGCCGAAGCGTTCGCGCTGCGCGGCGGTATCGCGGCGTGGCAGCAGGCAAGCATGCCGCTGGAGAAAAAGGGTTAGCGCTGCCGATGCCCAGAGTAACGATGTACAGCACGGGCATGTGCCCGTACTGCCAGATGGCCGAGCGGCTGCTGCGTTCCAAGGGAATTTCCGCGATCGACAAGGTCCGCGTCGACCTGGAACCGGAGCGGCGCGTGGAGATGATGGAGAAAACCGGCCGCCGCACCGTGCCCCAGATCTACATCGGGGAAACCCACGTCGGTGGGTATGATGAACTCGCGGCGCTCGATCGCGCGGGCAGCCTGGACGAATTGCTGCGCGCCGGATGACGCCCACAACCTGAAGGATATCCGCAATGAGCGAACAGCAGCCGGAATTCGCGGCCGAAAAGATCTATCTCAAGGGCCTGTCCCTGGAGATCCCCAACGCGCCACAGGTTTTTGCCGAGCGCGAGCCGCCGCAGATCGAAGTCAACCTGCATAACGAGGCGCGGGCGCTCGACGCCGAAGCCTACGAGGTCGTGCTGACCGCGACCGTGACCGCTAAATTCAAGGACAAGACCGCGTTCCTGGTCGAAGTCGCGCAAGCCGGGATTTTCCGGATCCGCAATATCCAGACGCAGGAGCTTGACGCGGCGCTCTGCGTCACCTGCGGCAACATCCTGTATCCATACCTGCGCGAGAGCATCTCCAGCGTGGTGGCGCGCGGCGGCTTCCCCGTGTTCTTCCTGAACCATCTTAGCTTCGAGGCGCTCTACCAGCAGCGCCTGCAGCAGCAGCGGCAAGCCGGCGCACCTGCCGTCTCCGGTGGCGCATGATTGGCCGCCTTGCACGCGGTCTCCTGGTCGCCGCCGTTTGCGGCTGGGCGGGCGGCGGCGCGGCAGCGGAGTTCCGCTCCGTGGCGGAGAGCGCGGCCGTGCTCTACGACGCCCCCTCGGCGAAAGCGAAGAAGGTGTACGTGGTGGGCTACGGCTACCCGATAGAAATCGTGGTCGTGGTCGAGGGCTGGAGCAAGGTGCGCGACGCGACCGGCGAGCTGACCTGGATCGAGAGCAAACTGCTCTCCGACAAGCGCATGCTGTTGGTGAGGACGCCGCTGGCGCAGGTGCGCGAAGCGGCCGACGACCAGGCGCCGGTGGTGTTCGAAGCCCAGCAGAACGTCCTGCTCGAGCTGCAGGAGGTGGCGAGCGGCGGCTGGCTGCGGGTCCGGCATCGCGACGGCCAGGCCGGTTTCGTGAAGATCGCGCAGGTGTGGGGCGCTTGAACCGAAATGATGAATGCGGAATGCGGAATGATGAATGCATTCCGTGCAGCAACGATTTGTCGTTCATCATTCATCATTCATCATTCATCATTTAGATGAAGATCGCGGTCCTCGGCGCCGGTGCCTGGGGCACTGCGATCGGCATCAACCTCGCCGCGCGCCACGACGTGCGGCTGTGGGCGCGCGACCCGGCGGTGGTCGCGGCGTTGCGCGCCGACGGTGTCAATCAGCGCTATCTCCCGGGTTTCAAGCTGCCACCGGCGCTGGTGCCGGTGGCAGACCTCGCGCGCGCGCTGGACGGGGCGGAGCTGGTACTCGCGGCGGTGACGACCAGCGGGCTGCGCGCTACCTTGCGTGCGGTGCGGGCGGCCGGTTGCGCGGCGCCCCTCGTGTGGTTGTGCAAGGGGTTCGAAAGCGGGCAGGCGAAGCTGCCGCACCAGGTTTGCGCCGAAGAGATGCCGGACGGCGTGCCGCGCGGCGCCCTGTCCGGCCCGAGTTTCGCGGAGGAGGTAGCGCGCGGGCTGCCGGCCGCGCTGGCGCTGGCCTCGACCGACGGCAGCTTTGCGCGCGATGCGGCGCGCGCCCTGCACGGCCCCACACTACGCATCTACCCGAGTGAGGACGTGGTCGGCGTGGCGGCGGCAGGCGCGGTGAAGAACGTAATGGCGATCGCCGCCGGCGTGAGCGACGGGCTCGGGCTGGGGTTGAGCGCCCGCGCCGCGCTGATCACGCGCGGGCTCGCCGAGATGATGCGGCTCGGCGTGGCGCTCGGCGGGCGTTCCGCTACGTTCATGGGGCTCGCCGGCGTCGGCGACCTGTTGCTCACCTGCACCGGGGACCTGTCGCGCAACCGCCGGGTGGGGCTCGCGCTCGCTCGTGGTACGGCGCTGGCTGAGGTGCTTGCCGGGCTCGGGCACACGGCGGAAGGGGTGCACACGGCGCGCGCGGTGACAGAACTGGCGCTGGCGCTCAAAGTGGAGATGCCCATCACGCGCGCGGTATGCCAGGTGCTCGACGACTCCCGGCAGGCGCGCGGCGCGGTGCAGGAACTGCTGGCCCGCGAACAGAAGGCCGAATACTGAGAAATCTCTGCGTGTCCATTTGCGCAGAGATTTCTTAGTAAATATATTACAGTTTTCGTGGCAGCGGCGAGCTGCCACGAAAACTGAGCTGGCGCCAGGCTTCGTAGACCACCACCGCCACGGCGTTGGCGAGATTGAGACTGCGGCTCGTCTCCCGCATGGGCAGCCTGATGCGCTGCTCCGCGGCGAACTCCGCGAGGACTGCCGCGGGCAACCCGCGCGTTTCCGGGCCGAACACGAACACATCCCCTGCGGCGTACTGCGGCTCGTGATGGCGTTGCGCGCCGCGCGTGGTGACGGCATACAGGCGGCGGCCGGCGAGCGTGGAACGGCAGGCCGGCCAGCTTTCGTGCTGAACGATTTCAGCGAACTCGGCGTAGTCCAGCCCGGCGCGCTGCAGCTGCTTGTCGCGCAACGAGAAGCCGAGCGGCCGCACGAGGTGCAGGCGGCATCCGGTGTTGGCGCACAGGCGTATCACGCTGCCGGTATTGGGCGGGATTTCCGGCTCGAACAGAATGATCTCGAACATGCGCGGGTTGCCGTCGGATGAAAAACAAGATATCTTTACAGATCAAAGGGATGTGATGAGGAGATGGCGATAGCGGTAAGTCAAGGAGAAGCGCGCAAGGGCCGGCCTGAAAAAGTCCGGCTCGGCGAGATCCTATTACAGCAGAAACTGCTGACCGAGGAGCAGCTCCGCACCGCCCTCGACGAACAAAAGAAGTCCGGCCGCCGCCTCGGCCGCGTGGTAATCGAGAACGGCTACGCCACCGAGGAGCAGATCTCCCAGGCGCTTGCCCGCCAGCTCGGCGTTCCTTTCATCAACCTGAAGCATTACAACAGCAAGCGCGAGGTCGTCCTCAAGCTGTCGGAGACCCAGGCGCGCCGCTTCCGCGCGCTGGTGTTGGAGGATGCCGGCGAGGTTTGCAAGGTCGGCATGGCCGATCCCACCGACCTCGCGGCCTACGACGGGATAGCGCGCCTCCTCAACCGGGACATCGAGCTCGCGGTGGTCACGGAGACCGAGCTGCTGCGCGTCATAGACCGCACCTACCGCCGCACCGAGCAGATCACCGGGCTTGCCCACGAACTCGAAGTGGAGATGGGCGAGACCACCGTGGTGGACTTCGGCGCGCTGGCGTTGACGCCGGGGCTGGAGGAAGCCCCGGTGGTGAAACTGCTGCAGACGGTGTTCGAGGATGCGGTGCAGGCGCGCGCCTCCGACATCCACATCGAGCCGCAGGAGAAGCGGCTGCACATCCGTTTCCGCATCGACGGGGTGCTGCACCTGCAGACCGAGGCGGACCCCAAGATCGCCACCGCCGTGGTGTTGCGTCTGAAACTGATGTCCGGGCTCGACATCTCAGAGAAGCGGCTGCCGCAGGACGGCCGCTTCAACGTCAAGGTGCGGAACAACCAGATCGACGTGCGGATGTCGACCATGCCGACGCAGTATGGCGAGTCGGTGGTGATGCGCATGCTCAACCAGGCAAGCGGCATGCTCGGGCTCGACAACATCGGCATGCCCGCCGCCATGCTCGAGAAGCTCCGCGAAGTGATCCATCGCCCGAGCGGCATGATCCTGGTTACGGGGCCTACCGGGAGCGGCAAAACCACCACGCTCTATGCAGCTCTCGGCGAACTCAACACGATGGAGCGCAAGATCATCACCGTGGAGGACCCGGTGGAATACCGCCTCCCCGGCATCAACCAGGTGCAGGTCAACGACAAGATCGAGTTGAGCTTTGCCCGGGTGCTGCGTTCCGCGCTGCGCCAGGACCCGGACGTGATCCTGGTGGGCGAGATGCGCGACCAGCCGACGGTGGAGACCGGGCTGCGCGCGGCAATGACCGGCCACATGGTGTTCTCCACATTGCACACGAACGACGCGGTGTCCACGCCGGTGCGACTGCTCGACATGGGTGCGCCGCGTTACATGGTGGCGCTGTCGTTGCAGCTGGTGGTCGCGCAGCGCCTGGTGCGCGTGATTTGCGAGAGTTGCGCCGTCCCCCACGAGCTGTTGCCGCATGAGCGCGAATGGGTGCGCCTGGAGTTGCAGGACCAGCCGGACATCAGCGCCAAGCGCGGCAAGGGCTGCTCGCATTGCAACGGCGCCGGCTACCTCGGGCGCACCGGCGTCTACGAGGCGCTGGAAATGACCGCTCCCGTCGTAGCGGCGGCGAACCAGGACGATGTGCAGCTCTTCATGAGCGTAGCGCGCGATCAGATGGCCGGGAATACACTGCGCCGGCATGCCGCGCAACTGGTCGCCGCCGGCACGACGACGGTCGAAGAGGCCATGCGCATCAGCAGCCAGTTCGAAGATTAACCGTTTAACGTCTAAGGTCTAAAGTCTCGTGTACTTAGATGGCTACGTTCAAGCGGTTCGAGGACATTGATCAGGACTATGTGAGAGAGCAAGAATTTAATGCAATGAAGGATCAGGTCGAGATTACGGCGCGCAAACTCGGCAAGCTGATCGAGTATTTGCGCGGCTCCGAAATCAATGGCGTGAAGTACAAGGCGTGATCCCGCACCAACGTTAGACCTTAGTCTTTAGACCTTAGACGAATCTTCATGCCGCACTTCGCCTACAAGGGTCGCGACCGGGGCGGGAAACTGGTGGAAGGGTTGCTGGAGGGCGCCGATAGCGGGGCGGTCGCCGGGCAACTGTCCGGCGCCGGGATCACGCCCATCGAAATCGCGCGGTCGGCCATGCCGCAGGGGATCAGACCGGGCCTGTTCGAAGGCTTGCGCCGGCAGAAGTTAGGGCATGTCGACATTCTGCTGTTCTGCCGCCACATGTACACGTTGCTCAAGGCGGGCGTGCCCATCATGGGCGCGTTGAAGGGTCTGGAGGACTCCGCTGAAAACAAGGCGATGTCGCGAATGGTCCGCGAACTCCGCGAAAGCCTCGACAGCGGGCACGAACTGTCGGTTTCGCTGGCGCGCCGCCCCGACGCCTTCAATCCGTTCTACATTTCGATGGTGCGCGTAGGCGAGCTTACCGGCACGCTCGAGGAAGTGTTCCTGCGGCTGTTCGATCACATGGAGTTCGAGAAGTTCATGCGCGACCAGGTGCGTGCGGCCATGCGCTATCCCGCGTTCGTGGTGGCGACGATGGCGATCGCGGTCGTGATCGTCAATATCTTCGTGATACCCGCCTTTGCCAAGGTCTACCAGGGATTCAAGGCGGAACTGCCGGCGATAACCAAGGCGCTGATCGCGTTCTCGGACTTCATGGTGACTGCCTGGCCCCTGCTGCTGGCGGCGCTGGTCGCGCTGGTGTTCGCGGTCCGCGCTTTTGTCGGGACCGCGCAGGGTCGGCTGGCGTGGGACGAGTTCAAGCTGAGGATTCCCATCGCGGGCACGATCATGCTCAAGGCGACGCTCGCGCGCTTCGCGCGCAGCTTCGCTCTCGCGATCAGAAGCGGGGTGCCGGCGGTGCAGGCGCTCACCATGGTCGCGAATACCGTGGACAACGTGCACGTGGCGCGCAAGATCGAGGCGATGCGCGAAGGCGTGGAGCGCGGCGAATCGGTGCTGCGCACCGCGGTGCAAACCCAGATCTTCACCCCCATCGTGCTGCAAATGGTGGCGGTGGGGGAGGAGACCGGGGCGCTCGACGACTTGATGACCGAGATCGCCGACATGTACCAGCGCGAGGTCGAGTACGACCTCAAATCGCTCACTTCCCAGATCGAGCCGATACTGGTGATAGCGCTCGGCGGGTTTGTGCTGGTGCTCGCGCTCGGCGTGTTCCTCCCGATCTGGGACCTCGGTAGCGCAGCGCTGGGCAAAAAATAAGTTCCGTGTTTCGAGTTTCGAGTTGAAAGCTCGCGAGCACACTTATCCCGATGCATCCCGGAACCCGGGAACCGGAGCCCGGGACTCGAAGTGGCGCAAGCGCGGATTCACGCTGGTGGAGCTGGCAGTGGCCATCAGCATCATCGCCGTGCTGGCGGCAGTACTGCTCGGCCGCTTGGCTTATTACAAGGAAATGGCCGAGAAAGCCGCGATGGAATCCATGGTGAGAATCATCAAGACCGGGCTGCAAATCCGCCTGGCGGAACTGATCATCGGCAATCGGCAGGTACAGGCAGCGGCGCTCGAGGCTGACGACCCGACGCAGTGGCTGGACGCAAGACCGGCCAACTACGGCGGTACTTACGGCGAGCCGCTGCAGCGAGGCACGTGGTACTTCGATGCGCCGGAGCGCCAACTGGTCTACGTCGTAAACACCGGAGACCGTCTGCAGGTCGGCGTCCAGTCCGGCCCCAAGCAGATCCGCTTTCGTGTACGGCTGTTGCAGGACCGCCTGCAACCGGGCGGAGCAGTCGTCGCCAGCGTGAGCGGTGTCGCTCTCGTGTCCGTGAGTCCATATTACTGGCGGTAATTTATCCACAGGGGTATACTGCCGGCACAGGTTTTGCCTAGGTATCAATGGCATGCATGTGATACTTTGTGAAAAAGTTCATGTTCGACCGGGACTGCGCCGGAATGCCGGCTTCACGCTGATCGAACTGATCGTGGTAATCATCATTCTCAGTATTCTCGCGGCGACGGCGCTGCCGCGCTTCGCCAACCTGCAGGTACAAGCGCGCATCGCGAAGCTGAATGGAGCCCTGGGCGCGATGAAGGGCGCGGCGGCGTTGGCGCACGCGGCGTGCCTTGCCTCCACTCCGCAGTGCACGGCGCAACCGGGCAGCGGCGTCATAAACATGGAGGGGCTGAACGTCACGATGGTGAACACCTACCCGACCGCGGACGCGGCGGGAATCGTCGCGGCGGCCGGGATCAGCGTGGGCCCCAGTTCTCCCGATGGCTACGACGTGCAAGGGGGCGGGGCGGCGGAGGGCAGCGTGCTGCGGCTCATGGTCATCGGCAACGTACCCGCCGACTGCAGCTATACCTATTCCGCGCCGATTGGTCCGAACCAGGCGCCGGTGTACAGCATACTTACGACGACTGGCTGCTGAGCGGCCGCGGGCGGGCGATAGGAGGTCGTGCAGGAGCGTAATACTTCACTGCAACGGCGGCTGTAACTGGATAGATTCGACAATCTTTGATACGGAGGCGAGCGAAATGAGCGAGCAGCAACGGGGTTTCACGCTGATCGAGTTGATCGTGGTGATCGTCATTCTCGGCATCCTCGCCGCGACCGCGCTGCCACGGTTCGTCAACCTCCAGGGCGACGCGCGAGCTTCCAGCATGAAGGGGCTCTCGGGCAGCGTGCGTGCCGCCACCGAACTCGTGCGGGGCAAGTGGCTCGCCGTGGGCTCCAGCACAGCGACTACGGTGGACCCCGGTGGCGGGGCCGCGCTTATCGACGTAACCGCGGCGGGCTTGCCACAGGCTTCGGCTACCGGAATAGAGCGTGCGCTCAACCTGTCAGCCAATGCCTACGATATCCAGCATGCGAGCCCGGTGACGACCTTCAGGCCGTTCGGCGGTCAGCCTGCGGCCTGTCTGGTAACGTACAACCAGGGGACAGGAGCAGTGGATGATACGGCCGCCACCGCGGCACTCTGCCAATAACCGTTTAGCCAGGGGTTTCCGAACCCTTGGTCTGCAATCGGCGGGCGGGCGAGCATCGTGAGAGTGTCGCCCGGCCCGCTTTTTTTTGGGCCGGCTGCAATGCACGCGCATCGCCGCGGGCCACGCGCCCGCAATGGATTCACGACGGTCGAGTTGATCGTCGTCATCGTGATCACCGCCATACTGGCCGGGGTCGCCATGGCGCGTTTCCTCGGCAAGGGCGCGTTCGAGTCGCGCGGCTACTTCGACGAAGCGATCGCGGTGGTGCGGCAGGCGCAGAAAATCGCCATCGCCCAGCGGCGCAACGTAGTCGTGGTGATCACGGCGGATCGCATCGCAGTGTGCTACGTCGCGGCCTGCGCGGCGGCCGATCGGGTCACCATCACTTCGGGACTTAACCGCGCGAGCAGTACGGCTCTCGCCAACTGCCAGAACGACACGGCGTGGCTGTGCGCGGGCCGGCCCGACAGTGTCGTGCCCATCACGTCCAGCGCCGCGACCGTGACCTTCGACGGTCTGGGGCGGCCAAGCGCCGCGGCGACAATCACGATAAGCGGCAGCGAAAGCGGCGACCGCACCCGGCAGATCACCATCCAGGCCGAGACCGGCTATGTTTCCCCGGCGTGAAGCGCGCCGCCCGCGCGGCGCCACGCTGGTCGAGCTGATCATGTTCATCGTCGTGGTCGGCGCCGCGGTGACGGGCGTGCTGGGCGCGATCAGCTATGCGACGCGCGCCAGCGTGGACCCGATGATCCAGAAGCAGGCGCTGGCCATCGCGGAGGCGGTCCTGGAGGAAGTGCAGCTCATGCCGTTTACGTATTGCGATCCGGACGATCCGAACGCCGCTGCGGCGATTAGCGCGGCCGGTTGCACCGGCGGCGCGGGCGGCGCGAACGACGAAGGCCGGCTGCCCCTGGGCGCGGAGGCCGGCGAGACGCGGCTCTCGATCGCGACGCCGTACGACAACGTGAGCGACTACAGCGGTTTCGTCATGGCGGGCGGCGTCGTCGATATCGCCGGCAACCCGGTCCCGATGCCGGAGCTGGCCGCGTACACGGCAACGGTCGCGGTTGCAGGCCAGGCACTGGGCGGCATCGCGGCGGGCGAATCGCTGCTGGTCACGGTCACCGTCACCCATCCGAGCCTCAGCCCGAATCTGGTGCTGCAAGGGTATCGGGTGCGCTATGCGCCCAACGCGCTGCCCTGACTCGGCGCGACCATGCGCAACAACCGGAATCACGAATCACGGATCACGAATCACGCGCAGCATCGCGCGTGCGGTTTCACGCTGCTCGAGATGATCGTGGTTATCGTGATCATCGGCATCATCGGCGTTGCCGTAGCGATCTTCATCCGGCGGCCGATCGAGGGCTACATCGACGCCGCGCGGCGGGCGGAGTTGAGCGATATCGCCGACACCGCGCTGCGCCGCATCACGCGCGACCTGCGCACCGCGCTGCCGAACAGCATCCGCGTCGATGCCACGGGGAAATATATCGAGTACCTGCAGACCAGCGGCGGCGGGCGTTACCGCGCGGAAGTGGACGGCGGGGGACTCGGCGAGCCGCTCGTTTTCAGCGCTCCGGACACCCAGTTCGACGTGATCGGTCCGATACCGTCCTTTGCGGCCGGCGACCAGATCGTAATCTACAACCTGGGGCCGGGGACCGGCAGCACCGACGCCTACACGGGAGGAAATCGAAGCGCATTTGCCAGCGCAGCGGCCCCAATCGTGACGATTGCCGCCAAGCAGTTTCCGTTCGCGTCCCCCGGCCATCGCTTCCAGGTCGTGCAGCACCCGGTCACTTACGCCTGCGAAGCCGGCGTCCTGCGCCGCTATTGGGGTTATGCGATTAGCCCGGTGCAGCCGGTGCCGCCGGCCGGCGGCAACAACGCGGTACTGGCGACCAATGTTAATGACGCGACGTGCAGGTTCTCCTATGCGACGGCAGGCGGAACCGCGCGCACCGGTGTTGCGGCGGTGACGCTGGAGATCTCCCAATCCGGCGAATCCGTGAGACTGTTCCAGCAGGTGCATGTGAACAATGTTCCCTAGCATGATTCACGAATCACGATTCACGAATCGCGCCGCGCCGGCACAGCGCGGCTTCGGTATCGTTACGGCGATTTTCCTGCTGGTGGTGCTGGCGCTGCTCGGCGCCTTCATCGTGTCGGTAACGGGATTGCAGCTGTCGAGCCAGGCGCTCGACCTGCAGGGCGTGCGCGCGTACCAGGCCGCGCGGGCCGGCATGGAATGGGGGGCGTTCCAGGTGCTCGATCCGAACAACGCGCAGAACGCGGCGAGTTGCGCAACGCCCGCGATGCCGGCCTGTCCCGGCGGCGGCACCACCAACCTGCCGGCCGGCACGCTCGCCGGCTCGCTCTCGGCGTTTACCGTCACCATCGGATGCACGCGGACGGTCGCGACGGAAGGCAATCGTGACATCTGGGTTTACGAACTGGTGTCAACCGCATGTAACCAGCCGACTGGCGCCAGCTGCCCGAATACCGGTACGCCTGCGGCGGGCTATGTCGATCGCCGCATCACGGCCGTCCTCAGCAAGTGCAAGGACTCTACAGCAGCGCCGCCGCGCTGCGCATGCGGCTAAAGCGATGCGAATCGTGAGATTTTCCGTGCTGTGGAATCTGACACGAACCATCTGGTATTCATGCCATCCCGCGCGCCGCTAGTCGGCCCGAGTCGGCCACTTACGTGGCCGGGCGTATTAGTTGCATGCTGCTGTGCAGAGCGTGTGGAATCATTGAAGACTGTGATAGAAGACTCGCAAACCACATTGGAAGGACTTTCGCGCTGGCGGCGCGGGATCGCGAGCGCCTTGCTGGTGATCGGCGCACTCGCCGGCATGACATTGGGCGCCCCCGCGCAGGCGCAAATCGTGTTTCGCGGCGCTTCCTCGGCAGGCGGACCGGGGACCGGCACGATCACGTTCCGCGCGGCGACGAGCGCCGTGAGCGGCAACATCGTCTTCCGCGCCGCAAGCAGCTCGGGAACGCCCACTGCCGCCACACCCACATTCCGCGCGGCAGCCTCGGCTACGGCGGCAACCGGTGTCCTGACGCTCGCAATCGCCCGGCCGGCGAACACCGTTGAAAATGACGTGATGATCGCCTCGATAGGCGTTTCCGCCAACTCGCCGACGATCACGCCGCCCCCCGGCTGGACGCTGGTGCGTCAGACCAACAATACGGCAACCAACGCCAATTCCCTCGTCGTCTACCGCAAGGTCGCGACTTCAACCGAGCCCGTGAACTACACATGGACGTTCTCGGCATCGACCGGATCGGCGGGGGGAATCCAGACGTTCTTCAACGTGGACACGGCTAACCCAATCGACGTCGAGAACGGGCAGACGACGCCGAGCGGCACCGCGCACGCGACGCCCAGCGTCATCACGACGGTGGCAAATACAATGCTGGTAACTTCGCACACGTTCTCGTCTTCGCGCACGTGGACCGCGCCCGGCGGCATGACAGAATCGTTCGACGTGGCGAGCATTGCGCCCAACAATGCGGCGGGACAGTCGATCGAGGGCAATCGGCAGGTGCAGGCGGCGGCCGGCGCGACCGGAGTCAAGTCCGCGACCGTTGGCGGCAATGCCGACGTGGGCGTTACTCACATTCTGGCGCTGCGGCCGGCGCTGAGGATTCCGCTGCCGGCCGGCACGACGCAGAACGACGTGATGATCGCCGCCATCGCCGTGCAACCGAATACCGCAGCAATTACGCCGCCCACGGGATGGACGCTGGTGAATCGAATTGACAATGCCATCGCTACCGCAAGTTCGCTCGCGGTCTACCGCAAGACCGCGGGCGCCGCGGAGCCCTCGAGTTACGTATGGGGCATCGCCGGAGCGAGCTTCTCCGTCGGGGGGATTCAAAGCTTTTCCGGGGTGGACACGACGACGCCGGTCGATGTGCAAAACGGACAGGCCACCGCGAGCGCCCTGACTCACGCGACACCCAGCGTTGCGACCACGGCCGCGAATGCCATGGTGGTCACCCATCACACGTTCGCCTCATCGGCGACATGGACGCCGCCCGCGGGCATGACCGAGTCCTACGACGTCTCTGCCCTTGCCGTACCGAACGCCGGGGGCCAGTCGATGGAGGGCGCGCGGGTCGCGCAGGCGGCAGCCGGAGCGACCGGCGTCAAGACGGCGACGGCTTCGGCCAACGCCGACAGTGGTGCGACTCACATCCTCGCGCTGCGGCCCTCGGGCGCCAGCATCAACATCGCGCGGCCGGCGACGGCGGTCGAGAACGACGTCATGATCGCGGCGATCGGCGTGACGCCGAGCTCGGTCACGATCACGCCGCCGTCTGGATGGGCCTTGATCCGGCGCACCAACAACGCGGGTGGAGTCACCAACTCGCTCGCTGTGTACATGAAGGTGGCCACCTCCGCCGAGCCGGCGAGCTATTACTGGACGTTTTCGGCCGCAGTGACCGCCGTGGGGGGCATCCAGGCCCACGCCGGGGTCGACGTATCGAACCCGATCGATATCGAGAACGGCCAGACCACTCCCAGTGCGGCTACCCACGCCTCTCCGAACGTCTCGACCACGATCGCCAACACGATGGTCGTTACGCACCATACCTACTCTTCGTCGCAGAACTGGACGGCTCCAGCCGGGATGACCGAATCGTTCGACCAGCGCAGTGGCGGAGCGAGCGCCACCGGACAGTCGATCGAGGGCGCCCGCGTGGCCCAGGCGGCGGCCGGCGCCACCGGGGTCAAGACCGCGACCGCGGCCGGCGGCGGGGGCAGTGCCGACTTCGGCAATACTCACATTCTCGCCTTGCGACCGCAGGCGACCAACGACATTGATCTGCCGACACCCGCCGGAACGGCAGCGGGCGACGTCATGATTGCGGCGATCGGCTTCCAGACCACGGCGCTGACCATCACGCCGCCAGCGGGCTGGACCTCGATCCGGCGCACTGTCAACGCCGCAGGTACCGCGAACGCGCTCGAGACGTTCCGGCGAACGGCCATCGCCGGTGAACCCGCGGTTCACCGCTTCGCCTTCAGCGCCGTCGCAACGGCTGCCGTCGGCGGTATCCAGTCTTTCGGCGGAGTGGACACCACGACCCCGGTCAACGTCGAGAACGGGCAGACGACGGCGAGCGCCTTGACTCACGCCACACCTGGCGTTGCGACAACGGTGGTGAACACGATGATAGTCACGGCGCACACCTTCGCGTCATCGGCCACGTGGGCGCCGCCGGGCGGGATGGTCGAATCGGCGGATCGCGCGAACCTCACGGTGCCCAACGCGGCAGGCCAGTCGATCGAATTGAACCGGGTCGAGCAGGGACCGATCGGCGCCACGGGGGTGAAGACTGCCACGGCGTCGGCCAACGCCGATACCGGCAACACGCACATCCTCGCGTTGCGGCCCGCGTCGATCATCGTGACGCCGGCCAACTTCAACGCCTTCGAAACTTCAACCGCGGCGGGCGCGATCACGGGACAGATCTACACCAAGCTGGCGGGAACGGCATTCAGCCTTGACATCGTGGCGATACTGGGCGGCGTGCAGCATGCCGCGTTCACCGACACGGTGCAGGTTGATCTGGTAACGGGATCATCCGGTGGCCTGAACTGCCCAGGGGCGCCCGCGACGATAGCCGGCACTGCCCAGTCGGTGAATCTGGCCAGCGGGCGTGGCACGACCGGCGGCTTCACCGTTGCCAACGCGTACCGCGACGTGCGGGTACGCATACGGTATCCGGTGGCGTCGCCGACCGTGACCAGCTGCTCGACCGACAATTTCACCATCCGACCGGTGGCGTTTTCCGCACCGACCTCGAATATGACCAACGCGGGAACTTTAGGTGCGCCGGTCGCAAGGGCGGGCGATACGTTCACCATTACCGCTGTCGCTGTCGCGGGTTACGACGGCACGCCCAGCATAGACAACACCAGGATCACTGCTCATGCCGGAGCAATCCAGAATGGGGCGGTCGGCGGGACTTTCGGGGCAGCGAGTTCCGCCACCGGCACGGCGACCGGTGCCGCGTTCAACTATAGTGAGGTCGGCAATTTCGCAATCGGGGTCAACGGCGTCCTCGACAATACATTCACCAACGCGAGCACGGACCAGGGCAATGGCGATTGCACTCTGGATTTCTCCAATGCCCTCGTCGGCGGCCGCTACGGATGCTACTTCGGGAACAATGCCGTTTCATCCACGATCGGCCGGTTTACGCCGGACAACTTCGACATCGCGCTCAATGCGCCTGCGTTCTCGACGGGCTGCGCGCCCGGCTCCTTCACCTACCTCGGCCAGCCTTTCACGTATACGGTGCAGCCGGTGATCACGGTTACGGCGAGGAATTCCGCCGCGCTCGGCAATCAGACAACCCAGAACTATCAGGGATTGTCCTGGTGGAAAATGACGAGCGGGAGTCTGACCGGCAAGACCTATACCGCCGCTGTCGGCATATTGGATCCGAGCGGCGTACCGGGCACCGATCCGGTCATTCGTTTCAATGGGGACGGATTGCCAGGGGAACCTGCGGCAGGACAGGGCACGCTGACCTTCAGTTCAGGCACAGGGCTCTTCTTTACAAGGGCCGCGCCGGTCGCGTCGTTTGACGCTGACATCAGCCTCGCGATCAACGTGATCGACACGGACGGCGTTGTTCTGGCGACCAATCCGGCGCGTTTCGGCCAGGCCACCGCGGGCAACGGCATTGCCTTCAACAACGGCAAGTCCATGCGCTTCGGCCGGCTCGCCATCAGTAATGCAAACGGCTCGCAGCTCGTGCCGCTGCTGGTCCGCCTGGAGACTCAGTACTGGAGCGGCCCGCCATCCAACGCATTCATCACCAACGCTGCCGATAGTTGCACGACGCTCGCCGGCACTAATATTACGATGGGCAATTTTCAGGGCAACCTCGGGCCGCTCGCCTCCTGCAAGACCAACATCAACGCCAACGTCACGTTCGCCGCCGGCCGCGGCAACCTGCAACTCACTGCCCCCGGAAGCGGCAACGGCGGCAGCGTGGACCTGACCGTCCAGCTCGGCAGCGGAGCGTTCGGTTCGAACTCCTGCGTCTCCCCCGGGTCGCCTCCGCCGCAAGCAACGACCGGCGCCAACCGCGCGTACCTGCAGGGCAACTGGACCGGAGGCCTTTTTACCCAGGACCCGACCGGCCGTGCTTCATTCGGCCAGTTCAGGGGCGCCGAAGAGGTCATCTTCATCCGCGAGAACTTCTAGGAATTTCCCCAACCGCCCATTTAGGCGCCATCGCGAAGGCCGTAAACCGGACGGGTGGCCCGCTGATCCGAACCGACCCGGAATACGGCTCCAGGCAATTTTGCGCCAGCCCTTCCCTATGGGTAAGGTGGGCAGATTTCGCCCTGATTATCTTGTGTTTTTTGCAGAATTCGACTATCTTAACCTCTGGGTACTTCTACCAGATATAGTGTCGTCCCGGTAGGGGAGGCACTACATGCTGGGGCGGCGATAACTGATTAACCGCCGGGCGGTGTAGCACCTACAGGGCTCTAAGAGGCAGCGCACCCGGATGCGAAAATCTCAGAGTGAGGAATTGCGCCGCGTGGAACATCTGCATACACAGATCGCGCAGCGCAGACCAGCGCTTCGGGCGCCGGCGTCTGGGGGATGACGGTGCCGGGTGCACTTCTGCCTGCAGTACCGCTCAGCCCGACTGAAATAAGGTCCAACGTCACTCCTTCACCGGGTGGACGCGGATGTTGAAGGTTCCCTCGGCAGAGTCCCGAAATCACCTGAGATTCCTGGGTGCCGCCCGGCGCACGCCGGGCTGGTTGTGTATCAATCTGTGGCCGGATCGCGTGGACGTGTCGCACGTCGTGGCGGCCGGCGCGGCGCGGCCGGAGGTCCTGATGTGCGAGTCCTATCGCACCGAGGGCGGCGATGTCGCGACGCTGAAGCGCCTGCGGCGGGAATTGCGGCTCGATCGCTTTCGCTGCACCACGCTGATGAAAAGCGGCAACTACCAGTTGGTGCAGGTGGAAGCTCCCAACGTGCCGAAGCAGGAAGCGCGGAGCGCGGTACGCTGGCGCATCCGGGAAATGATCGATTATCCTCTGGAATCCGCGACCGTGGACGCGCTGTTCATCCCGGACGCCGGGCGGGCCGCGGGCCGCGTGCCGCAGATGTTCGCGGTGGCAGCCAGAAACGACGTGATCGCGGCCACCGTCAAGCCGTTCAATGACGCCGATATTCCGCTCGAGGTCATCGACATTCCCGAACTGGCGCAGCGCAATCTTGCCAGCCGGCTCGAGCCGGAAGGCCGCGGCCTGGGACTGCTCGCCATTGACGCGGACGGAGCGCTTCTGACTTTTACCTGCGGCGGCGAACTGTTCCAGCACCGCCGCATCGAGCTCTCGCTCGCCAGCTTCGACGGCGCCACGCCGGAGCAGCGCTCCGGCCACTACGAACGCCTGGTGCTCGAGCTGCAGCGCTCGCTCGATCACTTCGACCGCCAGTTTCGCCACGTCACGGTGGCCAAAGTGTTGATTACGCCGGTGCCCGATGCGGAGGACATGCAGGAATATCTGGCCGCCAATCTCGACGTGCCGGTGGCGCTGTTGTACTTGTCCGAGGTAATCGACTTCCCCGGCATTCCCGAGCTGCATGAGCACGCGCGGCAGGCGCAATGCCTGCAGATGATCGGCGCGGCGCTGCGCGAGGAGGCCGTCGCATGAGCCAGAACATCAACCTCTTTACCCCGGCTTTCCGCAAGCAGCGGCGGGTGCTGACGCTGGGCACGGTAGCGCAATGCCTGGGCGTCACCCTGGCGGCGCTGCTCGGCTATCACTTCTACCTTGATCTGCAGGTGAGCGGCCTTGCCGCCGAGCTGCAAGTCGCGGAGGGAATGGTCCGCTCACAGAAGGGCTACGTCGATAATCTGAAGGGCAGAACCGCTGCGCTCAAGCTGGACGTTCAACTTGATGCCGATGTCGCGCGGCTGGAGAACGAGCTGAAGGTCGCGCGCGAAGCGATGGAGGCGCTGAAGGGCGGCGCATTCGGCAACCAGCAGGGCTATGCCGAATACCTGCGGGCCTTCTCGCGGCAGTCCCTCAACGGCCTGTGGCTCACCGGATTCAGCATCGCCGGCGGCGGCGAACTGGAGATCCGGGGACGGGTATTGAGTCCCGATCTCCTGCCGAGCTATATCCAGCGGCTCAACCGGGAAGAAGTGCTGGCGGGCCGCAGCTTTGCGCGTCTGGAAATGAGCCGGCCCAGGCCGGAGCCCGTGGCGGACAAGGACAAGGCGGCAGGCAAGGCCCCGCTCGTGCCGCGCTACCTTGAGTTCAGCCTGATTGCCATGGACGGTCCGGGAACGGAGAAGACGCCATGAGGGAGCAGTGGCGCAAGCTTTCCGCGCAGTTCGACGCCCGGGTGTTGAGAGAGCGGCTGCTGATCCTGTTTGCCGTGATTATCGGCACCGCGCTACTGTACGACGCGCTGGCGCTGCAGCCGCTCGAGGCGCGCAAGAAGCGACTGGAACGGCAGCTCACTGAATCGCGCACCAGCGTCAAGCTCGCGGACGCCGTGCTGGCGGCGCAAACCCCGATGGGGGATCCTGCCGACGTCAGGCGTTCGTACCGCGACGCGCTCCGCCAGCAGCTTGCCGGTATCGACCAGAGCATGCAGGGAGTGCAGCGTGGGCTGGTGCCGCCCGAGCACATGGCCAAACTGCTGGAAGAAATGCTCTCACGCAGCCGCGGCTTGCGGCTGCTCTCGCTACGCACCCTGCCGGTGCAGCGCTTCGAGACCCCCGGCGCCGCGTCCGCCGGCAAGGCGGGCGACAAGACCGCGAAGCCGGCGCCGACGGATCCGGAGCGCACCGTGTACCAGCACAGCTTCGAGATCACGCTGCAGGGCTCGTACTTCGAGCTGCACGACTACCTCGCGCAGCTCGAGAAGCTGCCGTGGCGGATGTTCTGGGGGCGCGTCAGCGTCAATACCGAGCAGTATCCCAGACTGCGGGTGACGCTGACCGTGCAGACGCTGAGCCTCAGCAGGGCGTGGCTGATTGTTTGAGGGATGAGGAATGAGGCACGAGGGCGGGAGGCGAAACGGGAGGTCCGTGGCGAAGTGCGCTGCGCTGATCGCAGTGGTGCTCTTGTTACTTCCGGATGCGGCGTCCGCGCAAAGAATAACGATCGATCCCACGCGTCCCCCGGCGGGATACATGGGGACCGGAGCCGACGCGGGCGCCGACCTTGGGGAAGCTGGCGACGGGTTGAGGCTGCAGTCGGTAATGATCTCCCCGACGCAAAAGACGGCGATCATCAACGGGGCGCTGGTGAAGCTCGGGGAGAAGTACGGCGATGCCGTCCTCACTCGCGTGGCAGAAAACGAGGTGGTGCTCAGGAGCGGCGGCGTGAACCGCGTGCTGAAGCTGTATCCGAGCGTGGACAAGCGCGAGGCCGGGCAGGGCGCGGTAGCGGCGAAACCGCGCGGCGGCAAGGGGCCGGACGCCGGAGCCGCGACCGCCGGCGGCGCTTCATCACGGTAGGATGAAGAACATGAATCGACGGGCATTGATGATGGTGGTTGCGCTGGCGGCGGCGGGTGGTTGTGCCGACCAGCCGCCGCATCGCGACGGCACGTACGACCGCATCTCCGCCGAGATGGACAAGGCGGTCAACGAGCGCGTAAGAGCGGCCAACGGGGTGAGCCAGGCGTTGCTGCCGCCGCTGGTGGTCGAGATGCCAAGGGCTGAAGGGCAGCCGCTCGACCAGCGCTTCGACATGACCGTCAACAATGCGCCGGCAAGCCAGGTATTCATGGCGATCGTCTCCGGCACGCGCTACAGCATGATCGTGCACCCCGACGTGCGCGATCCCCTGTCGGTGAACCTCAAGGACGTGACCGTGATGCAGGCGCTCGATACCCTGCGCGACCTCTACGGTTATGAATACCTGGTGCAGGGCAACCGCATTACGGTGCTGCCGGTCACGATGCAGACCCGCGTCTTCAAGGTCAACTACCTGCAGGCGATCCGCACCGGGCGCAGCGACCTGCGGGTAAGCTCCGGCTCGATCTCCGATGCGCCGACGACCGGTGCGGGCGCGCCGAGCCTGCCGGGCTCGCCCGCGCCGACGGGGCCGATTGGCACGCAGCCGCAGCGCCTTACCGAGAGCACCCGCGTCACCACCACCTCCGATAGCAATTTCTGGGGCGATATCGTGAAATCGCTCAATGCCATCATAGGCAGCGGCGAGGGGCGCAACGTGATCGTCAACTCGCAGTCCGGCGTAATCGTGGTGCGCGCGCTGCCGGCCGAGATGCGCTCGATCGAGTCGTTCCTCAAGGCGATGCAGCTGATCGTGGAGCGGCAGGTGGTGCTCGAAGCGAAGATCGTCGAGGTCTCGCTGCGCGAGGGTTTCGAGGCCGGCATCAACTGGGCGGCATTCCGCGACGGATCCACCCGCGCCGCCGGCGGGGTGGTGCGGCCCGGTTCCTCCATCAGCAACACCGGGCCGCTGTCCACGCCGACCGCGGTCCAGCCGGACGGCTCTATCGCGGCTGACTCCCTGTTTACCGCCACGCTCGGCGCCGCGGGTTCCCTCGCCGCCGGCGTGGGCGCTCCCGGCAGCATATTCGGGCTGGCGCTCCAGACCAGCAACTTCGCGGCGTTGCTGGCTTTCATCGAGACCCAGGGGTCCGTCAACGTGCTCTCCAGCCCGCGCGTGGCGACCATCAACAATCAAAAGGCGGTGCTGAAGGTCGGGCAGGACGACTTTTTCGTTACCAATGTCTCTACCACGTCGACGACGGTTGGCAATTCCGCCACGGTATCGCCGACCATCACCGTGCAGCCGTTCTTCTCGGGCATCGCCCTCGACGTGACGCCGCAGATAGACGACAACAACAACATCATCCTGCACGTTCACCCGCAAGTAAGCCGGGTGGTGGAACAGCGCAAGGTCGTGGACCTCGGCACGCTCGGCATCTTTACGCTGCCGCTCGCCTCCAGCAGCATCAACGAAACCGACACCATCGTGCGCGTGCAGGACGGCAACATCGTGGCGATCGGGGGGCTGATGCGCCAGGAATCCCTGAGTTCAGGCTCCCAGGTCCCGGGGCTCGGCGACGTACCGGGGCTCGGCCTGCTGTTCCAGCAGCGCAATACACGCTCCACCAAGAGCGAGATCGTGATCCTGCTAAAACCCACGATCGTTCACAGCGACCGCAACTGGGAGCAGGACCTGACCGAGACGCGCGACCGTCTCCGCGCGCTGGAATCCAGGCCGCCCCAGCAGCAACGGCGATGAGGATGTTCAAAATTCAGAATCCCATATTTGGAAGCGGCGTCAGAATGCTCGAACGCTGTACCCAGAACCTGAAAACCCGGGATCCCGTACATGTATAGAACCCACTTCGGGCTCCGCGAGATGCCGTTCGGGATCACCCCCGACACCAATTTCGCCTATGCCTGCAACACCCACCAGGAGGCGCTCAACACGCTGCTGGTGGCGGTGAAGAACGGCGAAGGCTTCATCAAGATCACCGGCGAAGTCGGCACGGGCAAAACCCTGCTGTGCCGCCGGTTCCTCGCCACGCTCGACCAGAACCACGTCACCGCCTATATCCCCAACCCCTATCTCGAGCCGCGGACGCTTCTGCTCGCGCTGGCCGAAGAACTCCGGGTGGCATTACCGGCGGAGGTGGATCAGCACCATCTGCTGAAGGAGATGACGCGCGGGCTGCTCAACTTCGCGCGCGAGGGCAAGACGGTGGTGCTGTGCCTGGACGAGGCGCAGGCGATGCCCATCGAGACGCTGGAAGCGCTGCGGCTGCTGTCCAACCTCGAGACCGAGAAACGCAAGCTGCTGCAAGTGGTCCTGTTCGGTCAGCCCGAGCTCGATCAGAAACTCGAGGGGATATCAGTGCGGCAACTGAAGCAACGCGTCACGTTCCATTACCGGCTGGAGGCGCTCGGCCCGGACGAGGTCGACCTGTACATCACGCACCGGCTGCGCGTGGCGGGCTACCGCGAGAGCCGGCTGTTCACCCGCTCCGCGACGCGCCTGGTGCAACGCTGGAGCAACGGCGTGCCACGGCTCGTCAACATCATCGCGCATAAGTCGCTGATGCTGGCCTACGGCGAAGGCGTGCAGGAAGTGCTGCCCGCCCACGTGCGCCTGGCGGCGGCGGACACCCCCGCCGCGCAGCGGCGCGGGCCGTGGCGCTGGCTTGGCTTTGCCATGCTGCTGGTGTCGGCCAGCAGCCTGGGCTGGATGTTACTGTCATGAGTGTGATCAATCAGGTGCTGCTGGACCTGGACCGGCGGCGCGCCAGTGCCGCCGAGCGCAGCGGCATACCCAGCTACGTGCGGGCGTTGCCGGACAGCAGCCGGTACGTGCGCCGGGAATGGATCGCGGGCGGTGTCGCGGTGCTCGCCGCGCTCGTCATCTGGATGCAGCGCGCCGCGCCGGAAGCGCCGCAGGCGAGCGCGCCGGCGGCGCTGACCGGCACCGGGATCGCCATCGAAACGGCGGTCGCCCCCTCGGCGGGCGTGACGATTGATGCTGACCGCGACGATCCGGCGCAACCGGTTCCTGCATTCCGCCTGAGCCAGGAACTGTCGAACCCGCCAGCCGAGGTGTCGCCGCCGCTGGCGGCTTCGAGACTGATCAGCCGCATGGACCTGGAGCCGCCGCCGGCCACGACGCGCACGCAGCCGCGGCCTGCCCCGGTCGTGACGGATCAGTCCGCGGTCGTGATCACGAAATCCGCTCCCGCCGCCGCCGGCAAGGCGGAAATACACAAGCAGGTGCGGCAACTTACTCAGCAGGAGCTGGCGGAGAACGAATACCGCAAGGCGACTGGCCTGCTGCACCAGGGCCTCCCGGCCGAGGCCCAGCAGGGGTTCGATGCGGCTCTGCGGCTGCAGCCGGAACACCACGCCGCGCGCCAGGGACTGGTCGGGCTGCTGCTGGAAATGCGCAAGCTCGGCGAAGCGGAGCGCGTGCTGCAGGAAGGTCTGGCGCTGGCACCGGCACAAAGCGGATTCACCATAACGCTCGCTCGCCTGCAGGTGCACCGCGGCGATACCGCCGAGGGCGTCGCCACCCTCAAGAGGGGATACGAATACGGCCGGGGCAACGCCGACTACCACGCCGTTCTCGCCGCGCTCCAGCAACGCCTGGGCCAGCACGAGGAAGCGGTCGAACAGTTCCAGGCCGCATTGCGGCTGAAGCCCGCCCGCGGAGTGTGGTGGCTGGGATTAGGCACGTCGCTGCATGAGGTCAAACGCACCGCCGATGCGCAGGAAGCGTACCGCCGCGCCCGCGGCGCCGCCGACATCCAACCCGAGCTCGCGGCCGTCGCCGAGCAACGCCTCAGGCAATTGCAGTAGCACTGCAATTGCAACTCCCAAGTCCCGGACTCCAAATCCCAAACTTGGATTTTGTGGTTTGAGGTTTGAAATTTGCCGCTGCTAGCGCGGCAGGGTTCGCGCGACGACCCAGCCGGCAACGCCGATGGCGCCCGCTGTTCGCAGCACGCGCGCCAGCTCGTTCAACGTGGCTCCGGTGGTGAGCACGTCATCGACCACGGCGATCCGCTGTCCCTTCAGGTCGGCGTCGCACACGAAGGCGCGCCGGACGTTCTGCGCGCGCTCCTGCCACGGTAGCGCCGCCTGCGGCGGGGTGTCAACCACCTTGCGGCAGGCGGACGCCAGCAGCGGGATGCCGACGCGCGCCGCGACCACGCGGGCAATCTCGTGCGCCTGATTGAAGCCGCGCCCGGCGAGGCGCCCCGGCGCAAGCGGCATGGCCACGATCGCATCCGCGTCGCGCACGACGGACTGCGCCAGCAACTCGCCCAGCCCGCGCGCCAGCGCCAGCCGGCCCCCGTACTTGTAGGCGAGGATCAGCGCATCCACCGGAAAGTGGTAGGCGAATACCGCGTCCACCCGGTCGAAGCGGGGCGGCCGCTCGAGGCAGGCTCCGCATACCGAGCCGGTGGCGAGCGGCAGCGCGCACACTTCGCAGCGGTTGCGCGGCATCCACGGCAGGTCCGCCAGGCACGGCGCGCAGTATGGCCCGGCAACGTCTTCCGCGCCGCACAACTGGCATGACTGCGGCAGCAGCGAGCGTACAATACGTAGGCAGTTGTTCAAGAAACCCGGACCGGAATTTGACAGGCGGCGGTTCCGGCCTGAAGATACAAGTGTCTCAAAACGCAGCATTTTTCCTGAACTCATTGGCAAATCTCATGGATATACCCACCCTTAACGAGTCCCGTGCCACTGCCGCCGACAACGCAGCCGGCGCACCGCGCTGGACCGGGCTGCAGGTCGAGGCGTTGTTCGAACTGCCGTTCAACGACCTCATCTACCGCGCCCACGGCGTGCACCGGCAGCACTTCGACGCCAACGCCGTGCAACTGTCCACGCTGCTCTCCGTTAAGACCGGCGGCTGCCCGGAGGACTGCGGCTATTGTCCGCAGGCCGCTCGTTATCACACCGGGGTCGCCAGCGAGCCACTGCTGCCGCTCGAGCAGGTGGTAGCCGCGGCCCGGCTGGCGAAGCAGAACGGCGCCACGCGCTTCTGCATGGGCGCGGCCTGGCGCGGCCCGAAGCAGCGCGAGCTCGAGCAGGTGGCGGAAATGGTCAGGGCCGTGCGTGCCGTGGGTCTCGAGACTTGCGCGACCCTGGGCCTGCTCAGGGACGGTCAGGCCGAGCAGCTCAAGGCCGCCGGCCTGGATTACTACAACCACAATATCGACACGGCGCCCGAGTTCTACGGCGAGATCATCGGCACGCGCACCCAGGACGACCGGCTGCAGACGCTCGACCGCGTGCGCGGCGCCGGCATCCACGTCTGTTGCGGCGGCATCGTCGGCATGGGCGAGTCGCGCCGCACGCGCGCCGCGCTGATCGCGCAGCTGGCCGGCATGGACCCGTACCCGGAATCGGTGCCGATCAACAATCTCGTGCAGGTGCCGGGCACGCCGCTCCACGGCGCGCAGGAACTCGACCTGTTCGAGTTCGTGCGCACTATCGCCTGCGCGCGGATCACCATGCCGCAAGCCATGGTGCGGCTGTCAGCCGGCCGGCAGGAAATGCCGGAGGCGATCCAGGCGCTGTGCTTCTTCGCCGGCGCCAATTCAATCTTCTACGGCGAGAAGCTCCTCACCACCGGTAACCCCGACGTGGAGCAGGACCGCGCGCTGTTCGCCAGGCTCGGGCTGCGGCCGATGCCGAGCGAGGGAAGATCTGACGTGAAGGCGTGAGAGCGTGAGAGCGTGAGAGCGAAGGGAACCCGCTGCTCTACTTCCGATCTCCCGAACTCACGATCTCCCGACTCCGAACAGAAATGCCGTTCTCCGCGCTTGCGCTAGAACTTGCAGAAATCGAGTCCCAGGGCCTCCGGCGCACGCGGCGCTTGCTGGAATCGCCGCAGGGCGCGCGGGTCACGGTGGACGGCCGCGACTTCGTCGCTTTCTGCAGCAACGACTATCTCGGGCTCGCCTCGCATCCGCGGCTGATCGAGGCGGCACGCCAGGGCGCCGCGCGCTACGGCGTCGGCGCCGGCGCATCCCACCTGATACTCGGCCACTCGATGGCGCACAACGACCTCGAAAATCGGCTTGCGGCCTTCGCCGGCTTTCCTCGCGCGCTGCTGTTTTCCACCGGCTATCTCGCCAACATCGGCGCCGTGACGGCGCTGGTCGGCCGCGAGGACGCGGTATTCGCCGACCGGCTGAACCACGCTTCATTGAACGACGCGGTGCTATTGTCGCGGGCCGCTTTCAAGCGCTATCCGCATCTCGACCTCGCATCGCTCGAGCGGTTGCTGGCCGGATCGACAGCGCGCCGCCGGCTCATCGTTACGGATGCAGTATTCAGCATGGATGGCGACATCGCGCCGGTGCCGGAACTCGTCGCGCTCGCCGAGCGCTACGACGCCTGGCTCCTGCTCGACGATGCCCACGGTTTCGGGGTGCTGGGCGCGGAAGGGCGGGGCACGC
>Ga0184629_10000141_pt1 | contig 30377 bp, 20 predicted proteins | sample PLM4_32_b1_FD_133158 | JGI IMG/M metagenome (GOLD analysis project Ga0184629, IMG submission 133158) | Groundwater sediment microbial communities from an aquifer in East River, Colorado, USA - PLM4_32_b1 | ecosystem: Environmental > Terrestrial > Soil > Riparian zone | place: USA: East River...
CTCGCGCACGTCGCGGATTACCGGAGCGCGATGGGGTTGGCCGTGGGAGACTGGAATGGAGACGGGCACCTCGACATCCACATCACCCACTGGATCGCCCAGGAGAACGCGCTGTACACCAACGTCGGGCATCGAACTCCCGGCACCCATACCGGCCCGGCGGTGGAGTTCAAGGACGAGGCGGATCGCTATGGGCTGGGCCAGATAACCCTGGATTTCGTAGGGTGGGGCACGTTCTTCTTCGACTACGACAACGACGGCAAGCTCGACCTCTTCGTCGCCAACGGGCACACGTTCCAACGACGGGACGCGCCCCAGTTTCTGGCCCCTGAGACCGGCCAGCTCTTCTGGAACCAGGGTGTCGGCCACGGTTTCTACGATGTGTCGGCCGCCAGCGGCGAGTACTTCCGCACGCCGTACGTCGGTCGAGGCGCCGCCTATGCCGACTATGACAACGACGGCGACTTGGACGTCGTCGTGGTCAACCACGGTGGTCCTGCGGTCCTGCTCCGCAACGACGGGGGCAACCGCGCTCACTGGCTCAAGGTCAAACTGGAGGGACGCCGCAGCAACCGCACGGCGGTCGGAGCGAAAATTCGCCTCGTGGCGGAGCACACGACGCAGGTACGAGAGGTCGGAGACCAGGCGTCGTATCTCTCGCAGAACGATCTGACCGAGCACTTCGGGCTCGGCACGATCGCCCAGGTTGAGAGCCTCGTGGTCATCTGGCCGAGCGGACTCCATCAGGTTTGGACCGGCCTGCCTTCCAACCAGACCGTGAGGTTGGTGGAAGGAGAGTCCCGTCGGAACGATGCCGCACTCGACGCAGCTCAGGACACCATGGGAGCGCGGGCTGGGATTCGCGAGTTCTGGACGATTTATCGCGGGGCGACGGGCGACCGCATGGCCGGAAGGATTGGCGCGGCGCGGGACGGGTACCGCCAGGCGCTGGAGCTGAATCCGCTCCACGAGGACGCCCTCTACTATCTCGGCAACATGGAGCTCGAGCTGGGCCACTACGACGAGGCCCATGCGGCGTGGACCCGCCTGGTGCAGCTCAACCCCAGCAGCGCACGAACCCACTCGCGACTGGGGGATCTCTACGCCTGCATGGATCCGGGCGCTCCGCGGGATCTCGCCAAGGCCGAGGCCGAGTTTCGCCGAGCCCTGGAGCTCAATCGCGAGGAGACCGGACCGCCGCTCCGCCTGGCAGAGATTGCGCTGATGCGAGGCAACCTGGCCGGGGCCATCTCGCGTCTCGATGCCGTGATCGGCTCCCACAGCCGCAGCGTGGAGGCACACTTCCTCAAGGGCTACGTGGCCTGGAAGCAGGCGCAGCCGGCCTCTGCTGCCGCGCGCTTCCGTGAGGCGGTGGCGCTGGCGCGCTCGGCCCCGCCCATCCAGGCAATTTCCGGTGAAGGCGACACCAAGCGAGGACTCGCACCGGCGGTCGCCCGAACATCGCGATGCCAGATGTTCGCTGCTCAGATTGAGAGGCTGTCCAGCGTGGACAGCGCGAGCCTTTCAACGCAAATGAACGAACTGTATCGGCAACTGGACAGTCGGCTCGCTCGGTCGCGCTTCTAGAGCAGATAGCCCCGCTGCATCAGCGACCGCCCGGAGGCCGCGTAACCATCGGGGCCGGGCAGATGGAAATTGAGCGAATCGGCGATCCGGTCATAGATGTTGAACAGCACGCAGACCTGGATCGCGTCCTCGATGCCCGCGTCGCTGACGCCGGCCGCCCGAAGCGGCGCCAGATCAGCGGGCCGGATGTCAGCCGGGGAGAGGGTGAGCTGCTCCAGGAAGCCGAGCGTCGCGCGCAGCTTCGGATCGATCGGCGCCGTGCGCCAATCCGCCAGCACTGCCGCTACCAGCGTGTCGTCTTTCAGCGCCAGCGACGCGACCGCGCCGTGAGCGCCCGTTCAGAAGACGCATTGGTTCTTGCGGGAGGTGAACGCGGCGAACAGCTCCCGCTCGCCCACGCTCCATGGCGATGGCCCGCGCATCACCGCCTGAGTCCAGTCGCACATCGCGCGGCCGAAGAGCTCCGGCCGGTAGAGCAGCGTCTTGACGATGTCGGGCACCCGGCGCCCGCTCACCACCCGGATGAGCATCAGCTTCAGACGCTGCGCCAGGCGGTGTCCCCGCTCGACCGCACGGACGCGCATCAGTCCGGCTCCTCGCCGCGCAGCGCCGCGAGCCCGCGCTCGAGCCGGACCAGCGCGGCGCCCACCGCCGCCGAGACCGTGATCTCGAAGATCGCGTCCTCGGAGTGGCCCGCCTGCGCCAGTGCGGCGACGTCGGCGTCCGTCACCGTGTAGGCGTGCAGGGCAACCTTGTCGACATAGGAGGCAAGCGCAGCGGGCACCGTCCTCCGCTCCAGGACGGCGCGGCGCAGCTCGCTCGGCGTGGCACCGGGGGTGGACAGGACCGTGTCCACGAGTCGCTGCGTCAACGCGGCGTACCGACCGATCGGGTTTCCCACGGCGTTACGGATGCGCCGGCGCGAAACTCAACGCGACGCGTACGCCGCGGGCGGCCCGCTGCTCCGCGGCGAGCGCCAGGGCGACCCCGTTGGTCCACCCGAAGCCATCCTGGGTCGGGTATTCTCCACCCCCGGCCCGCCGGTTCACGTCCACGACGTCGTACTTCTCCATCATCTTGCCCGTGGCGCGATACGTGCGGCGATTCAACGTGAGCCAGCGGTCCCGGGCGGCATCCGCCAGGTCATCGCGCCGGTAGCGGCGCACGCCTTCGATCGCCAGCCACTCCAGCGGCGGCCACCCGTTGGGTGCGTCCCACTGTTGCCCTGAGGCGATCAGAGTCGTGACGAACCCCCCCGGCTTCAAAAAGTCCCGTTCGAGACGTGCGGCGACGCGCACGCCCTGCTCGGGAGTGGCCAGTCCGAAATACAGCGGTGCGGCGGCCGCCAGTGTCGGGCGGTCGGCCACGCGCTCGCCGGTGCGCCAGCGCACGTCGTAGAAGAACCCGCCTTCCGGATCGTAGGCGATCGCCAGCAGCGCCTGGCGGCGCTGCTCGGCGGCCCGCGCATACCGGTCGGCGACTTCCCGGTCGCCCGCGCGCCCGCGAAACGTCCGCAGCGCGGCGATCGTGCGCTCGGCCTCATAGAGGAGACTGTTGAGATCGACCGGGATCAGCTCCGTCGTTTCCAGCGTCCTGAGATCTTTCGGGTCTCGCATCCAGCGACTCGAGAAGTCCCACCCGCTTTCGGCCGTGGCGCGCACGTTGCGATAGAACTCCTCACGTTTTTCCGCGGGCAGCGTCTGCGCCACCTCCTGGTCCTGGCGGTAGGACTCCGGCCTGGGCTCGGGCAGGTCGTCCCAGTACCGGTTGAGTAACCCCCCGTCGGGCTGCCGGACGACGCGGCGGTAGGTCTGGGCGGGCGCCAGGCGTTCCGCGCCCTCCATCCAAAACGCATGCTCCGCCTCCAGCGCATCGAGGTAGCGAAGCGCCTGCGTGGTATCGGTGGCTCGCGCATAGAGTCCGACCATCGCACCGAAGAACGGCGGCTGGCTGCGGCCGAGGTAATACGTCCGGTTGCCGTTGGGGATGTGTCCGACCGTGGCGATCAGGTGGGCGAAGTTGTCGAGCATGTGGCCGACGAGATCGGTGCGCCCGCTCTCGACGAGCCCGAGCATGGTGAAGTAGGAGTCCCAATAGTAGACCTCGCGAAAGCGGCCGCCCGGGACGACGTACGCGTTCGGGAGGGGGATCAGCGACGAGCGGGCATCCGCGCTGTCGGGGGGGCGCGTCAGAACCGGCCAGAGGGCGCGAATGTGTGCTTCCATCGTCTGCGACCGATCCGTCTGGAAGCCTTCGCCCACCGGCCGGGGCAGGTCGAAGTTCCGTTCGACGAACGCCCGGTAATCGAACGCCGCGAGGCGACGCGCGGAGTCGTACTGCGCGACGATCTCCGCCGGCGCGACGCGCGGCCGCGCGTCGGCGAACGTCTTGGAGTCCGGGAAGATCCCCGACAGTTGGACGGCTTGGTACAACGCGCCCAGGTCGTGCGCGGGGTCGTAGCGGTCGACGCGCTGGCTCGGCCCGGTACAGCCGAGCAGCGCGAGGAGCGCCGTTACGCGAAGATGATCCACAGGACTCCGAGCAGCGCGGCGAGCACGATGGACAGCCCCACGTTCAGCCGCCATCCCTGCCGGTCCGCTGGCGCCGCGGCGGGCGCACCGGGAGGCCTCGTTCCATAGGTAATCCCGGCGATCTGGGCCGGCGCGGGCGGCGGGGTGAGCAGGCTCACGGTGACGAGCACCGTCGTGCTGATGGCGAACAGCAACACCGCGAAATGGAGGAAGTTGATCTCGGCGATCCACGCCCAGAGGCCATCAGGCAGCCCGGTCTTCGCCGGGCCATTGGCCAGCTCCAGGCCCAGTCGCAAGGCGCCGAGCACGAAGCCGCTCACCAGTGAGGTAATCGCCCCGGCTCCGTTCAGGCGGCGGAAGAACAGGCCGAGCAGGAAGCAGGCGGCGATCGGCGGGGCGATGTATGCCTGCACGCTTTGCAGATAGATGTAGAGCTGGGACGAGATGTACTTCATGAACGGGATCCAGAGGAGGCTGACCCCGACGAGCGCGACCGTCGTCAGCCGCCCCACCGTGACGAGCCGGGCCTCGCTGGCCTGAGGCCTCGCCTTGCGGTACACGTCCCAGGTGAGCAGGGTCGAGCAGGAATTGAACGCCGAGGCGAGGGAGCTCATCAGGGCCGCGAGCATGCCCGCAAGTACGAGCCCCTTGAAGCCGGCGGGGAGCAGCCGCGTCACGAGCACGGGGTACGCCGAGTCGGTGGCGCCCGAGCGCACGTCCGCGTACAGGGCCGCGGCGACGATCCCGGGCAGCACGAAGATGAACACCGGCAGGATCTTCAGGTACCCCGCCAGGATCGTGCCGCGGCGCGCTTCGGTCACGTTGCGGGCGGCGAGCACGCGCTGCACGATGTGCTGGTCGGTGCACCAGTACCACACGCCGAGGATGGGGGCGCCGAATACGATGCCGGTCCACGGGAAGTTTGGATCGGTGATCGGCTTCCACATGGAGAAGAAGTCTACCGGGACCTTCGCCTCGAGGCCGCTCCACCCACCGGCGGCCCGGACGCCCAGCACGGCCAGCGTCGCGGATCCGATGATCAGGACTACCGCCTGCGCCACTTCCGTGAAGATGACGGCTCGCAGACCTCCCGTCACCGTGTAGAGACCCGTGATGACGATCAGCACGACCGCGCTCGTCCAGAAGTTCAGCCCCGTCACCGCGCGCATCACGACGCCGCCGGCGAACAACGTGACGCTGATCTTGGTGAGCACGTACCCGATGATCGAGACCCACGTGAAATAGGCGCGCGACGCCGGGTTGTAGCGGCGCTCCAGGAACTCGGGCATCGTGTACACCCCGCTGCGCAGATAGAACGGGACGAACACCCACCCGAGGAGCAGCAGAATCAGGCACGCGAGCCACTCGAAGTGCCCCACGGCGAGCCCACTCGATGCCCCGGTGCCGGCGAGCCCCACGAGGTGCTCGCTCCCGATGTTTGAAGCGAAGAGGCTGGCCCCGACGGCGATCCAGCCGACGTCGCGGCTCGCGAGGAAGAAATCCGCGCTGACGTTCTTCTCCCGTCGCGCGGCCCAGACACTGATGCCGAGCAGGACCAGGAAGTAGGCGGCGATGACAAGCAGGTCGAAGGCGCCGAAGTGGGCCACGGTCAGGGTCCTCTAGAGGGAGTGCCTAGGGGGAGAGACGCGCGAGCAGGAACTGTACGGCGAGGTCGGTGAGACTCCACAACTGCACGTCCGAGCTCGAGCCGTAACGGAACGGCCGGAGTGTGTCACCCTCGAGTCGATAACTCCACAGCTCGGCCTGCTTGAGCCCCGAGCCGGTCACCGCGTCGAGCGTCCCGGCGAGGACGGCGCTGGCGACCGAGTCGGGGCCGCCGCCGAGGCGCTGCGCTAGGGCGGAGACCAGCACGTTCACCTCCCGGCCCCACACGACGCGAGGAGAATGGTACAGGTCACGCCCGAACATCTCCCACACCGCGGGTGGGGCGTAGACGTCGTTGGCGGCGACGGGACCGACTCCTTCGATCAACAGGCCCACCGGATAGGGCAACTGGAACGGACGCAACAACTCGACTTCGCGGGCCTCGTCCAGGTGCTCGAGCAGCAGCCACGCGGCGGGGTCGGTGCTCATCACCGGGATCGGTCGGCCCGCGCTGTCGAGCGCGAGGGCGGGGAACCGCAATGTGTCGGCCGGAACCCCACTCCGGCGCAATACCTGCTCCCAGTGCCCCCGCTCGGCGGCGGGGAGCGCGTCGAGCCGAGCGCGCACCCGCGCCTCCACCTCGGCGGGCGCGAGCGCGACCGCGAAGTGCCGCGCCACCTCACGCCATGTGTGCGCGGCGGCCTCGAGCCCTTGGGCCTCAGGTACGCCCGCCAAGCCCAGGCTGCGGAGCGTGCTGTCGATCGTGATGACCGCGCGCAGCGCCGCCGGCACCCATACGACGTTGACGTCGAACGCGAAGCGACCGCCGGCGTAGCCGACGCGGCTGTCGCGCCAGCTGCCGGGGTGCCACCACCCGTCGTCGTCGCGGTGAAAACTCACCAGATTCGTCGCCACGGGCGCGCGCGCGTAGGGCGCCGCTTGCCGCGTGACGAAGGCGAGATTCCGCACCAGCTCCTGGAGGTGCGCCTGGAAGAACCGGCGTTTGCGCTCGTCCGGGATCCCTGCATTGGCGGCATAGCGCGCCGCGACGACCGGGAGCTGGAAGTCGTCGTCCACCATGAAGTAGTTCTCCCGCACCGCCTGGAGCCGCCCCAGGAGCGCCGGGTCATGGCGGCGGTGATACTCGGCGGCATTCTCGCGGATCGCCTGGCCGCCCAACGCTTCCTCGTGGCTCACCTCTCCCGACGGCGCGAGCTTCGCCAGCGCCGCCGCGATGACATGCTCCACCATCGTGTCGGACCAAACGGGCTCCATCAGCAGGGCGGTCATCAGCATGTCGCGGCCAAAGTAGGTGGCGTAGTTCGGCAACCCCGCCATCAGCTTCTCGTGTGAGCTGAGCAGCTCGAACCCCCGGACTTCGCGCTCCAGGCGCCGCAGCCGGAGCGGATGCGCCGTGTCGGCCTGGACGCCGGCGTAGAAGCGCCGAAACTGATCGTTGAAGATCTGCTCGCGCGTGAGCGGTGTGAGCGGACGCCCATCGGTCTCGATTGCGATGCGGAGCTCGAGCGGACCGGGGGCCGCCGGACGAATGGTCACGACCCTGCCCGCGAGCCGCGCGGTCGCGCGTCGCGCGTCACCGCTCACGGTGAGCGCGAGGTGGTTCTTCCCGTCGAGACTCGCCTGGTCGACGCGGACGCTCCACCAGCCTGGTGAGCGCACCACCGTGATCCGTGGCACGAGGCGCGCGCGCAGGGCCGCCAGATCGTGGGCGCCGAGCAGCGCCAGGGTGTGGCGTCGCTCCGGTCCGGGGAGTCCCGCGATGTCGTCCACGAGCGTCGCATACTCGGGCACGATGAACGCCGCGCTGAGCGAATCGCGCTGCCGTCCGGCGTATTGGAAGTCTCGCTCGAGCCGCATCGAGCCGAGCACGAAGTGACCGAGCGACAGCGGGCCCGGCGTCGTGAGCCGGTAGGCGAGCGAGCGGCGCTCGTGCGCGACCCGGGTCGTCGCCTCGGCACCGGCCCAGGCGAGTGTCGCCGGCCGGCCCGTACTGTCCCGGGCGGTGAAGCCGAGGCTTTCGTCGAGCGCATCCGCCCAGAGGTGGACGACGCGGCCGCTCGTCCGGTCCAGGTAGATCTGGACGGCGTTGCCGCGCGCGTCACGGTAGAGGCGCGTCTGGTAGCCCTCATAGGCCGCCGGATCGTCCAGGCCGGCGTCGGGGAACGCCACGTACGGCGGCACCGTGTCGGCGTGCAGCGCGGCCTGGGCGGCGAGTAGCAATGCGAGAACGCTCATTTTTGGGGGGATATCGTACGCGATCTCGGGCCGCACGGCCAGCGCCGGATGGGCTCCCCGTGCTGCTTGACAAATCCCGCTTTGGGGGAACTATCAAGCAGCAGACTCGACGGAGTGAGTGAGGGCGGTGTTCCACTCCCTACGCTTGTGGAGGGCAGTCGTATGGTACGAGTTCGACAGGTCGTTCCAGTGCTCATCGCTGGCCTGTTGTGGGCGATCCCGCTTCGGGCGCAAGACTCCACCGGCACGATTGCCGGACAGGTGACAGACGTCGGCACTCAACAGGGTCTCTACGGCGTCGTCATCAAGGTCCTGGGAACGCCGCTCGGAACGCAGACCCGAACCGACGGCGGCTTCACCCTGACCGACATACCCGCGGGAACCCGAACGGTACGGGTGACTCGGATCGGCTACACACCGCTCGAGCAGGTCGTCACCGTGACCGCCGGATCGGTGACCCCGGTGAACTTCGCGCTGCACGCCCAGGCGGCGATTCTCGAGCCGGTCGTGGTGACCGGCTACGGCAGCCAGCGCCGCGAGGCGATCACGGGCTCGGTCGCGACGGTCGACCCCACCACGGCGAACGTCGGCGTGGTCACGAACGTGAACCAGATGCTGGAAGGCCGGACCGCCGGCGTCAACATCACGACGAACAACGGCGAACCCGGGGCCGGCGTGCAGATCCGCATCCGCGGGGCGACCTCGCTCAGTGCCAGCAACGAGCCGCTCTACGTCATCGACGGCGTACCGATCACCAACGCGGAAGCCGAAGCCCCAGGCTTCGGCATCGGGGGCGCGCCGCCGTTGCCGCGCAGCCCGCTGAATCTGCTCAACCCCTCGGACATCGGCTCGATCACGATTCTCAAGGACGCCTCGGCGACCGCCATCTACGGCAGCCGCGGCGCGAACGGCGTCATCTTGATCGAGACGAAGAAGGGCGCCTCGGGCGGGGCCTCCATGACGTACGACAGCTATGTGGCGACCTCCTCGCCGTACCGATCCATGGACGTGCTCAACGGCAGCGAATACCGCCAGTTCGTGGCGGGTCAGGTGGCGCTCCATAATTCCGATCCCCTCAAGGGGCTGGACTCGACGTACCTGACCGCACTGGGGACGGCGAACACGGATTGGGCCAAAGCGGTGAGCCGCACGGGCCTGACGCACAATCACAATCTGTCGTTCACCGGCGGGAGCGATATCACGCGGTATCGGGCGTCGCTGAACTTCATGAACGAGCAGGGCGTCGCGCTCAGCAGCGGGTTCCGGCGGGTTCAGGGTCGCCTCAGCGCCACACACTTCGCCCTGAACAATCACCTTCGTCTCGGCGTCAATGTGACGACCTCGCAGGCGAACAACGACTATCTCTCCTTTGAGAACGAAGGCGGCTTCGAGGGCGGCGTGTTCATGAACGAGGTCATCTTCAATCCGACGCATCCGGTGACGGTCACCGATTCAACGGGAACGCATTTCTACGAGATCGGGCCCGGCGCGCAGGGGGTGCGCAACCCGGTGGGGCTGGCCGACCAGATCCAGGACTTCGGCATCACCAACCGCACGCTCGGGAACATATCGGCGGACTTGGACCTGCTGCCCGGCCTGACGGGGCGGATCAACGTCGGCGTGGACAAGTCGGGAGGCGTGCGGCAGATCTATCTTCCCAAAGCCAGCCCGGCGGGAGCGCAGTTTCAGGGACTGGCGCGGCAGATAAACCGCGACAACACCTCTCAGACGTTCCAGGGCATGCTGACCTACACGCGGCAGTTCGGCGGCGTGCACGACCTCGACGTCGTGGGGGTGTACGAGTTCGCGAAATACCGGATCGAGCAATTCCAGGCAGAGGCACAGGGTTTCCTTACCGATGCGACCGGCTTCAACAGCTTGAACGCCGGCAGCGTGCAGATAACCCCGCAGTCGTTCCGGACCGACGATAAATGGATCTCCTTCATTACCCGGGTCAACTACGGATATAAGCAGCGGTACTTCGTGACGGGCGTGGTCCGCCGCGACGGCCGGTCCGCGTTCGGCGCGGATCACAAGTGGGCGACCTTTCCCGGTATCTCCGCGTCGTGGCGCATCAGTGATGAGCAGTTCATGCCCAGGGGTCCGTTCTCGGATCTCCGCCTGCGCGTCGGGTATGGGGTGGTCGGCAACCCCGGCGTGCCGCCCTATTCATCGTTGATCAGGCTGGAAGCCACCGGTGGAGCGAAGTACGTCTTCGGCGATTTGCCCGTCACCGGGTTCGCCCCGGTGAGCGATCCCAACGTGAATTTGCGGTTCGAGAAGACGTCGCAGCTCGACTTCGCAGTGGACTACGCCCTCATGGACAATCGCGTGTCGGGCTCACTCGAGTACTACGTCAAGCGCACGTCCGACCTGCTGCTCGAAGTGTCCGTCCCACAGCCGGCGCCGGCTTCCACCCGGCTCGAGAACGTCGGGAAGACCCGCAATCGGGGCCTCGAGTTCTCGCTCGACGCGCTGGCGATTTCCCGTCCGAGGTTCACCTGGCGGGCGGGGCTCGTCTTCGCGATGGAACGCAACAAAGTCATTGATCTCGGCACCTATACCTTCCTCCCCACCGGCCGCGTCAGCGGGCAGGGTCAGTCCAACCAGATATCCCAGCGCATCATCCCGGGCCAGTCGTTGGGCACGTTCTACGGGCCGCGGTTCGTTGGCGTGGACGCGCAGGGAAAGCAGCTGTTCGTCTGTTCGTCAGGCAGCGCGGGCTGTGTCAACGGGCAGACGACGACGCCGCTCGCCAGCGACTACGCCATCATCGGCAACGCGTATCCGGACTTCACGATCGGCCTGCACAGTAGCGTGGCCTACGGCAAGTTCGACTTCAGCCTCCAGATGCGGGGCGCGTTCGGACAGGACGTGTTCAACAACACGGCGCTCGTCTATTCCACCAAGAGCAACGCGCTCCAGGGCAAGAACTTCCTGCGTGACGCCCTGACCGATCCGACCGACATCCGTCAGCCGGCCATTTTCTCGTCGCGGTGGGTCGAAAAGGCGACGTTCGTGCGGTTGCAGAACATCACGCTCGGCTACGTGTTCAACCTGCCGGGACCGCCGGGATCCCCCCGGTCCGCTCGGGTCTACGTGTCCGGCGACAACTTGCTGCTCTTGACCGGCTATTCCGGCCTCGATCCCGAAGTCCACGCGGAAGTGGGTCTGGCCTCCGTCGGAATCGATTATCTTAGCTATCCACGTCCACGCACCCTGACGGCAGGCGTGCAGCTTGCGTTCTGATAGAGGAGACCACACTGTGACGAAGCCATTCCGAGTGGCACGGCCAAGGCTGTCGCTGCTCATGTGCACGGTCCTGCTCTCCGCGCTGGGGTGCACCGACCTGCAGGAAACCCCGACCAGCTCCATTACGCCGGAGAACTTTTACCGGAATGAAGCGGAAGTGCTCGGCGGCCTGGCGTCCGTGTACGCCCAGCTCCGGGGCACGCTGGACGACTACTGGTATGCCTCGGAGGTCAGCTCGGACGAGATCGTCGTCCCCACACGAGGCTCGGACTGGTACGACAACGGCCAGTGGCTCGAGCTGAAGCGGCAGACGTGGACGGCGTCGAGTCCGTCGGGACTCGCGTTCATGAACGGATCCTGGAACACCCCCTTCACCGGCATCGCGCGCGCCAACGTGCTGCTCGATGCGCTGCAACGGGTGACCGTGCCGAATCAAGGGGCGATCGTCGCCGAGCTGCGGACGCTCCGGGGCTTCTATTACTACATCCTGATGGACATGTTCGGCGGCGTGCCGATCGTCACCGACATCGAAATCAAGCCGCGGGCGCGCAACACGCGGACCGAGGTGTTCCAGTTCATCGAGTCGGAGCTGCTGGCCGCCCGCACGGACCTGCCGGACAGTTGGCCGTCGACCAGCAACGGCCGTCTGACCAAAGGCGCCGCCGACGCCATCCTGGCGAGCATGTATCTGAACGCCGGCGTCTGGATGAAGGAAACCGGCGTCAGTCCCACGGCCTACAACACGTGTCTCGGGGTGGTGGTCAGCGGCGGCGCAGACGCGTGCCAGGCCGCCATCGATGCCGCCGATCGCATCATCAATTCCGGCCAGTACAGCCTGGCGGCCGTCTGGCGCTCGAACTTCACCGCCGACAACCAGACGTCTCCCGAGAACATCATGGTTGTGAAGTTCCTGAACAAACCCGATGTGGGACTGACCTTCATCATGCGGGCGCTGCACTACAACCAGTTGACCGGCGCCGGCCCCTGGAACGGGTTCGCGACCACGGCGCAGATCTACACCGCCTTCGACGCGAATGACCAGCGTCGCCAGATGTGGCTGGAGGGCCCGCAGACCAATGTCGAAACCGGTGTGCCGGTGTGTGAACGGCCCAGTGGGTCGACCTGCGCGCCGGGGGGGACGCCGCTGGTCTTCACGGATTCGATCAGGGACATAACCCAAGCGACCGAAGGCGAAGGCCCCCGCTTCTACAAGTGGCCGGCCGATCCCAACCGGCCCGCCGGCGAGATCAACGGCAACGACTTTGCCTACTTCCGCCTCGCCGAGATCTATCTGATCAAGGCCGAAGCGCTGAACGAGCAGACGCCGGGAAGCGCCACCGCGCTCGGATTGGTGAACACGCTGCGGGCCCGGGTCTTCACTCCGGCGGTGCCGCTCGCGGCCATCGACCGTGCGTCACTGCTGCGGGAGCGCCTGTTCGAGCTCGCAACGGAGAACAAGCGGCGGCAGGATCTCATCCGCCACGGCGTGTACACCGCTGCGTGGGACTACAAGCTGGCGGGGGCGGCCAATCTCATCCTGATGCCGATTCCCCAACCGCAGCTGGACGCGAACCCGTTGCTCGTGCAGAACCCGGGCTACTAGTTGACGCACCCCGTGGCCCCGGGTGCCACGATAGCCTGCTCCCGTTCCCGGGAGCAGGCTATTTGGTTTTTGGTGGCCGGGGCGTGCCTCCTCGGTGGCTGTACCGGCGCGGACCGGCAGGCCCGGGGGGATGCAGAGCGCACGGGGGCGGCGCCCGCGGTCGACGGCCACCTGTTCACACTGTTGCCCGCCGGCTACACCGGCGTGCGCTTCGCGAACCGCCTGCGCGAGTCCCGCGAGCTGAACGTCTTCAGCTATCGCAACTACTACAACGGCGGCGGAGTGGCACTGGGCGACCTCACGGGCGACGGCCTGCCGGAGCTCATGCTCACCGCCAACCAGGGGGGCAACCGGCTGTACCTCAACGAGGGCCAGTTCCGCTTCCGCGATGTCACCGCGGAGGCCGGCGTCGGCGGGACGGGGTTCTGGGCCACCGGCGTCAGCTTCGCGGACGTCAACGGCGACGGCCGGCTGGACATCTACGTGTGCTTCGCCGGTCCCGTCGCGGGCGCACGCCGGGCCAACGAGCTGTTCATCAATCAGGGCCTGGACGCGCACGGAGTACCCACCTTCCGCGAGCAGGCCGCCGCCACTGGCCTCGCCGACCAGGGGTTCTCGACGCAGGCCACCTTCTTCGATTATGACCGCGACGGGGACCTCGACCTGTACCTCGTCAACAACTCGTCCCGACCCCCCTCGATCCTCGCGCAGCAGAACACGCGGAACGTGCGCGACTCGCTCGGCGGGGAAAAGCTCTATCGCAACGACGGCGGCCACTTCGTCGACGTGAGCGCGCAGGCGGGGATCTTCGGGAGCGAAATCGGCTTCGGGCTGGGGGTGGTCGTGAGCGACCTGAATCGCGACGGCTGGCCGGACCTCTACGTCTCGAACGACTTCTTCGAGCGGGACTATCTCTACATCAACAACCGGGACGGCACCTTCACGGAGCGGATCGAGCACGAGATGCCCGCCATCAGCTATTCGTCCATGGGACTCGATATCGCGGACCTGGACAACGACGGGTGGCCGGACGTCTACGTGACCGACATGCTGCCGGCGGACGATTACCGCCTCAAGCTGACGTCGGCGTTCGAGAGCCGGGAGAGCTATCAAGCGGGCTTGGCGCAAGGGTTTCACCACCAATTCCAGCGTAACACGCTGCAGCGGAACAACGGCAACGACAGGTTCAGCGAGGTCGGGCAGCTGGCCGGCGTGGCGCGCACGGACTGGAGCTGGAGCGCGCTGATCGCAGATTTCGATCTGGACGGACTCCAGGACATCTACGTGACCAACGGCATCGCCCGGGACCTGACGTCGCAAGACTACCTCGCGTTCCTGAGGCAGGATGAGACGATGCGGTCGGCCGTGTCGGGCAAGCGGGTTGATTTCCAGCGCCTCATCCAAGCCATGGGCACCACACCGCTGCCGAACGCCGCGTTCCGGAACACCGGGGCCCTGACCTTCGCGAACGAGAGCGCCGCCTGGGGAGTGAACACGCCGAGCTTCTCCAACGGTGCGGCGTACGGGGATCTCGACGGTGACGGGACGCTCGACCTGGTGGTGAACAACATCAACGAGGAGGCGTTCGTCTACCGGAACAACGCCCGCACACAGCTGCCCAGGAACCGGTATCTCCAGGTCAAGCTCGAGGGCGTGGGGTCGAACCGGTTCGCCGTTGGGGCGAAGGTGACGGTGCGCAACCCGAAAGGACATGGCGGCGACACGCTTTTCTTCCAGGAGCTCGAGCCCACCCGGGGCTTCCAGTCGAGTGTCGACTACGTCCTCACGTTCGGACTCGGCGCGATCGACACCGTGCAATCGGTGAGCGTCGAATGGCCCGATGGGCGGGTGAGTACCCTGACGCACGTGGCGGCCAACCAGCGCCTCACGGTCCGCGAGTCGGAGGCACACGGAGCCGTCCCCGCACCGACGTCACGCCCACTCCCCACTCCCCACTCCCCGTTGTTCACTGACGTCACGGACCGGATCGCGCTCCCGTTCGTGCACCGCGAGAACGCCTTCGTCGATTTCGACCGCGAGCCCCTGATTCCGAAGCTGATCTCGACCGAAGGCCCATTCCTCGCTGTGGCCGACGTGAACGGCGACGGCCTGGATGACGCCTTCATCGGGGGCGCGAAGGGTCAGCCGAGCGCGCTCCTCATCCAGCAGCCGGACGGCCGGTTCGTCAGCGCCAACCAGCCGCTCCTCACGCAGGATCTGGTTTCCGAAGACCTGGGCGCCGTCTTCGTCGATGCGGACGGCGACGGGGATCTCGACCTCTATGTCGTCACCGGCGGCAGCGAGTTCTCGGATCTGGCGCCGGCGCTGGAGGATCGGCTCTATCTGAACGACGGGCGGGGCACCCTCCGGAAGGCGGCCGGCCGGCTGCCGCCCCTGTACGGCAGCGGCTCGCGTGCCGCGGCGGCCGATTTCGACGGGGACGGCGACCTGGACCTGTTCGTGGGAGGGCGCGTCGTCCCCTGGCGCTACGGCGTCGATCCGCCCAGCGTGCTGCTGCGCAACGACGGCCACGGCCGCTTCACGGACGTGACCGCGGCGGCGGCGCCGGAGCTGGCCCGGATCGGCATGGTCACCGACGCCGTGTGGACCGACGTGGACGGTGACGGCCGCGTGGATCTCGTGGTCGTGGGCGAGTGGATGCCGATCGCGATCTTTCACAACGCCGGCGGCGGGAAGCTGGTGCGCCTCCACCCACGCGGGCTCGAGCGCAGCGACGGCTGGTGGAACCGGATCGTGGCGGCCGACTTCACGGGCGACGGCCGCCCCGATTTCGTGGTCGGCAACCTCGGGCTCAATACGCGTCTACGCGCCAGCGCCACCGAGCCGGCGGCCATGATCGTGCAGGACTTCGATGGCAACGGGTTCGTCGAGCAGGTCGTGTCCACCTACACCGCCGGTGTCAGTCATCCGCTGGCATTGCGCGACGATCTGCTCCAGGCCATTCCGTTCCTCAAGACACGGTTCCCCACCTACGCGGACTATGCCCGCGCGACCACGGCCGACCTGTTCTCGCCCCAGCAGCTGGCCGGGGCGGTGCACAAGCAGGCTTACACCTTCGCGACGACCTTGGTACGCAACAACGGGGAGGGGTCCTTCACGCTCGTGCCGCTGCCGCGCGCGGCGCAGCTGGCCCCGGTGTACGGCATCCTGGCAGCCGATTGCGACGGCGACGGCCACCTCGACCTGCTTCTGGCCGGCAACTTCGACGGGGTGAAGCCGGAGATCGGCCGCATGAGCGCGAGCTACGGCTTGTTCCTGCGAGGGGACGGCAGGGGAGGGTTCACGCCGGTCGAGGCGGCGCAGAGCGGGTTTCTCGTCCCGGGACAGGCGCGCGACATCCAGCGCATCCGGACACGGCACGGCGAGCTATATGTCGTGACCCGCAACAACGATCGCCCGTTGATGTTCCGCGCCACGCCGGCGCGGCGGTCGGTGGCGACGCGCGAGCGAATATCCGCGCGTCGGGCCGGTCACTGACGGGGAGGAGGAGGCCTAATCGTGCGATCCCTGCGTCCTGATGACGATCACTCCGTTGGAGCCGCGCACCCCGTAAATCGCCGTCTCGAACTCGTACCTGAGCACCGAGATGGATGCGATGTCGCGCGGATTGAGCCAAGTCAACGTGCCATTCGGACCCGGCTCGATCGGGACTCCGTCGACCACGTAGAGGGGCTCCTCGCTCAGACGGAAGGATCTTGGACCGCTGATACGCACGGAGATGCCGCCGCTGGCCGGCGTCGTCACGATCACCCCGGAGACCCGGCCCGCGAGCAGCTGCTCGAGGGACCCGGCGGGTTGCACGACCAACGGGGTAGGCGGCGGCGGAGCTGGGGCGCGCGCTTGGGCGCATGCGGCGATGAATCCGACCAGTAAACCGGCAGGCAGCACACGCAACGGGGATGAGGTCATGGGACCCCCCTTTCGCGCACAATATAACGCTCATCCACGATCCATGGAGATACACATGCTCGCGCCCGGCTTGTCGCGCTGCTTCCTGTGGGCGTGCGGGCTCCTTGTCTCGGCCCTCCCGCTCCTCGCCGCGTGCAGCGGCTCTCCCCGTACCGAGCGCACGGCCGCCGCCGCGACGCCGTGGCTGGTCGAGCGGGGCCGCCAGGAGGCCGCGCTGGCCGCGCGGTCGCAGGTGGTGCACGACTTCCAGTTCACGGATCAGCGTCAGGCCAGCGGCATCACGTTCGAGAGCCGGGTCGTGGAGGACGCGGGCAAAGCCTACAAGCTGGTGCACTACGACCACGGATCCGGACTGTGTGCCACGGACTTCGATGGCGATGGTCTGCCCGATCTGTATTTCGCCACCCAACTCGGCACCAACGAGCTCTGGAAGAACCAGGGCAACGGTCGGTTCGTGAACGTCACCGACACGGCGGGGCTCGGCATGCCGGACGCGATCGCGGTCGGATGCTCGTTCGCCGACATCGACAATGACGGCGATCCCGACTTCTTCGTCACGACGGTGCGTCACGCGAATCGGCTCTTTGCGAACCTCGGCAACGGGATGTTTCGCGACATCACCCGAGAGGCAGGAGTGGGATACGTCGGCCACTCCTCCGGCGCGATGTTCTTCGACTATGACGGCGACGGCCTGCTCGATCTCTTCGTGACCAATGTGGGCGTGTACACGAGCTCAGAGCGGGGGCCCGGCGGCTACTATGTGGGTCTGAGCGACGCGTTCATGGGCCACCTCCACCCCGACCGCGCCGAAGCGAGCATTCTCTACCGTAATCTGGGCGGCAACCGGTTCACGGACGTCACGCGCGAGGTCGGGTTGATGGATCGGAGCTGGAGCGGCGACGCCACGACGCTCGATGTGAACCAGGACGGATTCCCCGACCTCTACATCCTCGACATGCAGGGGGCGGATCACCTGTGGCTCAATGAGGGCGGGAAGCATTTTCGCGACGCGACCGCGCGCTACTTCCCGAAAACCCCCTGGGGTTCGATGGGGGTGAAGGTGTTCGACTTCGACGGGGACAGTCAGCTCGACCTCTTCGTCACCAGCATGCACGCGGACATGTGGGTCGACATCGCTGCGGGTGACTGGGCGGCCGAGGGCCGCAAGTCCGACCCCTCGACGGTGGCCCCGGGGATGATTGCCGAAGCGAGGGGCCGCCTCTTCTTCGGGAACGAGCTGTTCGCGAACCGGGGCGGCGGCCGATTCGAGGAGGTGTCCGACTCCGTCGGGGTCGAAACGTATTGGCCGTGGGGACCGAGCGTGGACGACCTCAACGCGGACGGATGGGATGACATCTTCATCGCCGCGGGCATGAACTTCCCGTTCCGCTATGGGATCAACTCCGTCCTGCTCAACGAGGGGGGGCACCACTTCCTGCCGAGCGAATTCGTGGTGGGGGTCGAGCCGCGACTAAACGGCGCCACGCAGCAGGTCTGGTTCACCCTCGAGTGCAACGGAGGGGATGCGTTCAATCCCCTATGTGCCGCCTGTGCCAAACCGGGGGCGGCTGCCATGTGTCAGCTCGATAGCGCACGCCACCTGACCATGATGGGGGCGCTCGGTACGCGCGCCGCCGTCATACTCGACCTGGACGGTGACGGTGATCTCGACATCGTGACCAACGAGTTCAACGGGCGCCCTCAGGTGCTCGTCAGCGACCTCGCGCAGCGACATCGCGATCGCTTCCACTTTCTCGAGGTCAGGTTGCGCGGCACGCGCTCGAACCGCGAGGGGCTCGGTGCAGCAGTCACCGTCGTGTTACCCGACGGGCGTCGGATGCTGAAGGTCCTCGACGGCAAGTCGGGATACCTCTCCCAGAGCGACCTGCCGCTGTATTTCGGTCTCGGGGACGCTGACCACGCCGGGGGGATCGAAGTCCGCTGGCCGTCGGGTCGACGCCAGACGATGGTCGGCCCGATCAACGCCGATCGGACCATCGACGTGGTCGAGCCCTGAGGCGACTTACTGACCCGGAAGCTTCGTTTTGATAACGATGACCCCGTTGGCGGCTTGCCCGCCGTACATGACCATGCTCTCGACGTCCTTCAGCACCTGGATGGATGCGATGTCGTACGGGTTGATTCCGGTCAGGCCCCCGCCTGGTCCCGGGTGGATCTTGATGCCGTCGAGCACGTAGAGGGGCTCAGTACTGCCGAGGATCGACGTGGCGCCACGGATGCGGATCGCGAGGCCGCCGTCGGTCGTCCGGATAACCGTGACTCCGGGGAACTTTGCCATGAGAATCTCTTCGATGGTCTCGCCGGGGGCCTGCGCAATGTCGTCCGAGGTCACGGTCGAGGCGCTGGGGGCGCTCTGCGGCGGGGCGTTACTGCGCCCGCGGGCACAGCCGGCGATGAGGCCGACGAGCAGACTGCCAACCAGGACGCGCGATGGCGATGGAGTCATAGGACCCCCCTTTGGCCTCAATGTAACACTCATCCAGGGTTCCAAGGAGATACGGATTCCCGATCGATCAGACAATCGACGTTGCGATGCAGCCAGAGAAACGAAGCCGGCAAGGTCGTCGTCACCTCACCGGACAACACCCCGGCAATGGCTTGCTGCTTCCCCGCGCCGGCCACCAGCAGAATGATTCGTTTCGCAGCCAGTATCTCCTGCATGCCGAGCGTCAGCCCGAAGTGCGGGGTCCTATCCGCGAACCGCACCATGGCATGGCGACGCGAGTCGTCCGACAAGCGCGCCACGTGACACCGGGGTAGCAGAACGGGCCCTGGCTCGTTGAACCCGATGTGGCCATTGATACCGAGTCCCAATACGCACACGTCGATTGGCCCGTGTTGCTCCAACTCGGACCGAATCCGCTTGCATTCCTCCTCGGGCTCTGAGGGCGCTGAGGTCAATGCGATATACCGTGCCGGCGATATTCCCAGAGGATCCAACAGCCGCGTTCTCAGATACTGCTCGCATGATCCAGGGTCATTCTCGAGCAGACCGACCCACTCATCCAACTTGATGACCCTGAGCGCGGCAAACAGCGCGCGGTCCGTTCGCGACCTGGTGACTAATGCGTCGTACAACCCGATCGGTGAGCTGCCGGTCGCCGCGCACAACAGCAGGTCTCTTTTCTGCGTGATTTCGGAGATGACGAGTGAGCCCGCCCGGAGGCTCAGGCTTTCATAATCCTCGCAGTAAAGAATTCTCACTGCAGCTCACTTCTTCCAGAGCTTGTACGGCTTGTCGACATCGGTCACAAACGGCAACCGCACCTTCCTTCCTGTCCCTGCGGATTCATACGCCGCGAATATGACCTCGAGCACCGCCCTTCCGTCTTCACCGGTCACCAGGGGTGGCTTGTCGTGTTTCACGCAGTCGACGAAATGCTCGAATTCTCGAGGAAACCCGTAGTTCCAAATCTCATCGTACATCGTGAAGCTCCATCCCTTGGTACTCCCGGCTTTCTCCACCGCGTAACCAACTCCACGCGTGCTGTAGGTCTGAATCGAATTGCCTTGCAGCACGTCCGCATAGGCGACGCCCTCCGAGCCATGGATCTCGGCACGGTCCTCCATGCCGCCCAGCTTGGTCCAGCTCTCCTCGGCCACCGCCAGGACGCCATTCGCGAACTCGAGAATCAGGATGGCGTTGTTGTCGCCTCGTGTCCTGGCGGCGTGAACACTCGTGCTCATCTGGGCATAGACGGACGTGATGGGGATGTTGCCGTTCAACCAGCGGAAGAACGCGATCGCGTGGCACCCCATGTCCATGGTGACTCCGCCACCCGACCGCTCCACGTCCCAGAAGTGCCCCGCATGCGGGCCATCGTGCTTTTCGGATTGCTTCAGCAGGACGGGCGCGCCCAGCGCTCCTTCATCCAACAGCCCCTTCAACCTGACGTACTTGGGAGTGAAGCACAGCTCTTCGGCATACATCAGTTTGACATTCGCCCGCTTGCACGCCGCGATCATGCGGTCCGCCTCGGCCAGATTCATGCACAGCGGCTTCTCGACCACTACATGCTTTCCGGCCTGCGCGACCTGGAGGGTGAGGTCACAATGGAGGAAATTGGGCGCCCCGATGACGACCATGTCGATGTCGTCCATGGCCAGCAACTGATCGAGGGCGGTGAAGTGATGGGGGATGCGGTACTTGGCCGCGAAGTCCCTGGCGTGCCCGCCGGTGGGCGACGTGACCGCCAGGATCTCCGCGCCGGCCACCGATTGCAGGGCCTCGGCATGAATCGTGGAAATGAACTGCGACCCAACGAGCCCGACCCCGACTTTCTCATCCATATGCATTCCGTATGACGCTCAGCCCTTGATGGTGTTCGAGGCCGCGTCCCAGGTCACCATGTTGCTACGGAAGTAGGACTCGTTGGCCATGTGGCAGGCCAGCGCGGCGTGGTGGCCGAATACGACATCCTCCACCACGGGTTTCCGCGTGCGCACCGCTTCGAAGTAGGTCGTGAGATGCGGTGCCAGGTCGTCGAAGTCCGGTCCGTGGAGGGAGATCGTCTCGGACATCGCGCTCTGTCTCAGCCGGGCATCGTTGTCCTTGTGCCATTGGGCGGTGTACGCGTCGCGCATCGCCCGGGGGTAGCTCCCGGTGTAATAACTGGGGTAGGAATCCTCCCCGCTTTGCGGACTGTAGGTGATGGTGGATCCGGTCACCTCCAGGATGCCCTTCGATCCCTGAAAGCGATACGTCTCCGGCATCTCCGTGCCGAGATTGAGCCGCATGTACACGGGCAGCGCACCGTAGGAGTAGAGCACGGCGTGCACGTCGGGCATGTTGCGCCCGTCCTTCCAGCGCCGGATGCCGCCGACCGCCATCGCCCGCGCCGGCGGTTCGTTGATGCCGAGGATGAACATCATGCCGCTGACCAGATGGACCAGGAGATCGCCCGCGACCCCGGTGCCGTATTCCTTCCAGCAGCGCCAGCGGGCGAACACCAGCGGGTCGAACGCGCGCTTCGGGACCCGCCCCTGCCAGGTGTCCCAGTCCAGGTTGCGTGGGGAAAGATCCGGCGGAGGCGGGTATTCCCAGGCCCCGGTGGGATCGTTGCGCCCCAGCCAGCCCTCCACCAGCATCAGGTCCCCCAGCATTCCCTGGGAGATCATCTCCTTCGCCTTGGCGCAGACCTGCGAGCTGACGCGCTGCGAGCCGATCTGCACGATCCGGCCGCTCTTCTGGGCGGCGCCGACCATGGCGACGCCGTCGGCCGCGCTGTGCGACATCGGCTTTTCGCAATAGATGTCTTTGCCCGCGCTGACCGCGTCGACGACGACCTGCATGTGCCAGTGATCGGGAACCGCCGCCAGGATGCAATCGATGTCCTTGTTGTCCAGCAGCTCCTGATAGCGGCGCGTGACTGGCAAATCGGGTCGCACGATCTCCCGGGCCAGGGTGTGTCGCCCGTCGTAGAGGTCGCAGGCGGCGGCGCATTCGACGCCAGGCAGCGTGATAGCGGTTTCCAGGAGGCCCGATCCTTCCATGCCGACGCCGATGATGCCGAAGCGGACGCGGTCACTGGGTGCAACCGTGCGCGCAGCGTCCGCCAGCAGTTGGGAGCCGGGCCACGTCGTCTTCCCCGCGAGCGATGCACCGGCGGCAACGGCACCGACACCCAGGAATTCACGGCGCGAAACATTCTTCCGTTTCATAGGGTCTCCTACCGGGTTCGGGATTCACACGGCGCGGGACATGGGGACACGGGCAACGCCATCATACCTGCCGCGCTCGGGCCCCGCCAGCGTCGAGCAGGGCGCCGCCACAGCCCTAGCGAGCGCTCCGTTTCACCGCCATTGTTTCCACTCCCCGTGCACCCCACACCCCCTTCCCGCTGGCGCGCCCTCGTAGGCGACGTCCACTTCTGGATTCCCGTGGCCGTGCTGGTGCTCGGGCTCCTCGTACTCTGGTGGATCGCCTGAGCGAGATCGACCCGGCGCGACTGCGCCAGCTGCAGCGCCTGGGGACCCTCTCCGGGTTCGCCGCGGGTGCGTGGCTCGGCGCCGCCGAGGCACCCACGAAGCTCGTCACGCTCGGCATCTCGCCGGTGGTGATCTCCTTCATGATGGTGTTGGGCGTGTTCCTCGCACGCTGGAGCCTCCCGGCGCTGGTGCGCGGCACTGCCGCTCTCAAGGACGACGTTCGGCAGGCGCCCCACTTGCTGGTCTGGGCGGCGCTCGGGGGCTGCCTGTGGGCCGTCGCCAACACGCTGACGATCTTCGCGATCAAGGACATCGGCCTCGCCATCGCGTTCCCGTTGTGGAACTCGAACAGCCTGCTCGGCATCCTGTGGGGCACACTGCTGTTCAACGAGCTGCGGGACGCGGGACGCGCGCGCTGGGTCGGCGTGCTGGGCGGCGCGCTCGTCATGTTCGCCGGGGCCACGGTGCTGGCCGTGACGTCGTCCGCTCATGCGCCGGGGGGCCATGCGTTGCGCGGCGTCGTGGCCGCCTTCACGGCGGGCGCCCTGTGGGGCACGATGTACATCCCCTACCGCAAAGCGTACCTCACCGGCATGCATCCGCTCTCGTTCGTCGCCTTCTTCACGATCGGCGAGCTCGGCATGATGACGGTGCTGGCTTTCGCTTTTCTCGGGGGACCGGCCGCACTGTGGCACGAGCTCGCCGGCAGCCGGGACATTCTCTTCTGGCTGCTCGTCGCCGGCTTCGTGTGGGTGGTGGGCGACTTATTCCAGCAGTATGCGGCCAAATACGTCGGCATCAGCCGCGGCATCCCGCTCTCCAACACCAATCAGCTGTGGGGACTCCTGTGGGGGATCCTGGTGTTCGGCGAGCTCGCCGGCGGAGGCCGGGGTGCCGTGATCGCGGGCTCGCTCCTGATGGCCGCGGGGGCGGGCGCGATCGCGCTCGCCTCGGCGCCGGGTCGCGAGTACCGCCGGTGGCAGGAGGCGGGCGCGCGGGAGAGCGCCCGCTACGGCGTGGATCCCGCCTACGTGGCGGCCCGGATGGCCGGTGACGACGCGGGTGGCGCGCGCGCCCGCCACGGCCTGCTCGACTGGTTGCTCGTCCTCGCCGCGACGGCAGTCTTCGTGGTGGCCGCCACGCTCGCCCGCGTGCCCGCCCTTCAGATCGGTTGGGGGTGGGCCGCGGCGCTCACACTCGTGCTCTTCGGGTTCCTCATCGCGGGCGGCGTGGCGCTGTGGCGGACGACGCGGCTCGGCTGACGCCTCGGCACGCCGTGGCGCTCATCGCCCTCGGCGCCCTCGTCCTGGCCGCGCGTATTCACCCCGCCGTGCGGGCCGAGGGCGCGGATCCGGCGGTGTTCTGGAACGGCGCCACGGTGTACTTCCTCCTCACCGATCGCTTCCAGAACGGCGATCCCGGCAACGACCGCGCGCTGGGCCGTGCGCACGACGGAGCGCTGCTGCGCAGCTTCGAGGGCGGGGATCTCGCCGGCGTGCTCCGGAAACTGGATGAGGGATACTTCGACAGCCTGGGCGTGGACGCCATCTGGCTGACCCCCTTCGTCGAGCAGATCCACGGGAGCGTGGACGAAGGGACGGGAAAGACCTACGGCTACCACGGCTACTGGACCCGGGACTGGACCGCGGTGGATCCGGCGTTGGGCACCAAGGACGACCTGCGCGCACTGGTCGACGCGGCGCACCGGCATGGCATCCGCGTCTTCATGGACGCCGTCATCAACCACACGGGGCCCGTGACTCCACAGGATCCCGCGTGGCCCGACGATTGGGTCCGCACGGGGCCCAACTGCACCTATCGGGACTATGCCACCACCGTGGACTGCACCCTCGTGGCCACCCTGCCCGACGTCCGCACCGAGCGGGACGATCCCGTTGACCTTCCCGCGGCGCTGATCGAGAAGTGGCAACGGGAGGGCCGCCTGAATCGGGAGCGGGCGGAGCTCGACGCCTTTTTCGCGCGCACCGGGTACCCGAGAGCGCCGCGCTACTACCTCATCAAGTGGCTCACCGACTGGGTGCGCGAGTTCGGGTTCGATGGCTATCGGGTGGATACCGCCAAGCACTTCGGAGAGACGGTCAGTGGCGAGCTGAAGCGGGAAGCCGGCCGCGCGTTCGCGGACTGGAAGCGGGCCCATCCGGCCCAAGTCCAAGACAGCCTCCCCTTCTATATGATGGGCGAGGTCTACGGCTACGAGCCGAGCCAGGGGCGGGCGTACGACTTCGGGGACCGGACCGTGGACTTCTTCGCCAACGGGTACGACGGCCTCATCAACTTCGGCTTCAAGCGGGACGCCGCCGGGCCGCTGGACGACCTTTTCACGCGGTACGCAACGGCGCTCCGCTCAGGCGCGCTGCGCGGGGTCGCGATCCTCAACTACGTCAGCTCTCACGATGACGGGTCGCCGTACGACCTGAACCGCACTGATCCCATGGGCGCCGGCACCCGCCTCCTCCTGGCGTCGGGCGGCGCCCAGATCTACTACGGGGACGAGCTGGCCCGTCCCCTCACGGTCGCGGGCACCCAGGGCGACGCCAACCTCCGCTCGGTTATGAACTGGGCAGACCTGGAGCGCGGGGGGCGCACCGCCGACATCCTGCGACACTGGCGGAAGCTGGGCCGGTTCCGCCGAGCTCACCCGGCCGTCGGGGCAGGGGAGCACCACCGGCTCCAGGCGCAGCCGTACATCTTCAGCCGCATCCTCGACGCGAACGGACTTCACGATCGCGTGCTTGTGGCGATGGACCAGGGGGCAGGCGCCAAGAGCATTCCCGTCTTCGGCGTGTTCCCCGACGGCACTGAGCTGGTGGACGCCTACTCAGGGGTCAGGGGCAAGGCGAGACACGGCCGCATCACGCTCACGACCGGCTTCGGTCTCGTGCTGCTGAGCGAGCGGCGGTGACGCGCCTGCCGTAGGCTCCGTCGGGCGAGGGGATCGACGCAGGTCGATCCATTTCGCCACCGGGCCCACCAGCGCCAGCGCCACGAGCGCCGGTGCGGCGTTGAAGGCGATGGGCAGTGCCCAGGCCCGGTCCGAAGCAAACCGGATGAGCGTTTCCACCACCGCGATGATCACCGCCACCAGGACTTGCCCCCGTCGCCCCCGCACCACGGTGCGCGGATCGGTGATCATGAAAAAGATGAACAGCTGATACATGGGCCCGGTGATCGGAGCGATTTCCGGCAGCAGCGGTTGACCGAGCATCCGGCTCCGCAACCCGTTCAGCACGAGGAAGCTGGCGACATAAGTGAGGGTGATGTGGAGCACGCGGACCCGGGCGGTGATCGCGAGCCCGAAGCACCAGATCACCAAGTTGGTCGGCAGATCGTTGCCCCACTGGTGGCTCAGCACCGAGATCCGGCTGGGCGTGGCCAGCAGCAGTGTCGTGATCGCGAAGTTGGTGGGATTCCAGAGGTGGTTCTTGCGGTATTGGAGAACGTACTTGGACGCGATCGCCAGAAAGCCGCCGAGTACGAAGGGCCAGAGTGTGCCGCCCTGCGGCTTGATGAGCAGCGTCAAGCTCAGGCCGCTGATGTAGGCGCTCTGGAGATTGACGATCTGCCCGCGCACGAACCAGGAGAGCAGCGCCTCCGTCGCGAGGCAGGTGCCCAGCGCCACTGCCAGCCGGTCGTACCCGCCCACCATGTGGTAGCGAAACTGGGCGGCGACCAAGATGAGCGTGATCAGAAACGCGATGAGATAGCGCGGGTCCAGGCGCGCGCCTCGCTCGCGCCCGGGTGGCGCCGCGGGCTGCGGCACGCTGGCCGGCGGTACGGGGGTCACCGCCGGGGTTCGGTGACGGTGTGAAACCGATCTGCGGGGAGATTGACCAGCACTTGCCGGGCGCCGGACGGCCACCGGATCACGACCCGATCCACCCATTCGGCGCGACCCAGCCCGAAATGGGGCCGGCGGTCGTTCTGGCTCGCGAACCCCATCCCGCCGTCAACGACGCGGCGCTGCGTGACCCCTCCCGCCTCGAGCACCACCTCGGCGCCGATCGCGCTACGGTTGCTGCGTGTCGCCACCAGGCGGAAGGCGATCCAATGGTTCCCGGTGTCGGGATACGTGCGATACAGCAGGGCGGGTTGATTCTGGTTGGCGACGACCACGTCCAACACCCCGCGGTTCGCCAGGTCGGCGAGCGCCACGGCCCGGCCGTCGTATCGATCGCGAACCCCCACCGTCTCGGCGACGTCCACCCAACCGCTCAGCCCGCGATTCACGAACACGCGCGATTGCTCATACCCGGACAGGCTCGCGTTCCCGAACGCCGGCCACGTCGCCGCGTCCTCGAACAGACTGCGGTTGGCGCCGGCGATCTTGGACATGGCGTACCAGTAGCTCCGGTCGCGATCGCCCGAGATGAAACCGTTGGCGACGAACAGCTCACTGGAGCCGTCATTATTGAGATCGCCGAACTGCGCGCCCCAGGCCCAGCCGGCGTCGGCGACCGACGCGTCGGCGACGTTCTGGAAGCGCCGCGCGTCCGGCATGAGATTCAACCGCAGGTTGTTGTTCTGGAACAGATATCCGCGTTCCGAGATGTTGGTCACGAACACGTCCAACCGTCCCCGATTGAACGCATCACCGAGCGCGACCGACATGCCGCTCTTCGACTCGCTCTCGAGACCGGCCGTCGTCAGGGTGAAGTGCTGGCCCCAGTCGTTGAGGTATAGCTCTTCGGGGCCGTAATCGTTGGCGAGGTAGATGTCGGGCCACCCGTCGTCATTGAAATCCGCGGAGGCGGCCGCCAACGTCCACCGCGTGCTGCCGACGCCGAGCCGATCGGTGACGTCCTCGAATCTGCCGCCGCCCAGATTGTGAAACATGAGGTTCTTGCCGCCGTTGCTCGCAAATTCGAAGCTGTTGTGCATGATCCGGGTGGTCGTGAGGTGCCACAAATCCGTCTCGGCGCGGAAATAGGCCGTGACGTAGAGGTCGAGCAGCCCGTCCCGATCGTAGTCGATCCAGATCGCGCCGTTGCTGTTGACCCACTGGTGCAATCCCGCCGCCTGCGTCACGTCCTGGAACCGGTGGCCATCGAGATTCTTGAACAGCCCCAGGTATCCGTAGCGGTAGACCAGCACGTCCTCGCGGCCGTCGTTGTCGAAGTCGCCCCACACGCTCCCCATGCAGACGCCTTCACCCGGACGGTTCAGGTCCGCCAGCCCCGCCGTCACGGCGACGTCCTCGAACGTGCCGTCGCCGCGGTTCCGATACAGCGCGTTCGGCTGCCCAAAGCGACTGTTCGTGAAATAGAGATCGGGCCACCCGTCGCCGTCCACATCGGCGACGGAGACGGACGCGCCCACCGCCGCGACATGCGGCTCGATGTTGGCGATCTTGCGATCGAACGTGGGCCGGCGGTGCACGAAGTGAATGCCCGCGGCCGCCGTCTCGTCCCGCAGCACGAAGCCGGGATGCGCCGCATCCGCGGGCGGTCGAATGGGACCTTCATCCAGCCGGATCGCGACCCCGATGGCCGCGAAGAACGGGACGGCGATGATGGCGCGCCGAATCGTGAGGGACGGAGCCACGAACCATAGTATAGCGGCTATTAGCAGGAGCGTCGTCGCCGCGGTACTTTCCTACGCATGACGTATCCGCTCCCCATCTCCCGGGTCATCAACCTGGTCCCCGCCGAGTCGCAGCGACTCTGGTCCGGGGACGAGGCCGACGCGCGACGTCGGTTGCTGACGGCCGACACGGCCAACGTGCTCGACATCCAGGGCTCGTTCGCGCTGGTGGCGCAGGACGGGGAGCGCGTCGTGCTGGCGCGCAGCCTCGACCGCCCGCTGCGATACTTTCTCGCCAAGGCCGCCGACGGACCCGTCCTCATCGTCGCGGAGCGCATCGACGACATTGCGGCGGAGCTGGGGCGCCGGGGATGGATCCAGCAGTTCCACCCGACGTACACCCGCATGGTGCCCGCGCACCACCTGACTACGCTGCGCCTGATCGGTTGTCCCGATCCGAATCCCGTGCACCGGCGCTTCTTCGACCCGCCGCGCGGCACGCTGCCCGCGGACCTCGATGTCATCGGCCGGCGCTATGTCGAGGCGGTCTACGACGAGCTGCGCCGCTGGCTCGCGGCGCAGGACGCGGCGGCACCGATCGGCGTCCCGTTCTCCGGCGGCATCGACAGCGGCGCCGTCCTCCTCTGCCTCTACCGGCTGCTCCTGAACGAGGGCCAGTCTCCCGCGCGGCTGAAGGCGTTCACGCTCTCGGTGGATGGTGGCGGTGACGATGCGCGCCAGGCGCGTGAGTTCCTGCAGCGCACCAATCTCGAGATGCTGGGCGAGCCCATAGACGTGCCTTCCAGCGCGCTGGATCCGCTTCGCGCCGTGGCGGTCATCGAAGACTACAAGCCGCTCGACGTCGAATGCGCCGCCGTCAATCTCGCCCTGCTCGCGGGGCTCCGCGCCCGCTACCCCGGCTGGAAGCTGCTGGTGGACGGCGACGGGGGGGACGAGAATCTCAAGGACTACCCGATCGAAGCGAACAGCGAATTGACGATCCGGAGCGTCGTCAACAACCGCATGCTGTATCAGGAAGGGTGGGGCGTCGATTCGATCAAGCACTCGCTGACCTACTCCGGCGGATACAGCCGCGGGTGCGTGCGCGGCTATGCCTGCGCGCGAGCATACGGTTTCGTCGACTTCAGCCCGAACACGCGTCCCGCCGTGATCGCCGTCGCCGAGGCGATTCCGTTCGCCCAGCTGACCGGGGGCGAACCCGAGCGCCTGTACGCACTCAAGGGCGAGATCGTCCGCCGCGGTATTGGCGCGGTGCTGGGGCTCGAGATGCCGGTGTACCCCAAACGACGCTTTCAGCACGGGTCCGTGGCGCCGGGGGCCGTCGCGCGACTGTTCCGGGGCGACGAAGCAGGCTATCGGCGGCACTTCCAGGGGCTGCACACCGGCGCCGTGTGAGTCTTTCGGCCGAAGACCAACGGATTCGCAGCCTCCGCCCGCCGAAGCCCACGGTCGACCCGTGGGTGGCGCACGGCTCGATGCTCGAAACTGAACGCCGGCCGGGCGGCACCATCGAACGCGCGCTGACGGTTTTCCTCGCTGGCGCCGAGTGCCCCTTCACCTGCTCGTTGTGCGATCTCTGGCGGTGGACCCTCGACGGGCCGACGCCGCGTGGCGCCTTGCCGGCACAGCTCGCCCCCGTCCTGGAATCGCTGCCGCGCCCGTGGCCCGACCGGCTCAAGCTCTACAATGCCAGCAATTTCTTCGACCGACGCGCCGTCCCCGCCGAAGACGTGCCCGCGCTCGCGGCGCTGGCCCGGCCCTTCGCCGGCGTCACGGTCGAATCGCACGCCAACACCGTTGGTCCGCTGACGCTGGAGTTCCGGCGGCTCATCCCGGGCCGGCTCGAGGTGGCGGTCGGCCTCGAGACGATCCATCCGGTGGCCGCCCGCAATCTGAACAAGCGCCTGGACCTGGCGCAGTTCGATCGCGCCGCCGGCTTTCTCGCTGAGCACGACATCGATCTCCGGGTGTTCGTGCTGCTGGGCACGCCCGAGGTCGCCCCCGAGGAATCGGTGGAGTGGACGGTGCGCACGGCGGAGTACGCGGCCCGGCACGGGGCGACGATGGTCGTGCTCATCCCGGTGCGCGGGGGCAACGGAGAA
>Ga0184629_10000142_pt1 | contig 30216 bp, 23 predicted proteins | sample PLM4_32_b1_FD_133158 | JGI IMG/M metagenome (GOLD analysis project Ga0184629, IMG submission 133158) | Groundwater sediment microbial communities from an aquifer in East River, Colorado, USA - PLM4_32_b1 | ecosystem: Environmental > Terrestrial > Soil > Riparian zone | place: USA: East River...
CCGAGGTGGCCCAGAAGGTGACGCGCGCCGGCCAGCTGGTGCGGGAGTTCCAGATGAACGCGCTCGAGATCAACAAGAGCGTCGATTTCATCACCTCGATCGCCCAGCAGACGCACCTGCTGGCGCTCAACGCCAGCATCGAGGCGGCGCGCGCGGGCGAGCAGGGGCGGGGGTTCGCGGTGGTCGCCGAGGAGGTCCGCAAGTTGGCGGAGAACGCGCGCGGCTTCGCGGAGCAGATCTCCGGGCTGGCGGAGGCGATCAACGAGGGCTCGAAGGAGGTGATCGCCTCGATCGGGGAGACCACGCGGGCCTCGGCGGAAGGGGTGCGGGTGGTGCGTTCCGCGGGCGAGTCGCTGCAGCAGATCATCGACGCGGTCCTGGCCACCGCCGGCCGGATGAAGGAGATCTCCTCGCTCACGGCCGAGCAGGCCCGGGGCGCCGAGGGGCTGGTCAAGGCGATCGAGGAGATTCACAAGATCGCCGAGAACAACGCGGCGGGCACCGAGGAGGCCTCCGCGGCGACCGAGGAGCAGACCGCCTCGATGCAGGAGATGTCGGCCTCCGCCCAGCAGCTCGCCCGCACCTCGGACACCCTCAAGGATCTGATCGCCATCTTCAGGGTCTAGAGGTGGTCATGAAACCGCCTCCAGGCGTGGCAGCCGCCGCCAACCCCGTTCCGGTCCTGGTATTCACCTTCGGCCACGAGGTCTACGGGGTACCGCTCGAGGGCGTCAAGGAGATCTTCCCGGCCGACGACCTGTACCCGGTCCCACGCGCGCCTCGCCCGATCCGCGGCCTGGTCGACGTCCGCGGCAGGATGGTGACAGCCCTCGACGTGGCCGCCCTGATCGCCTGCGACGACGTGCCCGCGGGGAACGGCAACCTGATGATCCTGGTCGAGCCCCGCGACCACCTGGGGCTCTGGTCCCCCGCCGCGATCGACCTGCGCACCGTCGACCTGGCCGGGCTGCGCCCGCGCCCCGACGGCAGGGAGGCCGACCCGGAGGTGTTCGCCGGGTTCATCGCCACCCCCCAGGGGCTCGTGACGCTGCTGTCGGTGGATCGGCTGGTGCGGGCCTGCGAGCAGGAGATCCTGAAGCGGTATCGCGCGCCGGGGTAGAATTGAGCGGGGCGACGTCTGACGCGCCCGCTGCCCATCCCTCACCGACGCGCCCCATGGGCGCGGGAGGAGACGCATGGACGTGAAGGTACTGATCGTGGACGACGCCGCGTTCATGCGCGCGATGATTGGCGACATCCTGCGCGGCGCCGGGACCTTCCGCGTCGTGGGAGAGGCGGGCACCGGCGCCGAGGCGGTGGCCCGCTACCAGGAGCTGCGCCCGGACCTGGTCACCATGGATATCGTCATGCCGGAGATGGACGGCATCGAGGCGACGCGCCGGATCCTGGCGGTCGATCCCGCCGCGCGCATCGTGATGTGCTCGGCCCTCGGGCAGGAGGCGCTGGTCATCGAGTCGATCGCCGCCGGGGCCCGGGACTTCATCGTCAAGCCGTTCACCGCCGAGAAGGTGCTGCGGGTCGTGACCACGGTCCTGGGCGAGGCGCCGGAAGGCGGAGCCTAGCGTGGACATGCGGCGGTACCTCGACCTCTTCGTCTCCGAGGCGCGCGAGCACCTCGAGGAGGCGGCCGAGGCGATCACCCGCCTCGAGAACCAACCCGGCGACGTCGAGATCATCAACCTGCTGTTCCGTCACGGCCACTCGATCAAGGGGATGGCCGCCTCGATGGGTTTCGAGCCGATCGCGCAGCTCAGCCACGCGCTCGAGGACGGCTTCGACGAGATCCGCAAGGGGCGCGCCATCTTCACCCCGGAGCTGGCCGCGCAGGCGCTCAAGGCGATTGACCTGCTGGGGGAGGCGGTGGACGCGGTGGCGCGCGGGGAGGCGCCCCCCGCGTCGCTCGTGGATCTCGCCACGGCGCTGCGCAAGGGGGGTGGCGGCGGGGCGGCTGGCGGGGGCGCACCGCCCACCCCTGCCGCGACGAGCGACGCGCCGCCGACCCTGCAGACCCCTCCGCCGGCGGCCGCCAGCCCCGGCGTCGTCTACAACGCCGAGATCACGCTCGCCCCCGACTCCCCCATGCCCGCGGCGCGCGCGCTGGTCCTGTACAAGCGGCTCGAGGGGCTCGGGCAGATCCTCTTCTCCTCCCCCGACAAGGCCGCGATCGCGGCCGGGCGCTTCGAGGGACGGATGCTGGTCCAGTTCACCTCCACCAGCACCGAGCGCCGGCTGCGTCAGGAGCTGGACGGGATCCCCGAGGTGCGCTCGGTGGTGGTGACGCTCGCGGCCGCCGCCGGCGAGCCTCCCGCCGCGACCCACGGCGGGGTCGCGCCCGAGGCGACCGCGACCGCCACGCCCGGGCCGACGCTGCGCATCAAGACCGCGGCCCTCGACCGGGTGCTCGATCACCTCGGCGAGTTGCTGATCCACGAGAGCCGGCTGGAGAACGCCCTTGCGCCGGGGCCGGGCGGACGCGCCAAGGACGCGCTCGAGGCGATGCGCAAGACGCTCGAGCGCCTGCGCGGTGACCTGCTGGGGCTGCGGATGGTCCCGTTCGAGCACGTGGCGCCGCGCTTCGTCCGCTCGGTCCGCAACCTCGGCGGCAACCTCGGCAAGCGGGTCACCCTCGCCATCCATGGCCGGGAGGTGTCGCTCGACCGCGCGATTCTCGAGGACCTGGTCGACCCGATCAACCACATCCTGCGCAACGCCGTCGACCATGGCATCGAGTCTCCCGCCGAGCGCGCCCTGGCCGGCAAGGACCCGCTCGGCAGGATCGTGATCCGGAACACCCAGTACGCCGAGTCGGTCACCATCGAGATCGAGGACGACGGCCGCGGGATGAATGCGGGGAAGATTCGCCAGACCGCGGTGGCGCGGGGATTCCTGGCCGCGGACGAGGCGCGCGCGCTCGGCGACTCCGAGGCGCTGATGCTGGTGACGATCCCCGGCTTCTCGACCGCCGCGACGCTCACCGAGGTCTCCGGCCGCGGCGTGGGAATGGACGTCGTCCGCACTCGCGTCGAGTCGCTCGGAGGGCGCCTGCGCATCTTCTCGGCGCCGGGGCAGGGGACGCGGATCCTGCTGCGCCTGCCGCTGACGATGGCGGTCATCAACGCCTTCCTGGTGCGGTCCGGCCCGCAGGTCTACGCCGTGCCGGTGCGCAACATCCGCCGCACCTTCGAGGCGGTTACCAGCGAGATCCGCCAGGTCGCGGGGGTGCCGATTCAGCAGGTGGGGGACGAGACCGTGGAGCTCCTCTACCTCCGCGAGGCGATGGGGGATCTGCCGGCCGCGGGACGCGGCGGCACGCCGCGCTCCCATCCGGCGTTGCTGTATCGGCGCCACGATCGCCCGACGGGACTGGTGGTCGATGCCGTGCTCGGCAAGCGGGATGTCGTGGTGAAGCCGCTGCGCGCGCCGCTCGAGCACCTGCGGGAGTACGCCGGGGCCACGATTCTCGAGGACGGGCGAATCGCGCTCATCCTCGACGTCCAGAACCTGTCGCGCTGACTTCAGTTCCTCGCAGCGGAGATCTCGCCGTGCAAGCTGCTCCCCTCGACCCGCAGGACCTCGACCTCCTGAAGGAAGTCAGCAACATCGGCGCCGGGAACGCCGCGACCGCGCTCGCCCGCATGCTGGGCGAGGTGATCACGCTCACCATCCCCGACGTCCGCGCGCTGGAGCTTGCGGCCGTCGCCGACGCTCTCGGCGGTCCTGAGCGGGTGGTGGTCGCCATCCACCTGGGAGTGCTGGGGGAGGCGCGCGGAAACCTCCTCATCACCTCCTCCCCCGAGGCAGCGACGCACCTGCTCGCGCGCCTCGGCTTTCCGGGGGCGTCGCCGGAGGCGCTGCCGCCGCTCGCCACCTCCGCGCTGCGCGAGATCGGCAACATCCTGGGCGGCACCTACCTCACGGCGCTGAGCCGGCTGCTGCACCGCCACCTGGTCCCGACCGTGCCCGGGCTTGCCATCGACATGGCCGGCGCCGTGGTCGACCTGCTACTGACGGAGCTTGCCGGGGTCAGCGCGCAAGCGCTCGTGCTCGAGACGACCTTCGCCGAAGCCAGCGGCGGCGGAGTGCGCGGATCGATCTTCTTCCTGCCCCACCCGGACGGCCTCGGAGCGTTGGTGGCGGGAGGGCGCCGGCAGCCATGATCCCCCCTGCCTCCCGGCCCGCGCCGCTCCCCTCGACGGCCCGCCGGATCTCGATCGGCGAGTTCGAGGTCGCGGCGGGGCAGGAGCGGCTGGCGATCTACGGGCTGGGATCGTGTGTTGCCGTCCTGCTGCACGACCGCGAGGCCGGGTTGTCGGCGCTGGGCCATATTCTCCTTCCGAGCCCCCCCAGGGCCGATGCCCCGGGGATCCCGGGGCGCTTCGCGGCGACGGCGATCCCCGCGATGGTCGCCGCGCTCGCCGGCCGCGGCGGTCAGCTGCGGCAGCTGGTGGCAAAGCTCGCCGGCGCCGCGCAGATGTTCCAGTTCGAGCGCGTTCCCGAGGAGGAGGGAATCGGCGCGCGCAACCTCCGCGCCGCGCTCAGCACGCTGGAGCGGCTCGGGATCCCGGTCGCGGCGCGCGACGTCGGCGGTGCGTACGGCCGCACCATCGTGGTCGAAGGCGCGACCGGGCGGATGGAGGTCCGCGCCGTCCGGGTCGAGGAACGGATTCTCTGAGGTGGCGCGACAACGCTGGGGACAGCACTTCCTGCGCAGCGGCGCCACCGCCCGCCGCCTGGTGGCCCGCGCGGAGGTCGAGCCGGGGGACGTCGTAATCGAGGTCGGTCCCGGAGCCGGCGCGCTCACCGGCGCGCTGCTCGAGGCGGGGGCGCGAGTGGTCGCGGTCGAGATCGACGCGCGCCTGGCGGCCGCCCTGCCGGCCGCGCTCGGCTCCCCTGCCGCGCTCCGCGTCGTCGCGGCGGACGCCGCCGCCGTCGATCTCGGCGCGCTGCTGTCGCCGTGGCTCGCCCCCGGCCAGCAGGCCCGCGCGGTCGCCAACCTCCCATACGAGTCGGCCACCGCCATCCTGATCCGGCTCCTCGACGTCCCGGCGATTGCCCTGGTCGCCGTCGTGGTGCAGCGGGAGGTGGCGGAGCGGATCGCCGCCCCCCCCGGCACCCCGGCCTACGGTTATCTCTCGATCCTCTGCCAGGACATCGCCGAGGCGGCCGTAGTGCAGCGGCTGCCCCCCGGGGCGTTCCAGCCTCCTCCCAGGGTCGAGTCGGCCATGGTCCGCCTGCGGCGGCGGCCGGTGCCGCAGCGCGGCGACCTCACGGTCGAGTCGTTCCGCGCCTGCGTCTCGGCACTCTGCGGCCAGCCGCGCAAGACCCTGCGCAACAACCTGCGCGCCTGGCTCGACGGCGGAGCCGTGAGCCCGGAGCAGGTGCTGGAACGCGCGCGAGTCGACGCCACGCGCCGACCCGGCGCCCTGCCCGTGACCGCGTTCGCCGCCCTCTGCCGCGCCGCCCAGGAGCTCGAAGCGGTGGGGGTCAGGTCTTGACTTTCCACCTCCCACGATGATCGGGGAGCCATGCGACCTGCAGCCGGTCCGGTGCAAAGTCAAGACCTGACCCCGTGACCGCAGGTGGGATAATCTCGGCGGGTCCTGCCGGTATTAGCTGCGGCACGTAGGGGGTGCACCCGTGTCCACGAGTGCTGTACCGAACCCCACCCTCCGGCTCATCCCGCTGGGGGGGCTGGGTGAGTTCGGGCTCAACCTGATGGTGGTCGAGTACGGCGGCGAGATCCTGGTGGTCGACTGCGGGGTGATGTTCCCCGAGACGGCCCAGCTCGGCGTCGAGGTGGTGATCCCCGACATGACCTATCTGTTCGAACGCGCCGAATCGGTGCGCGGCATCGTGCTGACGCACGGCCATGAGGACCACATCGGCGCCCTCCCCTACCTGCTGGCCCAGGTCGAGGCGCCGGTGTTCGGCAGCCGGATGACACTCGGCATGGTGCGCGAGCGCCTGCGCGAGCATGACGCCCTCAAGGGGGCCGATCTGCGGACGGTGGCGGCGCGCGAGCAGGTCAGGGTGGGACCGTTCGAGGTCGAGTTCCTGCACGTGACGCATTCGATCCCCGAGTCGCTGGCGCTCGCGATCCGGACGCCGGTGGGCGTGGTGATCCACACCGGTGACTTCAAGATGGACCAGACCCCCGTCGACGGGCGCCTGCTCGACTTCCAACGCCTCGGCGCCTACGGGGATCAAGGGGTCCTGGCGCTCCTCTCCGACTCCACCAACGCCGACGTGCCGGGCGTCACCCCGTCGGAGCGCCGGGTGACGGACGCGCTCGAGACCCTGGTGAGCGGCGTGACCGGTCGGGTCCTGGTCTCGACCTTCGCCAGCAACATCCACCGCATCCAGCAGGTGATCGACCTGGCGGTACGTCATCGCCGGCAGGTCTGTTTCGTCGGCCGCTCGACCGTGCAGACCGCGCGGGTGGCCGAGGAACTCGGCCTCCTGCACGTTCCCCCCGGCGCCGTGCTGGAGTCGCGCGAGGTGATGCGGCTGGCGCCGCAGCGCGCGCTGGTGATTGCCTCGGGGAGCCAGGGGGAGCCGATGTCGGCGCTTGCCCGCATCGCGCTGGACGATCACCGCGACCTGGCGCTGGGGCCCGGGGATCTGGTGATCCTCTCGGCCCGGCCGATCCCCGGCAACGAGCGCGCCATCGCCCGCATGATCGACCACCTCACCCGGCGCGGCGCGCGCGTCATCCAACGGCACCATCCTCCCTGCCATGTCTCGGGGCACGCGAGCCAGGAGGAGCTGAAGATCCTGATCGGCCTGACGCGCCCACGGTTCTTCATGCCCCTGCACGGGGAGTACCGGCAGCTCGCGGCGCACGCGAGGCTCGCGGCGGAGATGCAGCTGCCGCGCGACCGGATCCTCCTGGCCGAGGACGGAGATGTCGTCGAGATGACCGCCGAGCGCGCCAGGATCGTCGAGAGGGTGGTGGTCGGGACGGTGCTGATCGACGGGGTGGCGGGAGAGGTGGAGGCGCGCGTCCTGCGCGATCGGCGCCACCTGTCGGGGGATGGCCTGCTGATCCCCGTCGTGGTGATCGACCGCGCCACCGGCCGGATGGAGGCGCCGCCCGAGATCGTCAGCCGCGGCTTCGTCTGGGCCGGCGAAGGCGACGATCTCCTCGCGGAGACGACCCGGCAGATCACCGAGACGGTGCGACAGTGCAGCGCCGAGGAGCGCGGCGACTGGGGGGCGATCCGCCAGCGGATCCAGGATGACCTGCGCCGCTTCCTCCGCCGGCGCTCGGGACGACGGCCGATGATCATCCCGATCGTCATCGAGACATGAGGTGGGGCAGGCCCCCGGTGGAGCCTGTGCTACACTCGCGCGCCGAGGGCGTTTGAGCCAGGCGGGCTCGGTGCGGGCCTGCCTCCTACCACCGTGAGCGAATGGCCGGCAAGAAACTCCTGACCTCGAAGCGGTTCCGTGAGTTCGCGGGGGTGGTGCTGTTCGCCGCCGCGGTCCTCATCCTCATGAGCGTCGCCTCCTACGACGCCGACGATCCCTCCTACTTCACCTACAACGAGTCGCCGGCCGCGCCGCGCAACGTGGCCGGGCCGTTCGGCGCCACGCTGGCGGCGGCGCTGTTCCAGGCGCTCGGCGTGTCGGCCTACCTCGTCCCCTTGCTGCTGGGGGCGGCCGGGATCGTCTGGTTCACGCAGCGCGAGTGGGAACCTGCGTGGTGGCGCGCCGCCGGGTCGCTCTCGGGGCTGTTCGGCGTCACCCTCCTGGCCGAGATCGTCCTCGGCAGCATCTCGCTCGGAGGCGCCACCGCCGCGGCGGGGGGCGCCGTCGGCAGCCTGCTGGTGGGCCTCCTCCGACCCCATCTGGCGCTGGCCGGGACCGCGGTGGTCGGCCTGCTCCTCCTGGTGCTCGGGGTGCTCGGCGCGACGCACTGGTCGCTCGCCGGGATCGGCCGCGAGACGGGCGTTCGCGCCCAGGCGCTGGCGCAGCATCTCACCGTCAGCCTGCACCGGCTGCGCGACGGTCACCGGCGGGACAAGCTGCGCCAGGAGGTGCTGAAGAAACATGCCCAGCGGCGCGAGGCGACGGAGCCGGCGGTGCCGAGCCCGCCGGCGCCGTCCCGCGCGACACGCACCGCGCCTGCCGCCGATCGTACCGACGAGCCCCGGCTCGAGGCGATCGAGCCGCCGCCCCCTCCCCGGCGCACGACCGGATCGGGCGAGCCGGCCGCGCGGCGCACCGCACCTTACCCGAAGCTGCTGCCGCCGCTCGACCTCCTGAACCCGGCCGCCGCGGGCTCTCCGATCGATCGCCAGGACCTCGAGGACAAGGCGCGCCTGATCGTGGAGCGGTGCGCCGAGTTCGGGGTCGCCGGCGTCGTCACCGAGATCCACCCGGGACCGGTGGTCACCACGTTCGAGTTCCGCCCCGAGCCCGGGGTCAAGTACTCGCGGGTCACGGGGCTCACCGACGACCTGGCCTTGGCGCTGCGCGCCGAGTCGATCCTGATCGATCGGATCCCCGGGAAGTCCACGGTCGGGATCGAGGTGCCGAACCGCCACCGCGAGACGATCTCGCTGCGCGACATCCTGCTCTCCCCCGAGTTCCAGGAGCACCCGTCGAAGCTGCGCCTCGGACTCGGGAGAGGGGTCGAGGGGAAGGTCCACGTCGCGGATCTCGCGGAGATGCCGCACCTGCTGATCGCCGGCTCGACCGGCTCCGGGAAGAGCGTCACCTTGAACTCGCTGATCACCAGCCTCCTCTACACCGCGTCGCCGGAGGAGGTGAAGTTTATCATGGTGGACACCAAGCGCCTGGAGCTCGGGATCTACGAGAACCTCCCGCACCTCATCTCACCCGTAGTGACCGAGGCGAAGAAGGCCGCCAACGCGCTGCGCTGGGCAGTCGTGGAGATGGAGAAGCGCTACAAGACGCTCGCCGACGGGTCGGTGCGCAACATCGCGCAGCACAACAAGGCGATCGAGACGGCGGAGCGCGGCCGCAAGCCGAAGCTCGACGCCAGCGGGACGCCGCTCAAGCCGCTCCCCTACATCGTCGTGATCATCGACGAGCTTGCCGACCTGATGCTGACCTCGGCGCGCGAGGTCGAGGAGTCGATCATGCGGCTGGCGCAGATGGCGCGCGCCGTCGGCATCCACCTGATCCTCTCGACGCAGCGCCCGTCGGTGGACGTGATCACCGGCGTGATCAAGGCGAACCTCCCCTCCCGCATGGCGCTGCGGGTCGCCTCGAAGGTGGACTCGCGGACGATCATGGACAGCAACGGCGCGGAGCGGCTGCTGGGGATGGGCGACATGCTGTTCGTGCCGCCGCGCTCGAGCCGCATGGTCCGGATCCACGGCCCGTTCCTGAGCGAGGGGGAATCGCTCCGCCTCGTCGAGTACCTGCGCGCCAAGGCGGAGCCGGTCTACGATCACGCGGTCACCGCGGACCCGCAGGAGGAGGGGGGCGGGCAAGGCGCCGACGACGCGACTCGCGACGACATGTACCAGGAGGCGCTGCGCGTGGTGGTGGAGACCCGCCAGGCCTCGACCTCGCAGCTCCAGCGCCGGCTGCGCCTCGGCTTCGCGCGGGCGGGCCGCCTGATGGACATGCTCGAGGCGGACGGGATCGTGAGCCCCCAGGACGGCTCGAAGGCCCGCGAGGTGCTGGTCGGCCCCGACTACCTGCGGGAGTTCCTGGCCGAGCGCCGGGACTAGAGGCGGCCCAGGGCCCGGTCCAGAAGGTTCTCTACCCCTTCCGCCCGGGGCGGTCGACGTCGTAGGGGCCGGAGTACCCCGGATCGAGCCGGGCCTTCTCCTTGATCTTCACGGCCTTGGCGGGAATCCCGACCGCGACGTGGTACGGCGGGATGTCCTTGGTGGCGACCCCCATGCTGCCCAGCATCGACTCCTTCCCCATCTTCACGCCGGCCAGCACCGTCGAGTGGTAGGTGACGCGAACGCCGTCCCCGAGCGCGGTCGGGAGGATGCTCACGTCCTGGATCTCCTCGATGTTGTGGGTGTGGGTGTAGACGTTCGCCCAGTCGGAGATCGACACGTTGTCGCCGATCGTGATCGGCCCGCGGTCGTCGATGAGCACGTAGCGATGGAACGTCACGTTCGAGCCGACCGACATGTTGTACCCGAACGAGAACTCCACGCCGCGGAAGAAGCGCACGTTCTCCCCGATCCGCCGGAACAGGTGGCGGGCCAGCGTGTAGCGCACCCGGGTGGCCAGCTCCAGGTTCTGTCCGAGGGGGGAATGATCGAACATCTGCCAGAGCCAGAGGAGCGGCTTGGACCGGTAGTAACGCTCCACGTCCATCTCGCCGTAGTACTCGGGCTCCAGGGTGACGTTGCGCGGGTCCATGGAGGCGACGAGCGAGCGCGTCGCCAGCGGCAGCCGCGCGTCGTGCAGCATCGTCTGGTAGTCGGCTCCCGCCCCGAAGTGGATCTGCATGAGGATCTCGCGGCACAGCTGGTTGCGATCGGTGGCGGGATCGCTCAGGCGCGCCTGCAGCCCGGCGAGAAGATCCTCGTAGAGGCGGCGGATCTCGGTCGACTCGAGGGTGACGAAGCGGGAGGCCATGACGGTCCTTTCGTGGCGGCCTGACGGCGACGGTCCAGGGGCGGGACGGCGGAAGTTATCCGAGAGCCGCCGGGGTGTCAACTTCCCCGGTCCGATCCCTATAATCCAACGGTGGCCAGCTCGCCCCCCTCCGCATCGCCGCTCTCCCCCCCCTCCCCGCTCCTGTCGGCAGGAGTGGTCGCGCTGGCGGCGGCCGCGTTCCGCCTGGCGTACTGGGTGCAGGCGCGGCGCACGCCGTTCTACGACTACCTCCACCTCGATCCGCTCTACTACGTCGCGTGGGGCCGGCGGATCGCCGCCGGGGAGTGGCTGGGAACCGACCTGTTCGAGCAGTCGCCGCTCTACGCCTACGTGCTGGGCGGCTTCTTCACGGTCGTGGGCGAGCAGTTCGCGCTGCTCCGCCTCGTGCAGTTCGCGCTCGGCGTGCTCATGTGCGTCGGGATCGCCTACGTGGCTCGCCAGGTCCTGGGGCCGCGCGCGGGGCTCGCGGCCGGGCTGATCGCGGCAAGCTTCGGGCCGTTCCTCTACTACGAGGGACAGGTGATGAAGAGCTTCCTGAACCCGGTGCTCGCGGTCCTGGTGCTGGTCCTGCTCGTGCTGGCGCGCTCCGGCTCCGTGCGGGCGCTCGGCGCCGCGGGGGGAGCGGTCGGGGTCCTCGCGCTGACGCGCGAGACGGCGATCCTCCTGGTCCCCGTACTGGCGCTCGGCTGCGCGGCGACCTGGCCGCTGCCGGCGCGCCGCGAACGGCTGCGCGCCGCCGCCTGGTTCCTGGCCGGCGCCGCCGCCGTGCTCCTGCCGCTCGCGCTGCGCAACTTCGCCGTCTCCGGCGAGGCGGTCCTCCTCACGTCCGGCGGCGGTGAGGTGTTCTACCTCGGCAACTATGAGCAGGCGAACGGCGCCTACCTCCCGCCACCCTTCGTCCGCCCCGCGCCTGCCTTCGAGCACGAGGATTTCCGCGCCGAGGCGCGCCGCCGCACAGGACTCCCGCTCTCGCGGGTGGAGGCCTCCCGTTTCTGGTTCCGGGAGGGGATGCGGGCGATCGCGGCGGACCCGGCACGCTGGCTCCGGCTCGAGCTGCGCAAGCTGGCGCTGTTCTGGAACGCGAGGGAGCTGCCGGACAACTACTCGTACGAGGTGTTCGCCGCGGAGATTCCGCTGCTGCGCTGGACCGTGACGTTCGGCGTGGTCGCCCCGCTGGCACTCGTCGGGATCGCGCTCACGATCCGGCGCTGGCGCGCGCTCCTGCCGCTCCATCTGCTCCTGGCGACGTTCCTGGCGGCGGAGCTGCTGTTCTTCAACTTCTCCCGCTTCCGACTGACGGTGGTCCCGGTGCTGATCGTGTTCGCCGCCGCCGCGGTCGCGGCGGCGATCGAGGCGGCGCAGACCCGCAACCTGCGCGGCGCCGCGGCGATCACCGGGAGCGCGCTGCTGCTGGCGCTGCCGCTCCACGCCGACCTGACCTCCCCGGACGACGCGCCGGGCCAGGGGGATCTGCTGCGCGGCTTCGCGCTGCTCGATGCGGGGCGCGCGGCGGAGGCCGAGGCGACCTTCCGGCGCGCGCGCGGGTCGATCGAGCAATGGGGGTCGGCGCATGGCGGCGCCCCGGCGCTCGAGCTGGGTTCCGCCTGCTTCGGGCAGGGCTCGGCGCTGGTGAAGCTCGAGCGCCAGCGCGACGCGATCGAACCGCTGCGCTGCGCGGCCGAGCGCTCGCCGCGGGAGATCGGACCGCTCGATCTCCTCGCCACCGCGCTGCTGGGGGCGGGGCAGGACGCGGAGGCGCAGGCGGTCCTGGAGCGGTTGCTGCTCCTCCAGCCGGCGCGGTTCGCCACGTACTTCGATCTCGCCACCCTCGCCCATCGCCGCGGAGATGCGGCGGAGGCGATCCGGATCCTGGAGCGCGGGAAGGAGCACGCGGGAGCGCTCGCGACGCCCGATCTCGTCGATTACCACCTCGCGCTCGCCGTGGTGCTCCTCGATCCGGGAGGGAACGCGGAGGCGGCGCTGCCGCACCTGCGCGAGGTGCTGCGGCTGGAGCCGGATCACCCGCAGGCGGAGTCGATTCGAGCGCAGATCCGGGCCGCGGAGGTGTCCGTCGCTGGAGCGGGCCCGGGAGTCAGGGGGCCGGCGGAGTGACGCCGGGGAGGCTCTCGCTGTGGTGGAGCGAGTGCCCGGGGGCCTCCGCCTCGCGCCCCGCCCCTGCGAGCGCTTGTCCCAGGAGGTCCTCCGCTGCCGCGTCGGCCGGATTCTGCGCGAGCACCCCGCGCAGGTGCGGGATGGCCGCCTCGAACTCTCCGAGGCGGATCTCGATCAACGCCAGGCTGAACAGGACGTCCGACGACGCCTTCCCCGCGGCGACGAGCGGAAGCAGGACGTCCCGGGCCTCGAGATCGTGCCCCGTCGCCTCGAGCGCGGCGGCAAACGCGACCTGGAACGCGGCCTCCTCGGGCCAGACCCGCACCGCCTGCCCGAGGGGACTTACGGCCTCGTCCGCGCGCCCCACGCGCAGGTAGGCGCTGCCGAGCGCATACCCGACCCCGAACCCGTCCGGCACGATTGCGTGCGCGCGCTCGAGCAGCGGCACCGCCTCGGCGGCTCGTCCCTGATCGACCAGCGCCATGCCGGCGTTGAGGAGCGCGCCGCCGTAGCCTGGGTAGATGGCGAGCGACTGCTGGAACGCCTGGAGCGCCTTCTCCGCGCGCTCCGGCGCCGGGAGATCTCCGTGCAGGAGGACCACACCGAGGTTGTTGTAGCCGAGCGCGGAACCCGGCGTCGCCGCGATCGTCGCGCGCGCCACCGTCTCGTCATCCCGCCAGGCCACCGTCCGCTGCAGGCTCAGTGCGGCGAGGATCAGCAAGACCGCGCTCGTCCCGAGCCGCGCGGCCCAGCCACCCCGCGCTCCACAGGCCACCGCTCCCGCGGCGAGGCATAATCCCGCCATCGGCAGATAGAAGAACCGCTCCGCCAGGAGAGCGCCTACGAGAACGAGCAGGTTCGCGATCAGCAGGTAGAAGGCGAGGAAGAAGGCCCAGCCGCCGAAGGCCGGATGCCGGCGGCGGCCCAACCAGAGGCCGAGCCCGAGGAACCCGAGACAGGCCAGGAGGCCCGGAAGGAGGCGTGGATCGGTGACGCCCGTCGCGACCGGAAAGGCGTTGAACGAGTAGTCGGGGGAGAGGTTCCACGGCACGAGCCAGAGCTGCAGGTACTTCATCAGCAGCAGCGGAGCGGTGAGGAAACGGGTCGCCGCGCTAACGCCTACCAGCGGGTTGTGGAGGAACGTCACCGGCTCTCCCGCGAGCAGACCGCCCAGCGCGGCCGCGCGCAGAGCCAGATACGTCGCGAGCGCGCCGGCGAGCAGCAGGTACCCCGCCGCACGCTTGCGCCAGGCGTGGAGCGTACCGCGCCAACCTGCGGGAGCGCGCGCCGCGAGCGCAGCATCGAGGGCGAGCAGCGCCAGCGGCAGCGGGGCGGCCGACTCCTTCGACAACAGCGCCAGCAGATAGAGGACGGCGGGGGCGAGAGCGCGGCGAACGTTGTCACGCGGGGTGGCCGCGCGCAGGTGCAGGAGGATCGCGGCGAGCGTGAAGGCCGTGGCGAGGAGGTCGGTCCTTCCGTACACCGCGTCCACCGGCTCGGAGGCAAGCGGATGAACGGCGAACAGCAGGGCGGCGAGACGCGCCGGCCAGATCCCTGGCAGGAGTTGCCGCGCCACGAGCAGGAGCAGCACCACCACCGCCGCGTGCAGGAGGAGGTTGGCCAGGTGATACCCGAACGGGGAGAGCCCGCCGGCCCAGTAGTTCAGCGCCAGCGACTGGACCACCACCGGCCGATAGTAGGGGGCGAGGACCCCGGACTCCGTGAAGAACCTCCCCCCCCAGGTCGCCGCGAGGTCGAACGGTCGCCGGATCGTCTCGCTCGCCTCGATCAGATTGTGATCGTCGACGACGAACCCATTGCCGAGCGACGGCAGATGCACTGCGAACGCGACGGCGGCGACGACCCAGAGGTCGAGCCACCCTCGCTCCCGCCGCTCATGGGTCACGGTCGAGCCCGCGGGGAGGGCGTTCAACGCCGCTTGCCGCCTCGACGCGTCGGGCTCGCACCCGGCTCGGGCGCCCCGGCCGGTGCCGCCAGCGCCGCCAGGGCCTGGCGCGCGGCTGCCTGCTCGGCCGCCTTCTTCGTCCCCCCTTCTCCCTCGCCGAGCACCCTGCCGTCCACGACGGCACGCACGCGAAACGACTTGCGATGGTCCGGCCCCGCGGCCTCGATCGTCCGGTACGACGGAATGGCCAGTCCCAGTCCCTGGAGGTGCTCCTGGAGCGCGGTCTTGTGGTCGGGGGGTGGCATCCGCCCCGCGGCGACCCCCGCCTGGGGGTGGAACAGGCGCCGGACCACCGCGCGCGCCGCCCGGGTGCCGCCGTCCAGGAAGACCGCCGCGACCAGCGCCTCGAGCGCCGCGGAGAGGAGCGACCCTTTCTCGCGCCCGCCGCTCTTCTCCTCTCCCACCCCGAGGCGCAGGTGCCCTCCGATCCCGAGGCGGCGTGCGACCGAGGCCAGGTTCACGTCCGAGACGAGAAACGCCTTGGCGCGCGACATCGCCCCCTCCTCACCGCCGGAGGAGGCGCGGAACAACGTCTCGGCGACCAGGAAGGAGAGCACGGCGTCCCCCAGGAACTCGAGCCGTTCGTTGTCGGCGGCGATCCCCTCGGATTCATTCGCGAACGACGAGTGGGTGAGCGCCTGGAGGAGCAGGTTGCCATCACGGAAGGAATACCCCAGGCTCGCCTCGACCGAGGCGACAGTGGGGAGCGCGGGGTCGGCTGGAGATCTCATCGCACCGCCTGGGGGGGGCGGGGTCGAGCGAGCGCGACCCGCCGCGGGGGTGGAAAGATATCAGACGGGGGCAGAAAGCAAAACGGCCGCCGGACGTGAGCCCGGCGGCCGTGAACAGTCTTCGGAAGTCGCTTACTTGGCGATGGTAACCGGTGCGCGGCTGGTCTCGCCATTCTGACGCACGAGCTCGATCTCGAATCCACCCTTCCAGGCGCGAAGGTCGCTGCGCGGCGCCACGTACTTGTACGACTCGGCCGTCGCATCGTTGTCGCCCGACAGTGAGATCAACCCATCGTTGATCTTGCGGTCGGTGCCCTTGCTGACGTTCTTCTGGTAGATGTTGAAGCCGAGCACGTCGAACTGCGCCGTCACGTCCCAGGTGAACGCGGCCCCGCCCTTGGCGAAGCCGGCCTTCCCGTTGACGACGTTCTGCGACGGCGTGTTGCCGCCGATCGCCTGGCAGCCGAGTGTGACGGTGTACGCACCATCCACGAGCTCCCAGCAAACGTTGGAGTCGGCATCCACGGTTGCAGCGCCGCCACCCGGACCGCTCGAAAGCGTGGCGTCCAGACCTGCCTGGCGTCCACGCAGGCGAACCGTGCCCGGTAGCGGTCGCGCGCCACCCTGGTCGTCATACATCGTCGTTCCAGGAAGGAGGTTCAACGGGGCGACGTTGACGCCCACGGTCGTGCCCAGGTCAGAGGCACTGGTCACCCGGACGGCCTTGTGGAGATCCATGTTGACGCCGTTACCCGAACCACCGAGCCCGCCGACGCCACCGTTGTTGATCGTGTCGAAGTCGTAGTTCGCGTTGCCATCCGACCGCACCTGCATGATCGCGAAATTGCCCAGGTTATCCCGGATCACCGCAGCCATCGCTGTGGACGACAGCGGGTCGGCACAGCCGTCAGAACCGAACGAGAACCAGTCCCAGTTGAGGCACATATATCCCGCGGAGGCATCCGCGGTCACGAAGTCAGTCAGCCAACTCTCCCCCGGGGTGGGGCTGAGCACGATCGGGAACCCGGCGAGCTGTCCCGCGTCAGTGCCGAACCCGGCGGTCAGGTCACCGGGGCCGATCGCGGTATTACCTTGGCCGACGACCCAGTAGGTCCCGCCCATCGCGTTGGTACCCGGGGCTAGCACCATCCCACCCCCGGCATTGAGGCACTGTCCGAACGACACGCTCCCCGGGCAGGCCGCCCAGGTCTGAGCCGGGGCGAGCAGGGCAACCGCAAAGCCCGCGGCCGCAACCGCAAACATCTTGAGAAACCGATTCATACCCTCTCCTCCTTGAATGGACTAGTCCAGTTCCATGTCACTTGTGTTGCCTTTAGAAATGGCTCGCGAGCCAACTCTTGGAGCCGCTGGGGTTTCGGACCTTGATCCCCTCGCCCACGGTGATCGCGAACGCCCCGACCGTCGCCGCGCCGCAGGTATAGTTGGCCAACCCACCGGTGGAGGCGATGAGCCGCGACACCACGCCGCGGGTCGAGTTCGCCCCGGTCGCGGTGAGCCCCATGTCGGTGCAGAGGTCGTTCGCCTTGACCGCGGTGGTGTGATACGGGACGGAGACCCAGTTGTCGAACTTCGGGGACGCGCCGACGCCGGCCTGTATCGGGATGGTGTTCGACGGATCATCGGCGCCAACCACGATCGAGTTGATCGTCACGTTGTTGCGAAGCTTGATCGCCTCCCCCTTCACCAGCGTGAAGGCACCGACCGTCGCCGCGCCGCAGGTGTAGTTGGCGAGCCCGCCGGTGGAGGCGATCAGCCGCGACACGACGCCACGGGTCGAGTTCGCCCCCGTGGAGGTCAGACCGAGGCTGTTGCACACGTTGTTCGCCTTGACGTAGGGACTGTTGTCCGGCAACGAGATCCAGTTGTCGAACTTCGGAGAGGCCCCCGCACCGGACACGATCTGCGCGTTGAACTTGAACCCCATGTTGGAGCCGATCGCCAGTCCGCCGGCGACCATCGCGACGGCCATCGTCGCAGCAATGACCCACTTGCTCTTGCTGTTGATCCCGCTCCTCATGAAAACCTCCCCGTGAACGGATATTCCGCCCGCGATTCTGGGCCTCTGCGCTGGTTGAAATCCCCCCGGTAGTTGCGCCGGCCCAGTAACTTACGACTAATCACGGTATGAAGGACACTCAAATAGCTCCCCTTCATATACCGTGAAAGCCCAGGGGTGTCAAGCGTTTTCTGTCCAAAACCCTCTATCCTGCAAGGGTTCCAGCATCTCCACCGTCGTCGAATTGGCGGTCCGAACCCCGCCATGAGCGTCCTCAGAAACGGACATGTCGAGTTCGGTCCCTAGTCCACCACGTAGAAGACGACCCGCGCCCCGTTGGCGTCCGGGTCAACCCATTGATTTCCTTGGACGGTCGCGACCCTGCCGGACTCGAGATCGCGCGGGTCGGTGGCACGGATCACCCGATGCTCCGTCTGACCGTCGGAGTGCCAGCTCAACCGGACCGCCGACCCTTCGGCAACCACCTGAAGGTCGGCTCCCATCGTAGCCGAGGCAAGCGCCGTCGTTGAACTCTCACGCAGGCCGACGGGCGGCGGCTCGAGCGACCAGGCGCCGAGCCCAATGACGACGGTGACGGCCGCGGCGGCCGCCATTGCCCCCGCCGGGCGCCAATCGAGGAGCGGCAGCAGCCCCCAGCCGAGCCCAGGTCGCGCGGCGGCCTGATCCAGGACGACGCGGCGGCGAGCGGCGGAAAGATGCACCGCACCGCTCTCCTCGGCGTCGGCGGAGAGCCCCTCGGCGGCATGGCGCAGCGCGGCGAGCGCCTGGCGCTGCCGCTGGATCTCGTCCCGGCAGGTCTCACAGCGGTCGGCGTGGGAGGGGCGCGCGTCCGTCACCGGGTCACCCGGCACCGCGTCACGCTCCGCGGCGGCCGCCTGGAGCAGGAAACGGGTGCAGGCCCGCGGCCGCTGGGGGGAAGGGCGAGTCGGGGAGTTCGTGAACATTTTCGGTCCGCCTTTCCCGGCTGCCCTGCCCGGGGGGTGGTGTTCGTCACGTCACGTCACGTCACCCCTACATACCTCCCGGCACCTCGCGGCGTTCATGGAGATTCGACCTGGGGGGAAGAAAAAACACCCTCACGGCCGTGGCGGGTGCAGGTCCGGCCCGAAGCGCGCGGGGGAATCCGGCTCTATAATCCCCGGCGCCGTGCCTCGGGGGCTCTCCCGGGGGCGAGCGCCAAGGGCGAGGGGATGGCGGAAACCAATCGCGAAACGGCCCCACCGAAGCTCGCGGCTGGGAGGGTGGGGGGCGCCTGGTCCATCCCGGCGGCTGCGTTCGTTCTGGCCATTGCCCTGCGGCTGGGGCTGCTCTGGGCCATCGCGGGCTCCCCGTTCACCGAGTCGCTGGCGCTCGACTCGCAGCTTTACTCGGCGATGGCGGACGCGATCCTCGCCGGAGCGTCGCCGTCCGCGACCGCCTTCTTCGTCGATCCGCTCTACGCTTACTTCCTCGCGGGGGTCTACCTGGTGGGGGGCCACTCGCTCCTCTGGGTCATGTTGCTGCAGGTGATCCTCGGAGGGATGTCGTGCGGGCTGGCCGCCTGGCTCGCTCGGTCCCTCTCCGGCGACCGCCGGGCCGGCATCCTCACGGGGGTCGGGACCGCGGCCTACCCGCTGCTCATCTACTACGACCTGCAGGTCCTGAAGACGTCGCTCGAGATCTTCCTCTGCCTCGCGGGGGTGGCGCTGTTCGTGCGGGCACGAAACAGGGGATCGAAGGGGACCTACCTGCTGGCCGGAGGGGTGCTGGGGGGAGGGGCGCTGACGCATGGCGCCGTGCTGCTCTGGCCCCCGGCGCTGGCGGCCTGGCTGGTGCTGGCCGCACCGCGTGACGCGCGCCGCAAGGCGGCCGGGGACGGCGCGACGCTGCTGCTGGGAGCCCTGCTCTGCATTCTCCCGGTGACGGTCCGCAACGCTCGGGTGTCGGGCCAGTTCGTGCCGACGACCTACAACGCCGGGATGAACCTCTGGGAAGGGAACAACCCCGAGGCGGACGGCGCCTACCGGCGTCCGTCGTTCATGCGCGGCGACCCGCTGTTCGAGGAGGCCGACTCGCGCGTCGAGGCGGAGCGGCGCAGCGGGCGGAGCCTGGGACCGGCGGAGCTCTCCTCGCTCTGGTTCGGGGAGACGATGCGGTTCGTGGCGGCAAACCCCGTCACGGAGCTGCGGCTGCTGGCGCGCAAGGCGCTGCTGTTCTGGAACCACCACGAGGTGGACGACAACATCGGTTTCTACTTCACGCGGCAGTTCGTGGGGTACCTGCGGCTGCCGTTCCCGGGGTTCCGGATCTGGGGACCGCTGGGGCTGGCGGCCCTGCTCTGGAGCCTCTCCGCCTGGCGCACCCTTGGCCCGGCCCAGATACCCGCCGCTGCCGTGATGCTCGGCACGATCGCCTTCCACGTCATCGACCGCTACCGGCTGCCGGCGCTGCCGTTCCTGATCATCCTGGGCGCGACGCTCGTCTGCGCCCTGTGGGACACGGGCGTAGCCCGCGGCCCCCGCGCCCTGGTGGCGCCGGCGGCACTCCTGGCCGCGGCCGCCCTGGTGGTCAACGTGCCGTCGTTCTACCGGCCGGAGGAGACCTACTCGCGCCCGTACTACACCCTGTGCAAGCACTACTTCGAACGCGGCGAGGATGCCCCGGCGATCGCGGCCTGCGAACGCTCGCTGGCGATCGACGCGCGCTACCCGCCCCCTCACCAGGTGCTCGCCAAGGCGCTGCTCCGCTCCGGGCGGCCCGCCGAGGCGCTGCCGCATTTCCGCACCTCGATCGAGATCGACCCCACCTATCCGGAGGCATATTACGGCGAGGGGATCGCGCTGCTGCGGCTCGGGCGAACCGCCGAGGCCGAGGCAGCATTCCAGCGGGTGCTCGCGAGCGAGCCGGAAGGCCCGGGGTCGTACTGGCTGGGCGAGACCGCGCTCGCCGCCGGCGACGGGGCCGCGGCGGCCGGATGGTTCCGGGCGGCGCTCGAGCGCGGACGACCGCCGCAGGCGCTGGTCGGCCTGGCGCGCGCGCTCCTGCTGCAGGGAGACCTCGAGGCGGCCCGCCAGGTGTATGCCGGGACACCGCCCGAGGTGCGAACGGCGGAGCTCGACCGCCAGCTCGCCACGGCCGCACCGCGATGAGGGATCGGGCGAGGACCCTGCTCTGCTTGGCGGCGCTCGTGGCTCCCGCCGCGCTGCCACTGTTCATGGAGGCGTCGCTGTCCCCCCCGAGCCTGCGCCTAGCGACCGGGATGCTCGACGGTCATGACGCCGGGTTCGACGTGCTGCGCACCGCCCAGATCGATCGGGGGATCCGCAGCGGGCAGATCCCGGTGCGCTGGACCCCGGACATGGCCTCGGGATACGGCCAGCCGTTGTTCCTCTACTACGCGCCGGGACCGTACTACCTCGCCGAGGCGTTCCACCTGCTCGGCTTCCGGGTGGTGGACGCGGTCAAGCTGACCTATCTGGCGGGGTTCGTGCTCGCGGCCTGGTTCTGCTACCTGCTCGGGCGAGATCTGTGGGGAGCGGGCGCCGCGTGGGCGCTCGCGGCCCTCTACACCTACGCCCCGTACCATCTGGCCGACGTCTACGTCCGCTCGTCGCTGGGGGAAGCGCTCGCCTTCGCCTGGCCACCCCTGGTGCTCTGGGGGGCCTGGCGCTTCGGCCGCGACGGGCGAGCGGGCGGCTGGTTCGCCGCGGCGGCAGGGATCGCCCTGCTGCCGCTCACCCACAACATCGCCGCCCTCCTGCTCGTCCCCCTGCTGACCGTCTTCGTGGCGCTGCTGGCGGCGACGCCCGAGTGCCGGGGACGACGCTTCGGACTGGCCGGCCTGTTCGCGGCCGGGCTCGGCGCGGCGCTCTGGTTCTGGCTCCCGGCCCTCGCGGAGCTCGGCAGTCTGCCGGGAGAGTTCACCAGCCACCAGTTCAACTACACCAAGCACTTCGCGCAGCCGTGGCAACTGTTCAGCCGCGCGTGGGGATTCGACCTCACGGAGGGGCCGAGCGACCCGGGCGGCATGTCGCTGCAGATCGGCTGGGCGCAGCTGGCAGCGGCGCTCGGCGGGCTGGTGGCCGCGCTCCGCTCGAGCACCGCGGCGACGCCCGCGCGTCGCTGGCTGTGGCTGGCGCTCGCGCTCACCCCGGCCTTGGCGATCATGATGCTCCCGCTGTCGCAGCCGCTGTGGGACGCGGTGGGGCCGCTGGCGCTGGTGCAACTGCCGTGGCGGTTCCTGCTGCCGCTCGCGGCGACGATCGCGCTCGCCGGGGCGGCCGCGACGATCTTGCCGTCACAGGCTCGGGGCCGAGCGTTGGCGGCGGCGATCGTCGTCACGGCCGCGCTCGGCGCCGCGCTCCCCTACTGCCGCGCGCGCTACCGGGAGGGACCCGCCGACGCCGCGCTCGATCGCGCCGGGTTCCTGTCGTTGCCGCACCCGTACTCGACCACCTCCTTGCAGATGGAGTACCTGCCGCGCGGCGTCCGCCGGCTGCCGAGCGCACCCGCCGCCGAGCTGTTCATTCCTCCCACGGGATGCGCGCTCGACCAGGTGCGGCTGGGCTCCGACACGCACTTCTTCGACGCGGTCTGTGCCACGCCCGGCTCGATCGCGTTCCGCCAGTTCGCCTTTCCGGGCTGGACCGCGTGGGTGGACAAGCACGAGGTGCCGCTCCTGGTCGATCCCGACGAAGGGACGATGTCGCTCGCGATCCCCGCGGGCTCGCACCGGGTCAAGGTCGCGTTCCGCGACACCCCGATCCGGCGGGGCGCCTCGCTGGGGTCGCTGGCGACGCTGGTCGTGACGCTCGCGGTCTGGCTCCTGCGCGGCCGGGGGACGGGACGATGATCCACGTGCTGCTTCCGGCGTACGACGAGGAGCAAGCACTCCCGGCCCTTCTCGAGGCCGTGGCGGCGACGCTCGCGGGCGCCGGGCTCGCGTACCGCGTCGTCGTGGTGGACGACGGCAGCCGCGATCGCACCGCGGCGGTCGCCGCCGCCTGGGGCGAATCCCACCCGCTCGACCTGCTCCGCCACCCGGTGAACCGCGGACTGGGCGCGGCGATGGCGAGCGGCCTGGCGCGCGTCGCCCCGCGCGCGGCGGACGACGATTGGATCATCGCGCTCGACGCGGATGGCACTCACGGCGCGCAGCTCCTGCCGGACCTGGTCGCCGCGGGGACCCGGAACGGATGGGATCTCGTGATCGCCAGCCGCTTCGCGCCGGGCGGCCAGGAGGTCGGCGTCGCGCCGCACCGCTGGCTGCTGAGCCGCGGCGCCTCCCTGGCGCTGCGTCTGGCGTTCCGGCTCCCCCCGGGGGTCCGGGACGTCAGCACCGGCTTCAAGGCGTATCGCGGCGCGCTGCTGCGCCGGCTCGCCTCCCGCTGGGGGGAGCGGCTGGTGGAGGAGCAGGGGTTTGCCTGCATGGCGGAGTTGCTGGTCAAGGCGGCGGCGATCGGCGCCGCAATCGGCGAGGTCCCGATGGTGCTGCGCTACGATCTGAAGGCGGGCCCCTCGAAGATGCGGACCGCGCGCACGGTCCGCGCCTACCTCCGCCTCCTCCTGCGCCGTCGCGAGTTCGCCGGCCCCCGGCCTCCCTCCGCCTAGCGATCGCCCTCGAACAGGCCGGGGAACTGCGCCTCGAGGCGCTGCCGGAGCTTCTGGCGCGCGTTCATCGCGTGGCGGCGCACCGTGATCCGGCTCACCCTCAGCGCCGTGGCCACGGTCTCGGTGTCGAGGCCGTGCAACTCCCGCAGCACGAAGGCGGCCCGCTCCGGTGGGGTGAGGCAGCGCAGCGCCGCGAGCAGTCGCTCTTGCACCTGGCGCGCCTCGGCGTCCCCTTCGGCGCGGCGGGCCGGGTCGGGGATCCCCTCGGCCTGCGCCAGCGCGTCCCCATGCAGCCGCAGCGTCGGCGTGCCGCGGCGGCGCAGGTGGTCGTAGGTGGCGTGCACCACGATCCGGTAGAACCAGTTGGTGAACGACTCCCCTCCCCGAAAACGGCCGAGGTAGCGGAACAGCTTCAGGAAGGCATCCTGCGCGGCGTCCTGCGCATCCTCGGCCGACAACCCCATCTGTCGCGCGATCGCCAGCGCCTTCCCCTCGAAGCGCCGCAGCAGCGTATCGAACGCCTCGCGGTCCCCTCCCTGCGCCCGCGCCACGAGCCGGGACAGATCTTCTTCGGCAGTCGGCCGGGAGCCGGGGTCGGGGAAGGGGGTGCGCACGGCCTCCTCGAGCCGCTGGAGGCCTGCGCCGCTGAGGGGAGGGGCGCCCGCAATGCCGTCAGTACGGGCTCAGCGCACCGCGGTTATCCACCGGCAGGACCGAATAATAGAAGACTTTCCCCGGCGGCGGTAGGTGATCGAAGGTCGTGAGCGTGGGGCTGCCGATCAGGTTCGCACCGCTGACCTGCAGCCGGGAGAACGGCGCCGCGGCGCCATGCACCTCGTAGCGCGAGAGGATCGTCGGCCCGCCCGCGACGGTGGTGCTGATCGCGGGCCACGACAGATGCGCGGTCTGGCCGTCGGGGAGGAGCGTCACGGCGAGGGTGGTGATCGCCTGCGGCAGATCGCGGCCGAGCCCCGAGCGGTTCCCGGCGGCGTCCACGGCCACCACCAGGTAGTAGAACGACGCCGGGTTGGCGGCGGCGCCCGTATCGCGGAAGGTGGTCGCCGGCGCCGCGACGCTGCCGCGCGGAGAGCCGATCAGCGGGACGAAGTCGGCGGCGGTGCCGCGGTAGATCTCGTAGGTCGCCACCGTGGTGGCCACACCGTAGATGTCGGTGGTGACGGCCGACCAGGACAGGTCGAGCGAGGCGGGATCCCCCGCGGCGATCACCACCTGCAGCCCGGCGACCGTGGCCGGCGGCCGGATGCCGTCGATCAGGCTCGGCGTCGCACTCACGTCTGCGGAGAGCGGGCCGACCAGCCCGTCGAAGTTCTCCGCCTCGACCGCGGCGTGGTAGGGGATGCCGTTGTTCAAGCCGGCAAGCGTGACCTGCAGCGTGGTCCCCCCCACCTCGGCGAAGTTCCCGTAGTCGCCCGCCTGCGTCCCGTAGCGGACGCGGTACTTCTTGATGTCGGGCTCCGGGTTCGCCAGCCACGCGACCGTGATCTTGCCGCCGGTGCCGGGGTTGCTGGCGGTGACGCCGGTCGGCATCGACGGGGGGACCGTGTTGAACGGCTTGGCGCGGAGGCAGTCCGGCCCGCTCACCGCGCAGTCGCTGTTCTGGTTCGACCAGGCGCTCTCGAACCCGCCCGCGTCGACCGCGGCGATCGCGTAGTAGTAGGTCGTGGCGTTCTGCACCTGCGTGTCGTCGAAGGCGAGGCCCGCGAAGGGGACCGGCGTGATGCGCGTGTACGACGACATGAGGTTGGCCGTGCGGTAGATGTAGTACCCGGCGATCGGGTCCGGGCTCGCGCTCCACGACAGATGCACCACGGTGTTCCCGGGGGAGGCGGCCGGATTCGTCGGCGGTGCCGGGGCCGGGAGGACCAGACGCGTGGAGGGATCGCCGATGAGCTGGTACCCCATCAGCTCGACCGTGTTCCCCTCCGCGGCGAGGGTGGCCAGGCCGGCGGCCGCCGCGGCTCCGACGATCCGCTGCTTCGCGGTCCCGAGCAGGGAGTCGAACACCGCGCGGGCGACCGGCTCGCTGAACAGCGGGCTCGAGAGGCCGGAGGGAGAGAAGGTGGCGATGGCGCCGCGGCCCGCGGTCTGGACCAGCGACTCGCCGATCACCGGCCCGAAGTGCCAGGAGAAACCGCCCGACAGGCAGTTCTCGATCACCACGAACGGCTCCAGGCCGTCGTTCGTGAGCACTGGGATGTCGGCCGTCGTGAAGATGTCGTCGAGGCCCCAGAGGCTGAAGGCGCCATGGCCGACGTAGTCGATCAGCGCGGCGCCCGCGTCGAACTCGTCGAGGATCGCCTGCTTCATCCCGGCGGCGTTGGTCCCGCCAAAGTCCGCGTCATAGTACGCGTGGCTGGAGGTGAACGGCGGCACGACGAAGTCCTGCTCGAGCGAGGCCGCGATGGCCTCGAACGAGTCCGTCTCGGTGGCTGTGTTTCCCTTGTCGGAGAAGAACGCCGCGTGCGAGCGCCAGGCGCCCGGGGGGGCCGCGGTCTCGTGCGCCAGGATCTTGGCGAGGACCGACTCCGTCTCCGCGGCGCTGCGGGTGGCAAGGCGGCCGAGGAAATAGTCGGCGAGGAGATCGCTGCCGGACGAGGCGGCGAGCCAGTTGTCGCTGCTGTACCAACCCAGGAAGTCGGACAGCCGGTAGAAGATCGCGGTGGGGAGCTTGTTGAACCAGGGCTGCTCGGTGGCCGCGTAGCTGAAGCGTGCCCGGAAGTCCAGCGAGCCGTCGCCGAGGAAGAGGACATAGCGTGGCGGGTCGGGAACCAGGTCGCCGTCGGGGTCCCACCCCGTCCAGCTCTGGAAGACGTAGGCGAGGAAGTCCCGGATCCCCTCGGGCCCCGGCAGCGAGTCCGCGAACTCGTCGTAGACGTCGTCGATGTAGGCGACCTTCACGGGCAGCCCCATTGCCTCGCGCGACGCGACGAACTGCTGGAAGACGCTCTCGGGGGTCAGGTCGATCAGGTCGGGATGCGTCACGATCAGGTACCCGGCCTCGTTCGCCGGATCCGCGAGCGTCGACGGGACGTCCTCGAGCAGAGCCGACGGCTGCAGCACGCCTCCCCCGGCGACGACGACGAAGGTGCGGTTCGGCGTGCCGGTCGGATGGATCTCGAAGGCCGCCGTGAACGACGGTCCGCCGGTGACCTGGACGCCGGTCAGCCGCACCGGCGCGCGCACCGAGCTGCCGGGAACTGTGGCGCTGATCTCGTAGACCTCGATCGCGGCGTCCGGAAGCCCGGTGACGTGGAAACCGAAATCGCCGTCGGGATAGTCGAAGCGCAGCGTCCCGGCGGCGGAGGCGAAGGTCCGCCGGTAGGTGATGTCGAAGTCGTTGAGAATGAACTCGTGGACCGCGAGCCCGGCCACCGTGCCGGCCTGCACCTCCAGGGTGGCGGGATCGGTGAGCAGGCCGGTCTGCGATACGAGGGTGTCGAGGGTGCCTACCGATTCGCCGTCGAAGGTCACACCCGGGAACAGGAAGCCGTTCAGGCGGAAGCTCGCCAGGTGATCGGGGTTCACGGTGCTGCTGGAGGTCGTGCCCCTGACCCGGGCCTGAACCCGGGCGTTGTAGGCCACCGGCGCCAGGCCGGGCAGCGCCAGGACCTCCGCGCGAATGATGGCGGTCGAGGAGTTGCTGCGCGGTCCCCAGTACCAGGCGTCATCCCCGCCGAGCGGCAGGAAGACCGTCTCCTGCTCCGCGTGCGCGGTGCTCACGAAGCTCGTCTCCGCCGGGAGCGGGGTGATTGGGTTCGGCGCGGCGGCGAGAGTGGCCACGCGGACCCCGTTCGGACCGCCGCCGCTCAGCAGGTAGACGTTCGTGCCGCTCACGTCGGTCTCGCGGTAGACGCTCGGCGTGGGTGCGAGGTTCACCTCGAGGGTCATGTTCGGCTCTCGCCGCGCCTCGCCGTAGAACTCCAGCAGATCCCCCGGTGTGAACGACCCGTCCCCCTCGCCGATCACCCGAATCGGCTGCTCGACTCCCCGGTTGCGCAGCCGCCAGGTGCGCGGATCCTCGGAGAGGAGCGCCGGCGACGCCGCGCTGATCTGCGCGTAATCGAGGCGGTACAGCCCGTCGGCATTGACCTCGATCTCGAGGGTGGGTGAGACCGCGGGCGCCAGCGCGGCCTCCACCGCCGGTCGCACGCCCCGCTTCGCGGCGCTGCGCAGGCGCAGCCCGGCGGCGTAGTTGACGAACGACCGCCGATAGACCGGCTCCCACTCCGGCTCCGGCGCCCGCTTCGCGCCGGTCGCCCCGGACGGGGGAGCATGCCGCACCCGGATGACGAGGTTCACGGCTCGCTGCAGGGTGCCCGAACGTGGATCGAAGGCGATCGGGGTGTAGATGATCTCGACATAGTGCTGATGCCGTAGCGCCCCGGTTCCGCCGAGGCGCACCGGGGAGGCCGGATACCTCTGGTCGCCGCGATAGACCGCCGCCGCCTCGCGCCAGACCGCACGCTGGTCGCGCCCGGTCCCGAGGGCGTCTGCGTCGGTCGCGGTGCCTAGGACCTCGCGAGTCGGCACCGGCACCGGACGCACCCCCGGCAGCGGCGCCCACTCGACCTGCACGATCTCGAGGTCGGCGACAGCCCCCTCCGGGATGGCGATGCGGCCAATCCAGCGCGGCAGCTGCGGCGACCCTTCCTCGTCGGTCAGCCCGAAACCGTCGAGGCGGATCTGGCGGTAGCGAGCGTCGCCCACCGCGCTGAGGCGCGGCGGCGTCGGCGGATCGAGGCGCAGCACGGTCTGTTCCTCGGTCGACTCGAGGAGCGTCCACGGTGTCGCGGGGGCCGTCGCAGGGGGCGCGGCCGTGGCGACCCCGAACCTGGCGAGCACGAGCAGGCCGAGGAGGAGACCCCGGCGCTCGGCGCCTGCCGTTCGAACGAGCCGCGTCATTAGAAAGTGAATCGTTGGCAGGTGGTCACCTCAAGGCATTCCTCGGCCTGCAGGAAATATGCACCGCGATTGCCGGGAAACAACCCGCGCCGGCAGGGAATTCCAGCGGCTAGGCGGGGGCCGGGAGATGGCGATTCCACTTCCGGACAGACGAAGACCCACTCGAGGCAACCACGCCTCAAGTGGGCCGTCGCTGGTATTCGGATGAAACCCGACGAAGAACGGCGACTACGAAGTGATGGGGCCGCCGCCACACGCGGCGTCATCTGCCTTCTGGCAGGTGACCGCCCGGGCCTCGATCTTCTCCGTGTGGATGATGGCCGGCTTCTGGTAGCTCTTCTTCATGAAAGCCCCCCTCTGGCAAAAAGGACCGCCTCAGGCGGTCTGGGAAACAGGAACCCAATCGGTGGATCCGCAGTAGGACCTCCGGGACGAACCATGCTTCTTCTCGAACGCCTGGTGGCGGAAGCGAGCATTCACCTCCACCTGGCGGTAACCGCCCATCGCGTCCCCGGTCTGCACCTCGGCAACTCCGAGGCAGTACGGGGCGAACTGGCCGTGCTCCTTCGAGTTCAGTACCGCCGCCATGTCGACGGCCTTCTTGCGCACCTCGGAGAGGACCGGATTACGCTCGGTCCAGATCTCGTCGAGCGACTCCGCGTCCCTCAGGTTTCCGAGCGACCGCCGCCACTGCACGCAGGGGAAGACGTTCCCGTAGGGGTCGAGCGTGAAGGAGGAGCGCCCGGTGCCGCAGACCGCGGCGATCTGGCTGTCGTCGCGCGGCATGATCTCCGGGTCGGGTCGCAGCGCCGCCATCTCGTCGGACCAGTAGCGCTCGAGGAACTCGTCGGTGGCGGACAGGGCGAGGGGCGTGACGTCGCCGTCGTCGCGCGGAGTGATGACGGCGTCGAAGACGACGTGCGCACCCAGGCTCTCGCCCAGCGCCCACACGTCATGCACCTCGTTCTGGTTGAAGCGCGTGATCGGGCACTTCATGTTGACCTTGATCCCGCGCGCGCGCAGATGCCGGACCGCCGCGACGAGGCGGTCGAACGACCCCGGGACGCGGGTGAGGGCCTCGTGCGTCTCCGGGCGCGCGCCGTGGATGCTGGTCTCGATCTCGAGCGGCGTCACGGACGCGATCTTGTCGGCCCGGCGCTCGTCGATGATGTGGGCATTGGTGTAGACACGGAGCGCGAAGCCCATCTCGCGGGCGGCGTGGCCGAGGGTGAAAAAATCCCTGCGGGCCAACGGCTCACCCCCGGTGAGCGTGAGGTAGAGCACCCCGGCGTCGGCGATCTTGCGGAAGACGTCGACGAGCTCGACGGTGGACATCTCCCGCTGGCCGTGATCGACCACGTTGTAGCAGAACGAGCAGTCGAGGTTGCAGACGTAGGTGATCTCGATCTGCGCGGACATCGGACGTCCGCTATTCCAGCGATTCTGCTTGATGCGCAGAAGCGGGGACTCCTCGCCAGCGATGTTGCAAGCCTCAGGCATGCTCAACCCTCATTGCGCCTACTTCCCTGGCTCTCTCCGTGGGTCCAGCCCCCACCGTCAGACCAGCAGCCGGTGGTCCTGGAGCTCCTCGAGGAACGCCCGCACATCCTCCTCCGCCTGCTCACGCGAGACCTCGAACTCCCCGCACACCGTGTCGACGAGCTCGGCTACCGTTCGCGTGCCGTCCAGCAGTCGGAAGATCAAACCTCCCGCTGGATTCAAGACGCTGATCTCCGCTCCCGACGGGAGGACGACCACCGCCTCGCCATCGTACTCCCGAAAAGCCACCTCCGGGTTTCGTCTGGGTCGCGACGCCTCCTCGTGACCGCTCATCTCTGCTGCCGCCCGCCGGCCGGCACCAGGTGGCCACGCGCTCCCAACCCCGACTGTTCCACCACATCCCAGAACGTGGCGTCCTTCCGGAAGTGCAGCCGAAAGGTGGGTGAACCCTGCACCGCCCTCCCGACCGCGTCGAGAATCTGGACGCCGTTCTCCGCCCGATCGGTGACGAAGGGGAGGCTTCCCACCACCTCGCTCACCGCGCGCGCCCGTTCCAGCGGCACCAACCGCACCTCCGTGTCCTGCACCAGCCGGTAGAACCCGGCAATCGGAAACGCCGCCTGCGCCTCCGGTAGTTCCGCCATGTGACCCCGAAACGGAATACTGACCGCGTCGGACGGCTCTCCCTTTCCTGGTAGCACCAGGATCAGGTCGTCACTCACCACCCGGGCGCCGGC
>Ga0184629_10000143_pt1 | contig 30127 bp, 20 predicted proteins | sample PLM4_32_b1_FD_133158 | JGI IMG/M metagenome (GOLD analysis project Ga0184629, IMG submission 133158) | Groundwater sediment microbial communities from an aquifer in East River, Colorado, USA - PLM4_32_b1 | ecosystem: Environmental > Terrestrial > Soil > Riparian zone | place: USA: East River...
GCCGGTGGGTTCGCGGCGGACAATCTCCCAGCCTGGGGCAAGCTCCTGCTCGCGCTCGGCTGGCTCGCCCTCCTCGGGTTGCTCGGCTGGGTCTCGTGGGCGCTGCCGCTCCGCCACTTCCGCCACACCCGCTACCGCGTCGACCCGCTGGGGCTGCTGATTCATCGCGGCAGGATGTTCCACTCCGAGGTGGGGGTGCCCCGGTCGCGCATCCAGCACACCGATCTCTCCCAGGGACCGATCCAGCGCGCCTTCGGGATTGCCTCACTCACCATCCACACCGCCGGCACGGAAGATGCGCAGATCGAGCTTGCCGGGATCGCGTTCGACGAGGCGCAGCGGCTGCGAGCCGAGCTGACTGGAACTGCGAGCGACGATGTCGTCTGAGTGGCGCCGCCTCCACTGGAGCTCGTTCTTCTTCGGGCTCGGGCCGGTGGCGGGCACCGCGCTCCCGCTCCTGGTGCTCCTGATCCTGGCGCGCGACGTCGGCTGGCAGAAGTGGCTGCTCGTGCCCCTCGCGCCGGCGGCCCTCGCCGCCCTCGTCCGCCTGCTCACCCAGGGGTACCGGCTCGGTGGCGGCGCCCTCCTGCTCAAGGAGGGGGTGCTATCGCGCCGGCAGCGCGAGATCCCGTATGACCGGATCCAGCACGTCGAGCTGACGCAGGGGCTGCTGCAACGATGGCTGCGGGTCGCCGTGGTCACGATCCAGAGCGGCGGGAACGCCGAGGAAGCCGAGGCGTCGCTGCGCGTCCTGTCGCTCGACGCCGCGGAGGACCTCAGGCGCCGGATCGACGCCGCCCGCACCCGGTCCGCGGAGAGGGAACCGCCCCGCCCCGCGGTCGTGCTGGAGCTCGCTCCGCGGGATCTGGTGCTCGCGGGCTTGACCGAAGGACGCGGCTTCCTCGTGGTCGGCGGCGCGGTCGGACTCGTCTGGCAGGGCGCGGGTCTTCTGGGAGTCCCGCTGCCGTTCGCTTCGTCGCTGGGGAAGGAGGAGATCCGCCGCGGGGTGAAGCTGGCGGCGACCAGCCTCCCATCCCTGGGCCAGCTCGTGCTCGGCGTGCTCGCCGCCATCGTGGCATTCCGCCTCCTGTCGATCGCCTGGGCGGCGGTCAAGCTGCATGGATTCATCCTGCAGCGCGAAGGGGAGATCCTCCGCTCACGCTACGGCCTGATTACCCGTCACGCCGCGGCGATCCCGCGGCACCGCGTCCAGACGCTGACAATCCTCGAGACTCCCATCCTCCGCCTGCTGCGCAGGGTGGCGGTCAAGGTCCAGACTGCGGCGCGCTTCGAAGCCGAGCAGGGTCGCGTCGGCGCCGAATGGGTGGCGCCGGTGATCGAGCGGCGGCGGCTGGCCGCGCTCGTCGGCGAGGTGCTTCCCGGGATCGACCTCGACGCGCTGCCGTGGCGTCCGGTGGACCCCAACGCGTGGCGCCGCGAGTGGCGAGGGGCGCTCCTCGTCTCCGCCCTGCTGACCCTCGGGCTGGTCTGGCCGCTTCGCGCGTGGGCGCTCGGCGCGCTCGTGCCCCTCGCTGCCTGGTCCTGGTTCTCGGCGCGCGCACTCGCGCGCCGCTACGCGTTCGCGGTCACCGATGACGCGATCGCGTTCCGCAGCGGCTGGATTCGGCGCCGTCTCAGCATCGTTCGCATGGCGCGGGTGCAGTCGGTCAAGCTCGCGGAGTCTTTCCTCGACCGCCGCTGGGGGATGGCGACCCTGAGCGTCGACACCGCCGGGTCGAGCGGCTCCGGGCACCGCATCGAGGTGCCGTACCTACCCCGCGCCGTCGCGGACGCCGTGCTCGCGCAGGTGCGCGAGGGGGCCGCCCGGCACGAACCCGCCTGGTAGCGGAGAGGGAGTAGAACATGACGGATGCGGTGAACCCGATGGGGCGGCGCGACCTGTGGAGCGTGTGGCCGTTGCGCAGGGCCAGGCTCATCGTACCCATGCTCCTCACCGTGGCGCTGGCGGCGCCAGCGGTCGCCGCGCAGGAGCCGCAGCCCTCCGCAAGCGGCCCCGCGATGGAAACGCCTGCCGCGGCGGCGCTCGGCTCTCCGGCGTCTTCCAAGGCGATCCCCTTCGACCCGGCCGCCGCCACGCGCGCCTACCTCGATCGCATGACGCCGGAGCAGAAGGCGCGCTCGGACGCGTACTTCGAGGGAGGGTACTGGCTCCAGCTCTGGGGCGTCCTGTACGGCCTGGGAGTGGCCTGGCTGCTTCTCGGGAGTGGCATCTCGCGCCACATCCGCGACTGGGCCGCCCGCGTCGGCCGTCGCCGGCCGGCCGGGAACTGGCTCTATGCGGTCGCCTACGTGGCACTCTCGACGCTTCTCACCTTTCCGCTCACGATCTACCAGGGATTCTTCCGTGAGCACCAGTACGAACTTGCCACCCAGACCCTTCCCGAGTGGCTGCGCGACCAGCTGGTGGAGCTGGGTGTGGAGGTCGCCCTCTTCCCGCTCCTGCTCATTGCCCTCTACGGCGTCTTCCGGGCGGCGCCGCGCACCTGGTGGCTGTGGGGGAGCGCCGTCTCCGTCCTGTTCCTGGTATTGGTCCTCCTCATCGGCCCCGTGTTCATCGACCCGTTGTTCAACGAGTACAAGCCGCTCGCCGACCCGCGCGTCAAGGACGAGATCCTGTCGCTGGCGCGCTCGAGCGGGATCGAGACCGACGACGTCTGGCAGTTCGACGCCTCGCGGCAGACCACGCGCGTCTCGGCCAATGTCTCGGGCTTCATGGGCACCATGCGTGTGCGACTGAACGACAACCTGCTGAACCGGTGCACGCTCCCCGAGATCAAGTCCGTCATGGGTCACGAGATCGGCCATTACGCCTTGAACCATGTCTACGAGTCGATCGTCTTTCTCGGCGTGGTTCTCGTGGCCGGCTTCGCCTTCCTGTCGTGGGCCTTCGCGGCAGCGCTGCGGCGCTGGGGAGCAGGGTGGGGAGTCGAGGGAATCGCCGATATGGCCGGCCTGCCGCTGCTCGCCGCCGTCTTCTCGGTCTTTTTTTTCCTCCTGACGCCTATCCTCAACACGTACATCCGGGTCAACGAGGTGGAGGCCGATCTCTACGGTCTCCAGGCGGCACGCGAGCCCGACGGTTTTGCCGAGGTCGCCCTGAAGCTCGGCGAGTATCGCAAGCTCGAGCCCGGGGCGTTCGAGGAGTGGTTCTTCTACGACCACCCGAGCGGCAAGACGCGCATCGCCATGGCGATGCACTGGAAGGCGGAGGAGCTGCGCCGGCGGTGAGGGGGGGCTCGTTCAGTCTCGGGTTGATGCCGGAATGGGTATCGGACGTCGTCGCTCTCTTCGCCGGAAGGTGAAGAGGGCCATTGCAAGGGTGACCGAGACCATCGCGTCGTCTACCGGAAGTCGCGGATCAGCACGGCATCGCTGCTGCGCTTGCCGGCGCTGACGACAATCTGCTTCCCGTCCGCGGTCCAGCGCAGGCCGAAGATCTCGTCGGCTGGAAACCGGGTCACCTGCACCGGATTCGAGCCGTCCGCGGCGGTGATCCAGACATTCTCGGACTCCCCGACCCGGCGCGCGATCGCGAGCCGGCCCCCGTCGAACGACCAGTTGAAGGAGGTGCTGCGACCCTCGGTGAACCGGGTCACCTGCCCCGGCTTCTCACCGGCGAACCCGATCCGGTATAGGTTCCAGGCCGGGTCGTCGCGGTTGATGAACGTCAGTGAGGCACCGTCAGGGCTCCAAGCGATCCTTAGCGCTCGCTCGGGGAGGGGGAAACTCGCCACGTCCGGGCCCTCCGCCGCAGGGAGGATCCTCGCGGTCGGGCGGGAGAGGCCGTCGGCGCCGGTGGTCTGCTCCGTGACGAAGATGCGCGTGCCGTCGGGCGAGATCGAGCCGCCGCGGGCACGAGGCCCGAGGATCCGCGAAAGTCCGCCGTCGAGCCGCATCACCCAGGTCGAGAGGTCGGCGTCGAATTTCACGAACGTCAGGATGCTGCCGTCGCGCGCGACGTCCACGAGCTGGCCTCCGTCCGGAGTCAGCTTGCTCGCACGCCCCCCGTCGAGGCCGGCACGCCAGACGCTGATGCTCCCCCGCTTGTCGACGCGGCTGAACGCCACACCTCCCCGGAAGCCTGTCAGATTGAAATCGAGGGTATCGCCGGAGGTGATCGGCCGCGGCTCTCCGCCGTTCGTTCCGACTGACCTCAACTGAATTCCCTGCTCGGTCGCGGCGTTGAAGATCACCGAACCGTCGTCGCTCGCGACGAACTCGCCCGGCGAGTCCTCGGCATTGCTGAACCGGGTGATCGGGCGCGCCTCGCTTCCCGGCCCCGCGGCCAGCCAGAGATTGCTCAGCCGCGTCGCCCGGACCGCGGCAAGCGCCTCGTCCCCGGATGACACCGTCACCCCGGCGTAGTTCTGGACGTCGTTCGTGATCCGGCGGACCACGCCGCGCGGATAGCTGACGAGCGAGATCTGAGCGGTCACCGACCTCGTGAGGTCGACCCCGGAGAGGACCAGACCGCTTCCGTCCGCCAGCCAGGCGACGCTATCGTGCTGCGCGTTTCTCGCGGTGGTGAGGTCCTGCCGGCGCCCGTCCTCCACCTCGAACGTGGCCGGGGTGGAGACGAGCGACGTCGACAGCTCGCGGTCGATCGCGGCGATGCGGCGGCCATCCGGAGACCAGGCGGGCGCGGCATTGAAGAGATGTGGCCGCTGGACCGACGTGAGGACGCGCTCCGCCCCCTGGTCGAGGTCGAGCACGACCAGGTTCACCGTTCCCTGTGCGGGAATACCGCGGATGAAGGCCACCTGGCGGCCATCGGGGGAGAACGACACCCGCGAGTCGACATCGAACGCCCACTCCCGCGATGCTCCGCCGAGCGACGGGACCTGCATCAGTGCCTGGTAGCTCTGCGCGTCGCGGCTGCGCTTGAGGTAGAAGAGGTAGTTGCCGTCGGGGGTGAACGAGAGCCCCGCGAGCAACCCGTCCTCGGACGGCACGACCTCGACATCGCTCCCGGTTGCCACCTGCCGCACGCGCACGCTGCTCCTTCCGACGGCACCGGTCAGGTAGGCGAGATAGCGTCCGTCGAGAGAGAGCGCCGCCTCGGTGACGTCGCCGCGGCTGGTCTGCGCGGAGATCCGCATCGTCTGGAACGGTTGCGACTCCTCGCCGCCACCGCCGCGCCGGACGGCCCAGATGGCGACTGCCACCGCCGCTACCGCGACGAGCGCAATGCCCGCCATCATCGCGAGGAGCGGCTTCGGCCTCGCGGCGGGCGGGCCGATCGCGGCGCCGCTTCCGGAGCCGGCGGAGGTGGCGGATGCCGAGAGCGTCTCCCACTCGTCGGCGATCTCGCGCAGCTCGAGCGCAACGTCCTTGATCGACTGGATGCGCTGATCGGGGGGCTTCGCCAGGCAGCGGCGAATGAGACGGCGCAGCTCCACGGGCGCCGCGGGGGTTCGCTCCTCGACCGGCGCCGGCTTCTCGTTGAGAATCTTGTGCATCGTCTCGACGACGGAGTCCGCGGCGAAGGGGCGCTGCCGGGCGGCGGCCTCGTAGAGGACGCAGCCGAAGGAGAACACGTCGGAGCGGTGATCGACCGACTTGCCCTGGACCTGCTCGGGAGACATGTATCCGGCCGTGCCGAGGAGCATTCCGGCCGCGGTCGCGCCCTCCGCCCGGGTCGGCGCGCTGGTGAGCGCCGGGTCGGCCTCGGTCCGCTCGCTCAGCTTGGCCAGGCCGAAGTCGAGCACCTTCGCGAAACCGTCGTTCGTGACCATGATGTTCCCGGGCTTCAGGTCCCGGTGCACGATTCCCGCCGCGTGCGCCTTGGCCAGCCCTTCGGCCACCTGCGCGAGATACCCGACGAGGGTACGGAGGTCGGTCTTCTCCTCGTGAATGAGCGCGGCGAGCGTCTTGCCGTTGACCAGCTCCATCGAGATGAACTGGACCGGCGCCGCGCCCGCGTCGGCCGCGCCGTCCGCGGAGCGGACCTCCCCCTGCCCGATCTCATAGATGGTCACGATGTTCGGATGGCTCAGCGACGACGCCGACTTCGCCTCGAGGGTGAAGCGCCGGACGCGGTCCTCGTTCCGCACCAGGTCCGCCGGCAGCACCTTGAGCGCCACGCTGCGCTCGAGGGTGAGATCCTGGGCGAGGTACACCTCCCCCATTCCGCCCGCCCCGAGGGGCCCGACGACCCGGTAGTGGGGGAGGACGTCCCCGGGGTGCAGCGTGCGGCCGGCACTCACACGATTCTCTCCATGGCGGGCCGATGATACCGCAGGTCCGACACCCGGGGCCGTTCATCCCGCGTCCGGCCCTGCTCCGGTCTGCTGAGCGCCATGGCCAGGGCTCGAACCACTGTCGCTTCTCGCGCCGGCCGCACAGGCGACGCAGTCGCCGGCGCTGTTTGCCCCGGTGAGCCGCTCGCTGGCCTCGCGCTCGCCGCCGCGGGTCTGGTGTCGCTGCGGAAACGGCCGCTCGCGAACGCTTCGACCACAGCTACCTCGGCTACGACAGCGGGTTCTCCCTCCTGGCGCCCGAGCACTACCACATCTACCAGATCAGCCCCCTGCGATAGACTGGCGCGGTCGGCCGGCCCTCCGGCGGGCCGAGCCAGCCGTGCCGCAGGCACGCACGGTCCCCCCGGGAGGATTGCAGTGAAGCGAATCGTCGTTGCCGCCCTGATGACCCTGACCCTCGGCTCCACGCGCGGAGCGGGTGAAGCCGAGTTCAAGACCAACGACCGCGGCCTCGACCGGCGCAACCTGGACCCGTCGGTGACCCCGTGCGTCGACTTCTACCAGTACGCCAACGGCAAGTGGCTGGAGCGGAATCCGATCCCGGACGATCAGAGCCGGTGGGGGATCGGCCATGAGATGCGCGAGCGCAACTACGTCTTGTTGCGGGAGATCCTCGACGCGGCCGCCGCCGCGGGGGCCGCGGCCGGCACGAACCGGCAGAAGGTCGGCGACTTCTGGTCCACCGGCATGGACACGGCGGCGATCGAGAAGGCGGGGACCGCGCCGATCCAGCGCGATCTCGAGCGCATCGCCGCGCTCGACTCCCTCGAGTCGCTGCAGGCGTACCTGCGCGACCTGCACCGCGAGGGGACGACGCTGCTTTTCAATCTCTCGGTCTTTCCGGATCTCAAGCAGAGCGACCGCTACATGGTCTACACGACCCAGGGGGGTCTCGGGCTGCCGGAACGCGACTACTACACGCGCGAGGACGCGGAGTCGGCGGAGCTGCGCCGGAAGTACGTGGCTCACGTCTCGAGCACCCTGCAGTTGCTGGGGCAGGCGCCCGCCGCGGCCGACGCGGCGGCTGCGACGATCCTGGCGCTCGAGACGCGCCTGGCGCGCGCGTCGCTCGGGGCCGTCGAGCTGCGCAACCCGGCGAACTTCTACAACGTCAAGAGCGTCGCCGAGGCCGAGGCGGCCAGCCCGCGCCTTGCCTGGCCGGCGTACTTCGACGCGCTCGGCCTGGCCGGGGTTGCCTCCTTCTCGTACGCGCAACCCGCCTTCTTCGCGGAGGTGAACGCCGCGCTCGCCGAGGTGCCGCTCGCGGTCTGGCGCGACTACCTGCGCTGGCACGTGGCGAACGCCTTCTCCGAGTACCTCCCCTCGGCGTTCGAGGAGCGCAGGTTCGACTTCTACGGGCGCACGCTGCAGGGGGCCAAGGATCTGCGTCCGCGCTTCAAGAGGGTGATCGACCAGACGAGCGACAGCCTCGGCGAAGCGCTCGGCCAGGTCTACGTCGAGCGCGCCTTCCCGCCGAAGTCGAAGCAGCGCGCGCAGCGGATGATCGACGACCTGAAGAGCGCCGTGCGGGCGCGGCTCCAGGCGCTGCCGTGGATGGGCGCGGAGACGAAGGTGAAGGCGCTCGAGAAGCTCGACACCTTCGTCGCCAAGATCGGCTACCCCGACACCTGGCGCGACTACTCGAAGCTGTCGATCGCGCGCACCAGCTACGCGGCCAACGTCCGGGCGGGGAACGCCTTCGAGATGCGCCGGAACCTCGACAAGCTGGGGAAGCCGATCGACCGCAATGAGTGGGGGATGTCGCCGCAGACGGTGAACGCCTACTACAACCCGCTGCTGAACGAGATTGTCTTCCCCGCCGCGATCATGCAGCCGCCGTTCTTCGACGGCGAGATGGACGACGCCGTCAACTACGGCGGCATGGGGTCGGTGATCGGCCACGAGTTCATGCACGGCTTCGACGACCAGGGGAGCCGCTTCGACGCCAGCGGCAACATGGCGAACTGGTGGCTGGGTGATGACCGCACGCGCTTCGAGGAGCGCACGGCGAAGCTCGTGAAGCAGTACGCCGGATTCGTGGTCATCGACGACCTGCGGGTCAACGGGGAGCTGACGCTGGGCGAGAACATCGGCGACCTGGCGGGCGTGACCATGGCGTATCACGCGCTCCAGGCGGCCCTGGCGCGCGAGCCGCAGAAGCCGATCGACGGCTTCACCCCGGAGCAGCGCTTCTTCCTGGCCTGGGCCCAGGGGTGGCGCAACAACGTGCGACCGGAGGCGCTCAAGCTGCAGGTGAACACCGATCCGCACTCCCCGCCGAAGTTCCGGGTCCTCGGGCCGCTCGCCAACATGCCCGAGTTCGCCGCCGCCTTTCAGTGCAAGCCGGGCGACCCGATGGTGCAACCCGCGGAGCAGCGGGCCGACATCTGGTAGGAAGTCGCCCCCGGGATTGACAGGCGCACCGGAGGGCGTAGATTCCATCTCCGCAGCATGGGGGCGGTACGGGCGCTACCGAAAGCCGAGCCACGTATGCAAGGGACGATGCAGCCCGACCTGATGCCGTCTTTCGACTCGCCGAGCCGCTATCCGGGACCTTCCGCCCCCGTCGACGTGATGCGCGAGCGGCACGCCGCCAATACTCGCCCAGCGGCGCACATCGGCAAGACAATTCACGTCAAGGGGGACATCACCGGCGAGGAGGACCTGATCATCGAAGGCCGCGTCGAGGGGACGGTCCGGCTGGAGAAGCACCGCGTCACGATCGGCGCCACAGGGGACGTCCAGGCGGACGTCGTGGCGCGCGCGATCCTCCTGGCCGGGACGGTCCGCGGCAATCTGATTGCGGGGGATCGGGTGGAGATCGCTCCGGGCGGGCGCCTGACGGGCGACGTGCACGCGCCGCGGCTGCTCATGAACGAGGGGGCTTTCGTCCACGGGAGCATCGAGACGGATCCGCCCGCCGCCAAGAGGACGACCGGGTAGCGCCCGCCGGGTCGAGGCGGTAGCGGAGCCGTCGAGCACCGCGTCGGCGTGCTGCTGACAGGACGCGCCGGGCTGCACCGACTCGGGGAGCGCGAAGGGGCGGGCCTGCTCTGGTTCGTGTGACCAGGAGACTCCACCACGGGCACCGGGCCTCGAAAGCGTGCGTCATTGTTGAGCGATGATCGCTCAATAATCAAGGTCATGCGAATCTCCCGGAGTGGGCACCTGGAGGCCATCGAGGGGCGCCGACGGCGTTTCACTGTCAGATTCCCCCGAGGGGAGGCTCGGGACACGGAGCGGGTCGAGGCGACGATGGGTGGGGTACGCCGATCGCTTCCTTCACCGTCATTCCGGCGCAAGCCGGAATCCACCGGCGCCGCCGGCCGCATGGACGACCTCTGAGTCCTCGGCCGGGAGGCCTGGCGCCAGGGGCCACGTCAACATCGGGGTAATCGGTGGACCCCGGCCTTCGCCGGGGTGACGCAGGTGGGACGAATCGTGCCCGCAGGTCGGGAGTAATGGAGTCTGGAACCCCGCCTGAAACCGCAGTCGCCCGGTTACCCTCCGGAGAATCTGACAAAGTAGTGTTCCGCCGGGGTGACGTCGAGTGTGAGGTTCTTCGCCATCCTCCCTCTCGGAGGAATCTGACAAAGTAGTGGTTTCCCAGTGGCCGTCCTCGTCGGCGCTCGCCAGGCCGGAAAGACTCCCTCGCGGAAACGGGCTCCGCGAGCCTGGATCGACTCTGGCTCCGTGGTGGTTTCCCCCGCGCCTGCACCGCCCGCGGCGACGCAGCCAGTTTCGAGTGGCGGCAGGAGTTCATGCGCACTTTCCTCGAGCGCGATCTACCGCAACTGGGAAGTCTGGTTCCTGCGCCGACCATGGGGCGATGCTGGCGCATGCGCACGGCAACGTTTGGAACGGGTCGGAGTTCGGGCGAGCGTTCGGCGTTGCCCACACCACCGTGGGGCGCCACCTGGATCTAGGGTGTCCTCCCGAAGGGACCCCGCCAACACGACGCCTCAAGACGCCGGCGGCAGGTAGGTCAGCGTCCCCGCGAACAGCCAGGCCAGGAACAGCACGACCGGAACGTGAAAGAGAAGCTGCAGGACCGAGTACCCCGCGAGGTCTTTCGCCTTCACGTTCAGGATCCCCATCAGCGGCAGCATCCAGAACGGGTTGATCAGGTTCGGCAGCGCTTCCGCGGCGTTGTAGATCTGGACAGTCCACCCCAGATGGACGTGCCACAGGTTCGCGGCCTGCATGACGTACGGAGCCTCGATCACCCACTTCCCCCCGCCAGAGGGGACGAACATCCCCAGGACGCCCGAGTAGATCGCCACCACGACGGGGAACGACCCTGGCGTGGTCAGGGAGACGAACCACTCGGCGAGACGCTCCGAGATCGCGGTCTTCGAGATCATCCCCAGGATCCCGGCGTAGAACGGGAACTGGATCAGCACGCCCGAGGTCGCGGGGACCGAGCGGGAGACGGCGGCCAGGAACGAGCGCGGACGCAGGTGCAGCAGCAGCCCTAGCGCCAGAAAGGCGAGGGTGAAGGTGTTCAGGTCGAGCGCGGCCATCCCCCCCTTCGCACTGAACTCGAGGACCAGATAAGCGAGCAGCAGCAGCGCAACCAGCAGGCTGAGCACCGGCGAGTTGTCGAACCGCTCGGCCGGTGTCGCGGGTGTCCCCCGCGCGACCTCGAACGGCTCGTAGACGATGCCGGCGTCCGCGGCGGTGCGGGCGTTCTCGGCGGCCGGGCAGGAGAAGTAGGCGATGGCGACCGACAGCGCGATCAGGATCGCGGCCATCGTCAGGCTCTGCCACAGGAAGATCGTCTGCGAGAGCGGGAGCACGCCGGTGATCGGCAGCAGCGCCGCGGGGATTGACGAGCGGGTTGCCTGCAGCAGCGCCGCGGAGGAGGAAAGACCCAGCGCCCACACGCTCCCGAGCCCGAGGTACGCCGCGGCCCCGATGGCGCGGTAGTCGACCCCTTTGACCCGCCGGCTCACCTCGCGCACCAGGAGCCCGGTGAAGATGAGCGACAACCCCCAGGAGAGGAGCGACGTCACCATGCCGAGAAAGGCGACGTACGCGACCGCGCCGCGCGGCGTCTTGGGAACGGAGGCGAGCTTGCGCACCAGCCACGCGGCGGGCGGGCTCGACGCGACCACGAACCCCCCCACGATCACCATCGCCATCTGCATGGTGAACGGGACGAGCCCCCAGAAACCGCCGCCGAACTCCCGCACCAGGCGCGCGAGGGGCTCTCCCATCGCGAGCCCCGCGCCGAAGACCACCACGACCGCGCCGAGCGCGAAGACGAAGGCGTCCGGGAAGTAGCGATCGCAGAAGCTGGCGAGCCAGGCGCCGGTGCGGGCGAGGGGCGGTTCCTGGCTCGGTTTCACGCGCGGCTGCCCTTCGTTTGTGCCCGGTGCCGCACGACCTCGAAGACCGCCGGGAGGATCGACACGACGATGATCCCCAGGATCACCAGCGTGAAGTTCTCCTTGACCACCGGGATGTTCCCGAACCAGTACCCCGCGAGAACGCAGATCGCGACCCACCCGACGCCGCCCACGACGTTGTAGAGCAGGAAGCGGCTGTAGGTCATGCTGCCGACGCCGGCGACAAACGGCGCAAACGTCCGGACGATCGGCACGAACCGGGCGATCACGATCGTCTTGCCGCCGTAGCGCTCGAAGAACTCGTGGGTGCGCTGCAGGTGCTTGGGGTTCAGGAACCGCACCTTCTCGCCGCGGAAGAGGCGCGGCCCGAGCAGGTGGCCGGCCCAGTAGTTGACCGTGTCACCGCCAATCGCGGCGATGGTGAGCAGCAGCAGCGTGAGCCCGAGGTCGAGCGCCCCGAGCCCGGCGAACGCTCCGGCCGCGAACAGCAGCGAGTCGCCGGGAAGAAACGGCAGCACCACGAGGCCGGTCTCGCAGAACACGATCAGGAACAGGAGGAGGTACGTCCAGGTGCCGTAGTCCCGGATGATCTCGCTGAGGTGCCGATCGAGGTGGAGGATGAAGTCCACCAGCTGATGGAGCAGATCCACGCGCGGCCCCTGGAGGTCGTTTCACAACAAAAAGGCGCCGATGGGGGGTTCCCACCGGCGCCCGGGTCATCGGTGCCCGCTGGTTAGACGGCGCGGACCTTCTCGGCCGCAGGGCCCTTGGCGCCCTGCACGATCTCGAATTCGACCTTCTGTCCCTCGGACAAGGTCTTGAACCCGTCCATCATGATGGCGGAGTGATGGACGAACACGTCCTTCGAGCCGTCATCGAGCTGGATGAAACCGAACCCCTTCGCGTCGTTGAACCACTTCACTGTTCCTTGTGCCATGAGCTTACTACCCTTCCTTTTCAGAGCTGCGGGGCACCATTGCCCAGGCTGCTCACACCCACTGCGGGCGGAACGAGCCCTTTCAGCACCCGGCTCATCTCAGGCCTGCATCAGAGATTCTGGCTGTAGGCCGGGATTGAGGTGAGCGAGTCAAGGTTGAAATTACACCCGCCGCGGGGGAACGTCAAGAAAAAAGGCGGGCGCCCCGGTCCACCCGGGGGGCATCCCCTCCCCGGATCGAGGGGGTTCCTGCACCCACTGCACGACCGGAGGCCCGTCCTTCCAGCCGCGCCGGGTTCAGCAGCAGCGCGACCGACCCCCGACCACGGGGACCTCGGAAGGGGAAATCCCGCCCCGGGCGGGCGGATTCCCGTCCGGCTCGATCGGGGTCTGCCCGGAAAGGACCCGCTGGCACTGCCGCGCGGCGGAGAGGACCACGGTCGTCACCAGGACCAGGAAGATCCCCGCGACCACCGCATCCAGCCGCGCATTCCACGCCTCGGCCGGTGTGGTCCCGGCGGCCCCGGCAAGTGCGAGGAAGCCGATCCAGGGGTCGGGATGGAAGATCTTCTGGAGCCCCGCCGTGAAGGTCACGACCAGCAGCCAGACGAGCGGCAGGCCGGTCACCCAGGCGTAGCGGGCGCGCCCCGTCCGGACGAGGAGCGTCGTCGCGATGGTGAGCGCGGTGCCCGCAAGGAGCTGGTTCGCTATCCCGAAGAGCGGCCACAGAGCGCGAATTCCGCCGGCGGGATCGATCACCCCCATGTACAGGAAGTACCCCCAGGCGGCGACGAACAGCACGCTGGTCGTGAGGTTCGCCCCCCAGCCCCTGCCTCCCAGCCGGGGCACGACCCGCGACAGGGCGTCCTGCAACATGTAGCGGCCCACGCGGGTCCCGGCGTCGAGCGTGGTCAGGATGAACAGGGCCTCGAACATCAGCGCGAAGTGGTACCAGAGCGCTGCCAGCTCCGGCCCCCCGAGAAAGCGCTGGAATATCCCCGCCATCCCGACCGCCAGGCACGGCGCGCCCCCCACCCGTCCCTGGACGGTCTTTTCCCCCACCAGATCCGCGAGCCCCTGCATCTCGGCCGGCGTAACCGGGAACCCCTGCTGCTGGATCCACTCGAGCGGGCGGGTCGAGTTGATCGCGAAGTACTGGCCGGGGGGGAGAGAGGCCGCCGCGATCATCGCCATGATCGCCACGAACGACTCGAGGAGCATGCTGCCGTACCCGATCATCCGGGCATCGGTCTCGCGGGAGAGGAGCTTTGGCGTGGTGCCGCTGGCGACGAGCGCGTGGAAGCCGGAGATCGCCCCGCAGGCGATGGTGATGAAGCAGAACGGGAAGATCTTGCCGCCGAAGAGCGGCCCCATCCCGTTCGCGAAGACGGTCACCGGCGGCATCTGCAGCATGGGGCGGACCCACAGGATCCCGGCCGCGAGCAGGAAGATCGTCCCGATCTTGACGAAGGCGGAGAGGTAGTCACGCGGCGCCAGCAGCAGCCAGACCGGCAGGATCGAGGCGGCCAACCCGTAGAGGATGACCGCCCACGCAAGCGGCACCTTCCCGAGAGTGAACGCCGGCCCGAGCGCTGGATCGACCGACACCCAGTGCCCACCCATGAGCGCGGCGCCGAGCAGCACGAGCCCGATGGCGGTCGCGATCCCGACCCGCCTGCCATGGCCACCCTTCATGATCCCGCCCATCAGGAAAGCGATCGGGATCGTCGCGGCGACCGTGAACACGCCCCAGGGGCTCTCCGCGAGCGCGTTGACGACCACGAGCCCCAGGACCGCCATCAGGATCACCATGATGAGCAGGATCCCGAACGTCCCGGCCGCGGCTCCGAAGCGGCCCAGCGTGTCGTAGGCGAGCTTCGCGAGCGAGCGGCCGTCGCGCCTGAGGCTTGCCACCAGGATCACGAAATCCTGCACCGCGCCTCCCAGGACCACGCCAGCCAGGATCCAGAGAGTCCCCGGGAGGTAGCCGAACTGGGCGGCGAGGATGGGACCTACGAGCGGTCCGGGCCCGGCGATAGCGGCGAAGTGGTGGCCGAAGACGACCCAGCGGTTCGTGGGGATGAAGTCGCGTCCGTCGGGGAGACGGGTCGCAGGCGTGGGACGCTCGCCGTCGATCGCGAGCACCCGGACCGCGATCCACTTCGAGTAGAAGCGGTACCCGAGCGCGTAGGTGCAGATCGCCGCGACCACGATGTGCGCGGCCGAGACCGGCTCGCCGCGGCTGAGCGCGAGCGCCGCGAAGGAGGCGGCGCCGCAGAGCGCGACCCCGATCCAGAGGACGAAGCGCAGGTAGCTCACAGGCGCGACATTGTAGCCGCAACCCCAGGTCGCGTGGAATGCGCGGAGCGGACCGTTGCACAGGGCCACCCCGTGGGCTCAACTTGCGGGCCGGCGCTGCGGTAGGCTTGAGCCGGTTGACCGGGCGGCTCCCCTCGCGTGCGCCCCGGTCGGAACGGCGGAGGAACACGGGTGAGATTCCATTTCGAGATGACCATCGACCGCCCCCGGGAAGAGGTCTGGGCGAGCTTCGACAACGTTGAGAACCTGAAGAAGTGGCAGCCGACGCTCGTATCGTTCGATCAGCAGAGCGGAACGCCGGGCCAGGTGGGGGCGGAGTCGCGCCTGATCTACAACGAGAACGGCCGCAAGGTCGTGATGCTCGAGACGATCACCGGGCGGCGCGAGCCGGAGTCGTTCTCCGGGACGTATGACACCTCGATGGGAAAGAACAGCATGTGGATCGGCTTCGAACCGATCGACGGCGGCAAGACGCGCTGGGTCGTCGACGCCGAGTTCCGCTTCAAGGGGCCGATGATGCTGGCCGGCCCGCTCATGAAGGGGGCGATCGGGCGTCGCATCCGAGCCGATCTCGACCGGTTCAAGACGCTCCTCGAGGCGGGGCAGCTCGAGGCCAAGCCCACCCCCGTCGAGATCCCCACTGCAGGCGAGTGACGCTGGGCGCCCAACCTGCGCGCCCGCCGCGCGAGACGAAGCGCCGACTACCCTCTGAGAGCTACGGCGCGCAGGGGATCGCGCGCGGCGTCCCCGAGGAGGCCGCACCGAAACTCCCGACCAACGGCGCGAATGGACGCACGAGGTAGTAGAACGCCCCCTTGCTCGCCGGCGTCGCCGGGTCGAGCAGGAAGGTCGAGGCCGTCGTGAAGGTGGTGCACCCCGCGCCGAAGCCGGGTACGTTGCCTCGCGCGATCTGATACGACGTCGCCCCCCCCTGCGCGGTCCACGAGTAGCGGGTCGGATCGGCGAGCGTCGCGAACGACGCGATCCCCGAGAGGTCGTCCACCAGCCCAAAGCCGTCGTCCCCCGGGCATTCGTTGTCCTTGCCGTCGTTCACCTCGAGCGCCCCGGAAAAGATCGTCGGGTCCTGGTCGTTGCAGTCTGCTGTCAGCGCGCAGGCGCTGCCGGGGACGGACGCCCACTCGAAGGTATCGCCGTCCTCGTCGACGCACCCCGCCTGGCGCTCATACGCTCCGATGTCCGCGATCGCCACGAGATCGCCGTCGCCGTCGCTGATCCGATCGTAGCCTCGCTGGTCGGTTGCCGGAGCTCCCGCACTGTCCCCTGCGTCGAGCACCGGACTGCCGGCGGCGTGCGTCCTGGTCGGTCCACCATTAGGCAGCAGCGCGCCGAGCACGGGTGCGACGCCAAGGAGGTTTCCCGTCGTGTCCCCGACGATGACGGTGCCGGATGGATTCTGGATCAGGTTGTGGCCGGCGGAGGTGAGCGTCCCCGAGAAGTCGGGATTCGCGGTCGCCAAATTGCCGGCAAAGACGGTGTTAATCGCGGTGAACGTCCCGGAGTTCATGACCCCGCCGGCGGAGGTGCCGGCTCGCGCGTCGTTGAAGACGATCGTGCAGAAGCTCGTGGTGACCGTCCCGCTGTTCCGGATTGCCGCACCGGGCGCATCGCTCGACCGGTTCCCGGTGAGCGTGCAGTTCGTCAGCGTCATGTTCCCCGCGTTGATGATGGCTCCCCCCGAGACACTTCCCCAGTTCGCGGAAAAGAGCGATCGCTCGATGTCGGCCGTCGCACCGGAGAAGACCTGGATGGCTCCGGCACCGTCCGCCACGTTCCCCACGAAGGTGCTGTCCCGGACGATCAGATGACCCGCGGTGAGGCGAATCGCGCCGCTGCCGTGCGAGAGGTAATTGCTCGTGAACACCGTACCCTCCACTTCGACAAGAGGACCCGAACTGTTGACCGTGCCGGAGAAGTCGCCGTTGTTCCCATGGACGAGGCAGGAACGAAGCGTGAGCGATCCGGAGTTCTCGACGCCTGCGCTTCCGGAGTCGGCGTAGTTGTTTCGCAGGGTCACCCGCTCGAGAAGGAGCGTCCCTTGATTGCGAATCCCCGCCCCGAAGGAGGTGATGGCGTCCTCGATCGCGAGATCCCGGATCGTCACGTTGGCGGCGGCCGACACGTCGAAGGCGCGGGCATTGCCACCATTGATCACCAGCTGACTGGAACCGGGCCCGTCGATCGCGAGATTCTTCCCGATCGAGAGGGAACCGCTGGTGAGGAGAATGGTGCCGGTGACCGCGAACTCGATGGTGTCACCGGGAGCCGCGAGCGTGATCGCCTCGCGGAGCGACCCGGCGCCGGCGTTTGCGAGAGTCGTGACAGTGAGCGTTGCGGCATCGGCGGTCGATGCGCTCAGGAGCAGGACCGCGAGCAGGAGGGAGGTGGGCCGCGCCGGAATCTGTGCCATTAGGACCTCCTGGGTGCGCCCCCCGTCTCGACAGACCTACGGAGCGCACGGGATGGAGCGAGCCACGCCCGCCGAACTCGCCCCGAAGCTCCCCGCGAACGGAGCAAACGGGCGCACGAGGTAGTAGAAGGCACCCCGGCTCGCCGGTGTCGCCGGGTCGAGCAGGAAGGCCGAGGCGGTCGTGAAGGTCGTGCAGCCCGTCCCGAAGCCCGGGGCGTTCCCTCGCGCGATCTGGTACGACGTCGCCCCACCCTGCGCGGGCCATGAGTAGCGGGTCGAATCGGCCGGATCCGCGAACGTCGCGATCCCGCTGATCTCGTCCACCAGCCCGAATCCGGCGCCCTGCGGGCACTGGTTGTCGATGCCGTCGTTCACCTCGGGCGCGCCGGGATGGGTGTCGGCGGAGAAGTCGTCGCAGTCGCCGTCGCAGTTGCGCACGCCGTCCCCATCGCCATCGGCCGATCCCGCCCCCGCGCAGTTGCCGCAAACGCGGACATTGTCGACGTACCACCCCTCGACACCGTTGCACCCGTCCACCCCCAGCTCTAAGCGCAGCCGGATCGTCTCGAGCGACGCGGCGTAGGTGGTGAGGTCGACCTGCGACTGACCCCAGGCGCTCGAGTTCGAGCCGCCGTCGGAGCCGGAGAAAGCCGGCTGACCCGCCATCGGATTGGTGTTCCCGGGCGCGCTCTGCAGTGTGGTGTTGTACGGGTTGAACGAGAAGACGCCGCCCGGCACCAGCGTGAAGGGTCCGCCGTTGACGCTGATGCTGAGGTTCCCGCCGTCGTACCCCGGCTCCGTGGCGACGCTGTGGTCGAACGTCAGGAGCGGGTAGTCGTTGTCGAGCACGATCACGGGGCTGTCGAGGCGCATCACGCCGGACTGGTCATCGCTGCCGGGCGAGCAGTTGCCGACGATCGGGCTGTCGAGCGCGAAGATCGCCGACCCGGTCCCACCCGTCGGGACGTCGGCGGTCCAGATCCAGTCGCGGGGCTGGTACTCGGCGTAAACGCCGAAGTTGCTGCGCGTCCAGGAGGCCTGCGGGTCGGACTCGAAGTCCGCGAGAAACGGCGTCGAGCCGCAGGAGGCAGGAGGCGCGTTCGGGGCCAGGAGCGGCTGGAAGTTGCAGAACGACGGCGGTGTCCGCATCTCGACCGCCAGCATCGCCTGCTGGACCTCGATGCAGTCCGCGGTCGACAGGCTCACCCCGGAGGGCAGACCAGTCAGCGGATCCGTCAGGGGGACGCCGACGAGATCGGTGCAGCTCTGCTCCAGCGCGTCGGCGTGATCGACAAAATCGGTGTCGGGGACCTGATAGACCGACATGGCGCGCCAGTACAGGTGCGCGACCCGCGTCGGGCCGAGCGGGGAGATAGTCTGGCCGTTGTAGGTGCCTCCGTCGAGGAGGAGTGCGAAGGCGTGGTTCGGGATGCCCGAGTTGGTATGCACTCCGCCGCCGTCCAGGGTGTCGCAGACGTAGAAGGCGGAGTCGCTCACCTTCCCCGGATCGCCGTAACAGGTCGGGTTCCACATGTCGCGGATCGCACCGCCGAAGCTGGGGTCGTCCTCGCCGGACAGGAAGCGCAGCGACCCGTCGGTGGACGGGGTGACCGAGACGCTCGCGGTGACCCCGACGCCGAGCTGGGCCTTGATCTCGTTTCCCTTCCCGTCGCCAATCATGATCGACGGGATCGTGATCCCCGCGGCGCCGCCGCTCATGTTGAAGGTGTAGTTGTTGCTCACGTTCACCACGATCATCCCGATGGCGCCGGCGTTCTGCACGTTCTGCGCTTTCGTGGGATACGGGCAGTTGCCCCGGTCTACCAACGCGATACGTCCGGCGACGAAGCCCACGAGCGCGCTGCAGGCGTCGGTCGGGGTCCCCATGCCGTCGTTGACCAGCAGCACCGACCCGGTGGCAGTCAGCGGCCCCGCCGGGTTGAACGCGCCTCCGCCGCCTGACTGCGTCCCGGCGATGGCCGCAGGCGCGGAGATCGTCAGCGTCGGCGCCGGGCGGCCGCCCAGGGTCGAGCAGCCGCCCGCGGTGCGCGCCCCTGCCGGCGCATCCAACCCCGTCCCGTTGATCAGGTCGATCAGCTCGCCGAAGATGTCCGACCACCCCTCGTTGAGCGCTCCCGACTGCCACTGGTAGATGAGGCCGTGCGTCGCCTCGGTATAGGCATGCGTCCACTCGTGCGCCACCGTGTCGTCGCCGGCGATGCCATAGCAGAAATTCGTGCTGACCCCATCCCAGTAGGCGTTGGGGCAAATCCCGGCCGGGGGGATGTTCCAGACGGACTCCATGACGCCGTCGACGCCGTTCCAGGAGAGGTGCGCTCCTCCCGACAGGTTGGAGTAGACGTTGTAGACGTTCGCCGTGACGTCGATCACCGTGTTCACCTGGCCATCCCCGGCCGGGTCTCCGGTGGCGTAGGGGAGCGGATCCCCTTCGTCCCAGATCAGGAACTGATTGAGCTGCGGTTCGTGGACGCGCCGCGTCATCGCCGTGTGGATGCCCGAGATCCGATCGAGGACCTTGCCGGTCGCGGCATCCACGTAGGCGAACTCGCGAACCGCACCGCCGTCCGCGACCTCGACCTCCCAGGCCAGATGGTCGGTCCCCGGGACGCGCCGCAACAGGCCGGTCCGGAAGATGAGCAGTCGCGAACGCTGCGCCACGATCGCCGACCCCGAGGCGCCGGGGACCTCCGCCCGGACGTGCGCCACCGCGGTGGCGCCCGCCTCCTCTGCGATCCGCGACGGGACCGGGTCAACCGTCAGGTCGGGGATGACCGTCCCGTGCACCAGCCGGATCTGTCCGTCGCGGTCGAAATGCACGCGGAGCTCCGCGCCGAAGACCGGCAGCCCGCGATAGGTCTGCAGATAGCGGAGCTGCGAGGTTCCGAGCGAATCGCGCCGCAGCTCCGGGTCGCCGAGCTCCGAGTGGGCGTCACGCACCCCGACGATCTCCCCATACCGCCGGAAGAAGTCGAGCGCTCGCTCCTCCGGCGTCCGCCCGGCGAGACGCGGCCGCCCGGGGGCCAGCTCGAGGTGACGCACGCGCCCGATCGCGGGGGAAAGCCGTGCCCGCGCCGAGCCGCCGCTCTCCGCCAGGAGGGTCTGAAGCCCCGGGACCGCGTCGAGTGCGGGAGCGGCCGCACCTCCCCTCGTCTGCGCGGGGCCGGTGGCGAGGGCCAGGGAGCAGGAGAGGGCGAGGAGGCAAGCTGCCGCCTTCGGACCAGTTCGGAGCATGGACGATCCTCGGAAGGCCGCTCCGGAGCCGGCCTTTCGGCGCCGCCCTGCGGAGCGAAGTGAAGGGTCACCGCCCCTTCTGGACGGCGCCCCCGACGTGAGATGTGTGGAGTATACGGCGTTGCGCCGTCCCAGGCATCCACGGGGGCCTGGTATCTGCCCACCGTCCCCGGTCAGGGCTCGGTTTCCAGCCCGTAATCGAGCTCGGGGGGGGGAGGCGCTCCCCCGGGCCCCTTCAGATAATGGTCCATCCACTGCATGAGGCGCAGGCTGTAGTCGTAGCGGGAAGCGGCGCGCCGGTTCCCGTGTTTCTCGCCGGGGTAGAGCACCAGCCGCACCGGGGCCCTTCCGCGCAGCTTCAGGTAGCGATACAGCTCGAGCGACTGCCCCGGGAAGACCCGCGGGTCGTCCTTGCCGTGCAGGATCAGGATCGGGGTGCGGCCGCGATCGGAGTGATAGATCGGGCTGCGCTCGAGGACGAACTTCCAGTCGTCCCAGGGGTGGTTGCGGGCGTGGACCAGGAACTCCTCGTTGGCGATGTCGGTCGTGCCGAGCTTCGAGACCAGATCGCTGATGCCGACCATCATCACCGCCGCCGCGAATCGGTCCGAGTAGTACGTCGCTCCCCACGCGGTCGCGTACCCGCCGTACGAGCCACCGGTGATCCCGACCTTCGCCTTGTCGGCGACACCGATCGCCACCAGGTGGTCGACCCCATCGACCAGATCGTCGAACTCCTTCCCCGCCGGGTCCCCCTGGCCGAGTTTGGCGAAGGCAATGCCTCGTCCTGTGCTGCCCCGGTAGTTCGGATAGAAGACCGCGTATCCATTACCTGCCGCGACCTGTCCGGGGTCGGCGTAACCGGTGAGCCAGCCGTTGCTGAAGTGCGACTCGGGCCCGCCGTGCACGACCACGATGAGCGGAGCGCGCCCGCCCGGTGGCGCGACCAGCGGACGGATCAGCACCCCTTCGAGAGCGAGGCCATCGCGCGCCTTGAACGAGACGACCTCCTGGGACCCCAGCGCATGATTCGCGAGCCAGGGATTGCTGTCGGTGAGGCGCACCGGCTCCGCGTCGGCGGCTCCCTGCAGGAACACCTCGGGGGGGTGGCCTGGGCTCCCCCCCACGAGGGCGATGGCGCGCCCATCTCGCGAGGCGCTCAGCCGGGTGAAGACCGCTCGCCCAGGCGCGACGACCGTCCGTGTGCTCGCCTCGCCCGGACGCACCTCCAGGAGCCGGCTCCACACTCCCTCATGGACGAGGAGCAGGAGGCTCTTCTGCTCCCGCCAGGAGATCGCGCGCGCGCCCCACGCGGAGCCCGGCGAGATCTCGCGCGGATTCCCGCCGGTCGCCGGGACGACCATCAGGCTGCCGACGTCCGGGTCGTTCAGGTCCGCCCCCGAGAGAAACGCCAGCGTCGCACCGTCCGGGCTCCACTCGATCGAGCCGAGCTTGCCGGCATTCCCCACGCGAGCGGCGACTTTTCCCGTCGTCGCCTCGATCACGACGATCTGCCTGGCCATGTAGTCGTCGTCGATGAGCGGGCTGGGGGCGAGCGCTAGTGCCAGGCGATCGCCGGCCGGGCTCCAGTGGAGCTCCGAAGCGGAGCCCGTGAGGTCTAGCGCCTTCGGGGCGGCGGCCCCCTCGCCAAGGGCCGCGGTCCACACCTTCACCGGCCGCGCTTCCTCCTCGTAGATTTCCTGGCTGAACCCCTTCTCCTTGAGCGTCTTCTTCCTCTCCGGCGTCGCCTCGGTCGCCAGGAAGGCGACCTGCTTGCCGTCGGGGCTGAAGGAGTAGGAGGAGATGTCGTCCGTGGCCTTGAGCAGCCGGCTGGCCTCCCCCCCATCCGCCGAGATCGCCCACAGCGCCTTCGGGTCGTCCTTCTTGCCTCGCTTCATGAGGAACGCGATGGAGCGGCCGTCCGGGAGCCAGGCGATCCGCTCGACGTTCACCTCACCGCTGACGAAGGGCCGGTCGTTTCCCTTCCCGTCGACGACGCGCAGCTCCGCCCAGGCGGGCCCGTCTTCGCCTGCCAGCAGGGTCCGCGGGACCGAGAGGACGTACGCGACGCGAGTGCCGTCGGGGGAGGCGGCGACCTCGGTCACGGAACGCAGGCGCGCCACCTCGCGCATCGTGAGCGGAGCGAGCGCCTGGGCCTCTCGCTCGACGCCCTCTACAGCCGCAGGACGTGGAGCCGCCACGCCGACCGTCCCGGAGGCTCCAAACGACACGGCAGCGACGACGAAGGGAACGAACGCACGGGAAAACGGGGCGATTCGCATGCGGACTCCATCCTCGAGCAGGTGGTGTTCGAGCGAGCGGCCAGGGCGGCTCAGGGCTCGGCCGCGGCGGGGTCTCCATCCGGGCTCACGGCGAAGCGCATCAGCCCCTCCCCCACTTGCTCGGCCCCGATCCAGACCGTGCCGCGCAGCGATCCGAAGCGGGTGCGCATCCGCACCGTCTCCGCCTCGATCCGGATCGTCTCCCCAGGGTGGATCGGCCGCCGCACCTCGAAGCGGTCGATCGCCATGAAGTAGATCGGCTTGCCTTCGAGCCCCGGCCGCAGCAGCACGAGCAGCGCTCCGGACTGCGCCACCACTTCCGCGAGGATCGTGACCGGAAACGTCGGGGGGGAATCGGGAGGGCGGTGCAGATAGTACTCGTCGTGGCGCACCTCCTTCACACAGACGATGCGCTTCTCCGGGATCAGCTCCTCGACCCGATCCACGAGCAGGAGTGGCGGGCGATGCGGCAGGATGGTCTTGATCACCTCCTGGCCGAACGGGGCGGTAATGCTCACCGAGCCCCCCCCGATCGCCGCGGCCGGGCGGCACGCCGGGCGGTCATCAATCGTCTCCGCCGCTCGACCCCACGAAGCGGTCGCCCGGGTCCCGGAAGAGCAGGTTGAAGGTGGTCAGCGTCCCGTAGCAGCGGGTGATGTACTGCTGCATCGCCACCTTGTCCTCGCTCGTCAGCCCGGGGTGCGCGTTGATCTTCTGCTCCAGCACCCGTAGCTGATCGCGCAGGCGGATGATCTTCTGGAGGAGTTTCTCGAGCGGCAGCTCCTTCTGGAGGGTGTCGGACTTGCCGGGCTTGAGGACCAGCGTCCCCCCCTTCCAGCGGTCCGCAATCGCGGCCTCCGCCGGTCCGCAGACCTCCTCGAGCGCCTCGACCAGCATCTGCCGCAGCGTCTCCCGGTCCACATCAACCTCCACGCCGCCTACACGGGCGGCCGGCTCCGCCGCGGGCGCCTCGCGCTCGGGAGCGGTGGGTTGGCTCGGCGCCCGCGGCGCTTCGCCGATCTTCTCGAGGTGGAGCGCCTTCGGATCCCGGAGGGTGTACTCCTCGCCGGACTCGAAGCGGATCACGACCTTTCGGTACGTGTCGATCTGTTCGCTCTGGATTACCTCGCCGCGCCCGAACCGAGGGTTGTAGACGCGGTCCCCCACATGCAGATCGTCGCTCATCGAGCGGGCGATGATACCACAGGGTGGCCCCCAAGCAGCGTGGATGCTATGATTTCCGCATGCCTCCCCTGCGTCAGAGTGTGGTGCAACTCGAGGGGATCTCCGGTCACACGCGGTTCATCCTGACCGACCGGGAGGTCACCGTCGAGACGCATCGGCCGTTCGTCGTACGGCGCGCCTCGTTCCCGTTCGACACCATCGACCGTAACCTGGGATCGGACGAGCGTCCCCACTGGGCGTACATTCTCCTCGCTGCGGCGCTGCTCCTCGCGACGGGGTTCGCCTCCACCCTGGAGGGGGCAGGATCGTCCCCCGGGTTCCTTCTCGCCGGGAGTGCGCTGTCGGCGGCGTCGATCGCCTGCTTCTTCCTGCATCGCCGGCGGCGAACGGTGTTTCGCAACTACTTCACGTCCGCCCGCCTGTTCGAGATGTCCGCCTCGGTCGCAGCGACCCCCGTCGGCCGCCAGATCGTCCACCGTGTCCTGTACGCGGAGTCGGGCGGGCTGCCGCTGGTGTTCAACTACGTCGACTACGACGGCGGCAGGAAGATGGTGTGCGCCGCGGAGCCGGCCGCGCTCGAGAAGCTGTTCCTGGGTCTCCTCCAGACGATTCCCGATGAGGTCGGCGTCGCCCTCGTCGTCGTGCGCGGCGATCGCGACGAGGTGGAGTACGGCAACACGCGGGTGCGGCGCGACCGGATCCGGGGGGCGTTCGAGGAGTACCGGGACATACTGACGCTCGATGGGATGGCCGACTTCTGCATCTACAAGGAAGGGGACTTCGAGCTCGTCTTCGACAACCATCACGTGGTCGAGGTGTATGGACGGTACGAGCCGTTCGTGCCGATCGCGGAAGCGCAAGGGTTCGTCTTCAACCGCGCCTACAGCCCCCGCTACCTCCACTACCATGTCCACAGCGTGAACCCGCCGGAGAACTTCGACGAGCGCCTCGAGCAGTTGAAATGGAATCTGCAGCTAAGGTGATGCTCGGGAGGCGTGACGGATGAGGAGGAACCCGATCCTGGCGCGGATGCGGAAGATCTGCCTGGCGCTCCCCGACACGAAGGAGACCCCGACCTGGGGGCAGCCGCACTTCCGCGTGGGAGAGAAGATCTTCGCCGGGTGCGGCGAGGAGGATGGCCGCCGGGTCATCGGGTTCAAGCTCGAACGGGAGCACGCCGAGGTGATCGTGAACGATCCGCGGTTCCGGCCCGCCCCCTATTTCGGCAAGCACGGCTGGGTGTCGATGGATGCCGAGCAGATCTCGGACTGGGACGAAGTGAGGGAGCTGGTACTGGAGAGCTATCGCCTCATCGCGCCGAAGCGATCGCTGGCGCAGCTGGAGGCACGGCGAGGAGAGCGACGCCGCCCCTAGCGCCGGGTGACGCGCTTCAACACCTTGGCGAACATCTCTTCCCGGTTTTCGGGAGTGAGATCCAGCGCCTCGACGCCGGGGCGCCTGCGCAGCTCGGCGGGGTAGCCACGATCGCCGGCGCCCGAGGTCGCGACCACCAGCTTCGAGGAGGCGAGCGCGAAATCGACTGCCGCGGTGAACCTCGCCGAGAGGCACTCCATCGCGCCGATCTCGTCGATCACCAGGATCGGCGTCTCCGCCTTCTTCGGGTCGAGCAGGTGGAGCACCATCTTCTCGAAGGCAGGCAGGTCCACGCCGTACCTCCCGACCCGGTGTTCGCTCGACAGCTTGACGTGAGCCAGCAACCCCTCGCGGCCGTCGGTGGTCACGATCCGGAATCCCACTCTCTGGACTCCGTCGCGAATCTCCTCGGTGAGAAACCCCGACGCCGCGCCATGGGGAATGTGCTCGAGCAGCCGCTTCATGAGGCTGCTCTTCCCGGCCCCGGGCGGCCCAAATATGAGGGTGTTCTCCTTCATCATGCGTTGATCTGCCTTTGGCCCCTCATTCTAGGCCAGCCGGTAGGGCGGATCAATTCTTTCTTTCCGCATCATGGTACGGGTGGATAAGGCATTTATTCAGTTTGTTTTAGGCTAGCCGGGACGATTGCGAGTCGAGGCGAAAATGGACGGAAGTTAGACGAAACTTTGGAGGCTGGCCCGAGTGAACGCGAGTCGACCGTCAACCAAGAAATGGCGTGTGGACGGGGTCAGGCTTCCGCGCGCAGGCGAGCGAGCGCCTGCCCCAGATCCGCGGGGACGGGCGCCTCACAGATGACCGCGGCGCCCGTCTCCGGATGTTTGAACTCCAGCCGGGCCGCGTGCAGCGCCACGCGCGTGAGCAGCGGACTTGGCGTCCCGTAGGCCACGTCGCCAACGAGTGGACAGCCGATCTGCGCGAACTGCACGCGAATCTGGTTGCGGCGGCCGGTCTCGAGCCGCACCTCGAGCACCGTGGCGCGGCCCAGACGCTCGACGACGCGATAGCGCAGCACCGCCCGATCCCCCTCGCCCGGACGCGCCGGCATCATCTTCAGGCTCTTCGGATTCTCCTTCAGGTAGGAGACGAGCTCCCCTTCCGCGGCGTGCGGGTACCCCTCGCAGATCGCGAGGTACTGACGGAGAACCGAGCGCGTCGCGAACTGCAGGCGCAGGTTGTCGAGCGCCGCGGGCGAGCGGGCGAAGACCACGAGTCCGGAGACGTGCTTGTCGATCCGGTGAACCACCCAGAGCGCGCGCGTTCTGCGGTCAGGCTTCTCCTCGACCAGCAACCGCTCCACCAGGCTGTCCCCATCCGGCTCCCCCGCCGGCACCGTGAGTACCCCGGCCGGTTTGTCGACCACGAGGAACGCCGGATCGTCCAGCACCAGACGATACCACGGCGTCTCGCGCTTGGCGCGATGAGCGGGCTGGTAACGGCGGCCAGGATCGAACCGGGCCAGAAGCGTGGCACCGACGCGCGGGCGTGTCGCCGGGTCGGTCGCGGGGGTGCCGTCAACCTCGACCCTCCCCGCGTCGATCATTCCCTTCGCGGTCCGGTGGCTCACGCCGGCGTGCGCGTGCAGCAGGGCTGCGACCGTGCGCCCCGCCTCGTCGCGGGTGACGACGTGGCGAATCTCCCTCATCCGCCACCGGCCGGGTCGGTCTCCAGCGACCGCCGTCCCGCGGCCCAGCGCATCTGACTGAGGATCCCCCGCAGGATGCGCACCTCGCGCGGCTCGAGCGCGGCCCGCCCGTAAAGCCGGCGGAGCGCGTGCATCACCTCCTCCGGGTTCTGGGGGTTCAGGAAGCCAATCTCCTCGAGCACCTCGGCGAGCTGCCCGAAGAACGCCTCGACCTCGTTCGCCGGCGCCAGACCCCGCGGCTCCGGGCTTTGTTCCACCCCCGCGGCGCGCCGCACCTCGTACGCCGCGACCAGGACGGCCTGCGCCAGGTTCAGCGACGGGTAGGAGGCATCCGCAGGGATCGTCGCGAGCAACCCACAGGCGTCGAGCTCCTCGGTCGTCAACCCCGAGTCCTCGCGTCCGAACACCAGCGCGACCTCGTTCCCCTCCCGGGCCGCATCGACCGCACGCGCCGCCGCGGCCTCGATGCCGAGCAGCGGGCCGCGGTTCTTTCCCGTCCGGCGAGTCGTGCCGATCACCAACCCCGTCTCGGCGAGCGCCTGCGGCAGCGACCTGGTGACGCGGGCCTGCTCGAGCACGGCCGACCCTCCCATTGCCATTCGGCGGGCATCCCCTCCCCGATGGTCGGGAGGGGACACGAGGACGAGTCGCGACAGCCCCATGTTGGCGAGCGCGCGCGCGCAGGAGCCGATGTTCCCTGGCTGCTGCGGCTCCACCAGGACGAACGAGATGCGGTCAAGCATGGGCGCGGTGCTCTCCCCCGGCAGGCGGCGCCAGTCGCTACTCCTGCGGCAGTGTCCCCGCCGCGGCCATCACCTGGTCGCCCGGGACGAAGTACTTGCGGGCGGCGCGGTTCACCTCGTCGAGCGTCAACGCCGCGAGGATGCTCGGGTAGTGCTGGATGAAATCGAGCCCCAAACCGTACAGCTCCGCCTCGAGCAGCGCCCCGGCGACCGCGCCGTTCGTCTCGAGGCGCACCGGGTAGGAGCCGGTCAGGTACGTCTTCGCTTCGTCGAGCTCGGTCAAGGTCACGCCACTCGCCACGACGTTCGCCAGCATCTCCCGCACGCCGTCCTTCGCCTTCCGCGTGTTCGCCGGGTTCACCCCGATGCTCGCGGTCCAGGCTCCACGTCCCATCCCGGCGCTGAACGACGAGTAGGTGCCGTAGGTCAGCCCGCGATTGTCGCGCAGCTCCTTGTTGAGCCGGCTGGTGAAGTCCCCCCCGAAGATGAAGTTCGCCATCGTCGCGGCGTAGTAGTCCGGGTCGGTCCTGCTGATCCCGCGGCGCGCGAAAACCAGGTCGACCTGCTCCTTGTCGGCCATCGTGACCGGGATCTCGCTGCCGCGCGAGTCCGTGCCGTCGGACAGCTTGCGCAGCCCGGCCGGGTCGAATGCCACCTTCTCCTTCCGCCCCGGGAACTTCTCCGCGAAGAGGCGGACGACCGCCTTCGGGTCCACGTCGCCCACGATCGAGATCACGACCCCGGCCGGGATGAACGCCTTGCGGTAGTGGGACGCGAGGTCCTCGCGCGTGATCGCGGCAACCGACTGCGCCGTCCCCTCGAGCGGGCGCCCGTACGGATTCTCCGGTCCGTAGATCTTCGCCAGCGCCGCGAGCTCGGCCCGCGACCCGGTGTCCTCGTCACGCTCCTCGATCTGATGCAGCACCTGGTCGCGTGCCAGGACCAGCTCCTCCTCCGGGAAGGTGCTGTTGCGCAGCATGTCCGCGAGGAGGTCGACGACCAGCGGAAAGTCGTCCGTGATCGAACGGGTGGAGAAGGTGATCCGCTCCCTGCCGGCGCCGAAGCGGACGGAGGCGCCGTTCGACTCGAGTTCCTCGGCGATCCGATCGGCGCTGCGCGTCTGCGTGCCGCGGTCGAGCATCTCGGTGAGCAGGTTGGCAACCCCGGCCTTCGCTGCCGGCTCGAAAGCGGCGCCGGCCCAGGCGCCGCCCCGCACCTCGACCGTCGCGTTGCCGTGGTTCTCCCGGATGAGCAGAGTCATCCCATTCGGGAGGGTCTCGCGCAGGACCGTCGGGACCGCCGCGACGGCGCCGGCCGCCTTCGCCGACGCGCTCCGCGCGAGCGTCCCGGTCCGCGCGCCGAACAGCGGGCGGGAGTCGGGTGCATCCTCGTCCCGCACGGCGTGCGGGCCCCCGGGCCGCCGGGACGGCTTCGCATCCTTCCCCGCGCGGCTCGCCTCGAGGTAGGCCGGCGGGGCCTCCCCCTCCGCGTACGGCAGGTAGAGCCCGACGCTGCGATTGTCGCGCACCAGATAGGTGCGGGCCACGCGCTGCAGATCGGCGGGCGTCACGGCCTGCACCCGCTCGAGGTACGAGTCCAGGAAGCGGTACCCCGGTCCGATCTCCGCCTCGCCCAGCCTGAAGGCCTGCGAGATCACCCGATCGCGGCTGAAGATGAACTGGACCTTGTTCTGCTTCACCGCGCGCGCCAGCTCCGCCGCGGTCACGGGCTCGGACTTCACCCGTTCCAGCTCGCTGTCGATCGCCGCCTCGACCGCCGCCGGCGTCTCCCCCTCCTTGATCGCGACCCCCAGGGTGAACAGGAACGGATCGGCCATCGGTCCTTCGTTGTCCGCGTCCACCGACACCGCGAGTCCCGGCTCGACCAGCGCCTGGTACAGGCGCGCGGTGCGGCCGCTCCCGAGGATCTGACCCAGCAGGTCGAGAGCGTAGGAGTCGGGCTCTCCGGCGCGCGGGACGTGGTACGCGACCATCAGGTGCTCCGTCCGCCCCGTTTCCCTCAGCGTGAAGCGCCGCTCCCCCTTCTGAGGCGGCTCCACCGTGACGACGGCAGGCGCCACGCCACCGCTCGGAATCGGACCGAAGTGCTTGCGCACCTTGGCCAGCATCTCCTGCGGCGCGAAGTCGCCGGCGACGACGAGGAACGAGTGGTTGGGCCAGTAGAAGCGGTCGTAGAAGCTGTGGATCTGCGCGGCTGTGATCGACTCGACATCCGAACGCCAGCCAATCGTCGGATGGTGGTACGGATGCTCGCGGAAGGCAGTCGCGGTCATCACGTCGTAGAGCTCCGAC
>Ga0184629_10000144_pt1 | contig 29968 bp, 23 predicted proteins | sample PLM4_32_b1_FD_133158 | JGI IMG/M metagenome (GOLD analysis project Ga0184629, IMG submission 133158) | Groundwater sediment microbial communities from an aquifer in East River, Colorado, USA - PLM4_32_b1 | ecosystem: Environmental > Terrestrial > Soil > Riparian zone | place: USA: East River...
AGACAAAAGAAAAGGCTGTATTATCATTTTGTTCTCTTTGTCCTTACAAGTCTATTTTTATTTACCGCCAATCGCTTTTTCGATATAGGAATAGATTCAAATTGGTGCATTTGGATTATTACTTTATGGCTTTTCGTTTTTATTTTGCATTTTATAAAAGTATTTATAACAGACCGTTTTATGAATAAATATTGGGAAAGAGACCAAATTGATAGGCTTGTGGCTTTACAGCAAAAAAGGATTGCCCAATTACAGTCAAAAATAGAAGAAAAGGATACTAAATAAAACCCCGCAAACATGATAATTATGATTGCTGCAGCCGCAGAAAACAATGCCCTTGGAAAAAATAATGAATTAGTCTGGCATCTCCCAAATGATTTTAAACGATTTAAATCGTTGACCTCCGGACATCATATTATTATGGGAAGAAAAACATTTGAAAGCTTTCCAAAACCACTTCCAAACCGAACCCATATTGTAATCACCCGACAAGACAACTATCATCCCGAAGGTTGTATAGTGGTGAATAGCATCGAAAAAGCAATAGCTCTTTGTCCGGAAAATGATACTTCATTTATCATTGGCGGCGGCGAAATTTATAGTTTAGGACTCCCTTATACAGACAAAATAGAAATCACTCGTGTTCACCATAGCTTTGAAGCAGACGCTTTTTTTCCAGAAATCGACACAAACGATTGGGAAGAGATTCATACTGAGTTCAATCCTAAAGATGACAAACACCTTTATGATTATACTTATCAAACATTTGTCAAAAAATAGAACAAAAAAAACATCCCAAAATTTGGGATGTTTTTTTTAATGATTAGAGGAATGACCTACTCTTGTAAAAGAATTTGATAACATAATATACAAATTACAAATATTAAAACGACTCCAGAAATGAAGACAATAATATTTGAAGTTTTTTGAGAGTACAACTCAAAAAAGCCTTTAGCACCAAATACCACAAAGGTACTAAAGGCAAAGAAAATTAAAATTTCCAAAAACAAATTTAATCCTAAGAACGTATTTTGCGCTTTCAAAACAATACCGCCATTACTAACGGTACCTTCAAATACAATTACAAGAACAAATGAAATAACTAACGCAAGAAGCATCCATTTGATTTGGGTCATTAAATCCCTACTAATCATTTATAAAATATTAAATTTTAAAGTACAAACATCCGCAATAAAAACAGCAACCACAATACCCACTTTTAGTGATATTTCATTTATTTTTCATTTTATAATATTTCTATTTTAACGATTCGCTAAAACTGTATTCATTTTAAAATCAATTAATTACAAATTAAAAATACTTAAAACTGGTTTGATGTACCGAAATAACACAAAATTTAAAAAAATCCATTAGGCACTAATTCCAAAAATCAGCGCAAATTAGTTTGTATAAATTTTTAGAATTAGTGCCTAATGACTTTTTAGAAGCTTGAGCAAAATATGCTTTGGCAAATCGTTTTAAATCTTATTTTGGGATCAATAAAGTTTTCTCCAAATTTGGAAAGCCATTTATTGTTTCTCCAGTTTGTATTATATTTGTACAAATAAAAAAAAATGCCGAAAGAAATTACGCCCTATAAAAATTCAACACTTAGCAAAAAAGAACAAGTTGCACAAATGTTTGACACCATATCTGGAAATTATGACAATCTAAACCGTGTAATTTCATTTGGGATAGATGTTAAATGGAGAAAAAAAGTTTTGCAATTGGTTGCTAACACCAACCCTAATATTATCTTAGATATTGCTACAGGGACTGGTGATCTAGCTATTTTATTGGCCCAAACAAAAGCAGAAAAAATTATCGGATTGGACATTTCAGAAGGGATGCTGGAGGTTGGAAAGAAAAAAATCATTGAAAAAGATTTATCAAAAACAATAGAAATGGTGTTGGGCGATTCTGAGAATATGCCTTTTGAGGATCATTTTTTCGATGCTATAACTGTTGCTTTTGGCGTTAGAAATTTTGAGCATCTCGAAAAAGGGCTTTCTGAAATTTTGAGAGTTTTAAAACCCGGTGGTATATTCGTCATCTTAGAAACTTCGGTTCCAGATAAAACACCTTATAAACAAGGATACAAATTTTACAGTAACAACATCTTACCAATTATAGGAAAATTATTCTCCAAAGACAACGTTGCCTATGGCTATTTATCCGAATCTGCTGCTTCCTTTCCTTATGGAGAAAGGCTAAACAATATTTTAAGAAAAACCGGGTTTATAAATGTAGTCTCGATGCCTCAAACTTTTGGGGTAGCCACAATATACTCCGCCTCCAAAAAATAATACTGAAACTATTCAGCATAAATATGAGAAAAATAATTGTACTAGCGTTACTGTTCTTTGCCATAAAAGGAAATGCACAGAATTCAAAAGGGATATTTAGCAAAGACCCAATTATAAATTTAGAGAATTGGCAAAAAAACAAAATCTATTTTGGTTTTTATTTAGGATTCAATTCTTATGATTTTAAAATTGATTATAAAACTGTTGGTCCAGATATTCAAGTTGACAACTCGATTGCTTTCAATGTAGGATTAGTAACTGATGTCAGATTACAGGAATATTTAGACTTACGTTTTGAACCCGGACTTTACTTTGCCAGTAGAGTCTTGCATTATGCTCCCAACCCTAATTTTACTTCTCCAAGTGACGCTGTCAGAGAAGTAAATAGCACGTACATTAATTTTCCATTATTATTAAAATTCTCCTCCCTTAGAACCGGAAACATACGTCCTTATTTATTAGGCGGACTTTCGGCAAATTTAAATCTTTCCGGTAATTCAAAATCAAAAGACGACAATGAAGAAGAACGTTTCAGGGTAAAAGCCTGGACAACAAATTACGAATTGGGTTTTGGAATTGACATTTTTTCGGAATACTTTATATTTTCCCCTTCCATAAGAGGCTCTTTTGGCATTACAAACGAATTAATTCCTGACAACAACCCAAACAGCCCATGGACAGGTAATATTGAATCCATGAAGTCCCGAGGGGTTTTAGTTAATTTTACTTTCCACTAAAGTTTCTAACTTAATTTCGTCTTCTAAATTCACTTAAAATAATTGAAGTTGCGGTAGCTACATTTAAACTTTCGGTTTTTTGAAGGTCTCCAAAACGAGGAATTGTCAATCTTTTTTCAACCAAATTCTCTAAAGATTCAGAAATTCCATTCGCCTCATTCCCCATTATGATGATGCCTTCCTGAGGCAATACCGCTTTGTAAATATTCTCCCCATCCATAAATGTTCCATAAACGGGTAACTTTGCATTTGAAATAAAAATATTCAAATCAACATAATTTACATTTACACGGGCAATAGAACCCATCGTCGCCTGCACCACTTTTGGATTATAAATATCGACCGTTTCTTTTGAACATACTAATTGTTGAATACCAAACCAATCACATAACCTTAAAATTGTCCCTAAATTACCCGGATCCCTAATAGAATCAAGCGCTAGAATCAAACCCGAATCTATTATTTTATTTTCAGAAGGGATTTTAAATACCGCTAAACACGTGTTGGGAGTAGACAATGCACTAATTTTATTTAAATCACTTTCTGAAATAATCGTCCTTTTTGTACTAGGAACCTCCTCAAAATCTGTTTTTGTGGTATACAGATGTTCCAATTCAAAATTTGATTTTACCAATTCTTGAATTACTTTTACACCTTCGGCAAAAAACAGTTGATTTGCAAAACGCTGTTTCTTTTGTTGTAAACTTGATATAAGTTTTATTTGGTTTTTACTAACCATAAAAAAATGTACTTTTGAATTAAATATTTCATTACAATTGAAACCCCTATGAATAAAATTTTTTCTTCCTACAAAACAAAAAGGTGGTCTCCTGACAATCTTGGGCAAACAATATTTTTTCGGAAGAAAAAGATTTCTACAAAAATAGCAGCATTTATTCTAATTGCAATATTAATTTCTGCTTGTAACACAGAAAAGAGAGTTCCCGCCAGAAAACAGCTCCTTACAAAAAATGAAATCATTCAAAATGATAAATTAATCAAGACTCAAAATATCTACGATCAATTGTATCAGCAACCCAATAGTTCTATTTTGGGATATCGAATGCTATTGAATATTTATAATTTAGCCAATCCAAATCCGGATTCAACATTCAACCTTAAATATCTAAACAAACAAAAAAAATACGAAAGGGAAGTCAAATGGCTTTCAGCAAAACAAGTTGAAAGACTTCGCAAATCGTTTTGGTACCATGGCATTCATACGTTTTTAAAAGAAACTGGGGAAGCGCCTGTAATTGCTGATACCTTAAAATCTATTAAATCTTTATCTCGTCTAAAAAACCATTATTTCAACAATGGTTATTTTAACGTTACAGCTTCGTACAAACTAGATTCTTTAAGCCCCAAAAAAGCCAAAATCAAATATTATGTTACAACCGGAAAACCCTATTTTATAGATTCTTTAAGGACTTCCATCCATACCCCTATATTAGACTCTTTATATAAAACTTCAAAATCATTAGTTAAGTCTGGAAATCAATACAAAACAGAGGATTTCGAAAATGAAAAAAATCGCATCAGCACACTTTTTAGAAATAATGGGGCTTATCGTTTTCAACCCAATTACGTAACTTTTGACATAGACACTATCAATAAAAAAGAAAAAGCAAACGTTACTTTAAATATAAACAATTACTCATACCAAGAAAATGATTCCACTAAAACTGAACCTTTTAAAATCTATAAGATAAGCGACATCAATATTTATACGGATTACTCGAATACTAGGGCAAATTCTAAAATCACAGATAGTATTACCTATAACAACATTAATTTATACGGCCATGAAAAAATTAAATACACACCACATGCTATAACCGATGCTGTATTTATTTCTAAGGGAACCGTTTTTACCGATTACAAAACGGTACTAACAACCCGATATTTGAATAATCTAAAAGTTTTTAATTATCCCACGATTCAATATCAAATTGACCCAAGAGACACAACCGCACAATCCTTAATCGCCAAAATATATCTAACGCCGCGCAAAAAATTTAGTTTTGGTTATACACTAGATTTTACCCACTCCAACATTGAAGATTTTGGAATTGCAGGGAGTATTACCGAAACCGTTAGAAATATTTTTAATGGAGCCGAGACATTAGAACTTTCAGCCCGTGGAAATATTGGCGCATCAAATGATATTGCGGATTCGAAAGATAGTTTTTTTAACGTTTCAGAGTATGGCTTGGATGCAAAACTAAACTTTCCTAGAATTTTATTCCCGTTTAAAACCGAAAAAATAATCCCAAAAAGCATGATTCCTTCAACGGTAATGAGTTTGGGTGCTTTTAAACAAAATAATATCGGATTAGACAAAGAAAGCTACACAGGATCCTTTTCTTACAATTGGACACCAAAAAAGAATAATACAACACGGTTAGATCTTTTTAATGTACAATTTGTACGTAATCTAAACCCCGATAATTACTTTAATGTATATGAATCTTCCTATGATGCCCTTAATGACATAGCAAAAACGTATAATACAAACCCTGCTTATACTGATACTTATCCAAATGGAAATTTAATCATCGAAAGTGGCACAACTGGCTTCACAAATGATGTTTTAACAGGTAAAACCGCACTAACTCCAAACGATTTAGAATATCAAGATGTCAGCAGTATTGAGCAACAAAGAGTCAGACTTACTGATAATGATTTCATTGTCGCCACAGGTATAACTTTTACAAAAACAACAAAAAAAGATTTACTGGACAATGATTTTTATATGTTTAGAGCCAAATTTGAATCTGCTGGTGCATTATTAAATGTAATTTCCAAAAGTGCCAATTTATCTAAAAACTCAGACGGGAATTATGAAATTTTTAATTTGGAATATTCCCAATATTTAAAAACAGAATTTGACTTTATCAAACATTGGAGTTTAAATAAAGGAAAAGTCATAGCAATACGAAGCTTTTTGGGAATTGCCATCCCGTATGGAAATTCAAATTCCATCCCTTTTTCAAAAAGTTATTACGCAGGAGGATCCAATGACAATAGAGCTTGGCAAGCTTACAGTCTAGGGCCTGGAAGTAGTGGGGCCACAAATGACTTTAATGAAGCCAATTTAAAAATAGCCTTTAGTGCCGAATACCGATTTAAATTAGGAGGTAATTTTTATGGGGCACTGTTTGCAGATGCAGGAAACATTTGGAATATCTATGATGCCGTTACTTATGAACCCGCTACATTTACAAGCTTAAGCGATTTAAGCGAAATGGCTTTAGGCACTGGATTTGGAATACGATATGATTTTGGTTTTTTTGTAGTTCGAGCGGATATAGGATTCAAAACCTACAATCCGGCCAATGAAATTAGCCAAAGATGGTTTAATGAATATAATTTTGCAAACTCTGTTTTTAATTTTGGAATAAATTACCCCTTCTAATGCTAATTAATTCTTATTTTTGCAAACTATAAAATCTAAAAACTAAAAAACAACTAAAAAAAATTACAATGGCACACAATATTAAACCCGGAGTGGCAACAGGAGATCAAGTACAAGAAATCTTTAAGTATGCAAAAGAAAAAGGTTTTGCACTTCCTGCTGTAAATGTTACAGGATCCAACACTATTAATGGAGTTCTTGAAACAGCTGCAAAACTAAATGCTCCCGTTATTATTCAATTTTCAAATGGTGGAGCGCAATTTAATGCTGGAAAAGGACTTTCAAATGTTGGAGAAAAAGCTGCTATCGCTGGTGGTATTGCTGGAGCATTACACATTCATACCTTAGCGGAAGCTTATGGAGCAACCGTAATTTTACACACTGACCACTGTGCTAAAAAATTATTACCTTGGATTGATGGTTTATTAGACGCTTCAGAAAAACATTTTGCTGAAACAGGAAAACCATTATTCTCTTCTCACATGATTGACTTATCGGAAGAACCGATTGAAGAAAACATAGAAATTTGCAAAGGTTATTTGGCTAGAATGAGTAAAATGGGAATGACACTAGAAATCGAACTTGGAATTACAGGTGGTGAAGAAGATGGTGTTGACAACTCTGACGTAGACAGTTCAAAATTATACACTCAACCTTCAGAAGTATCTTATGCATACGAAGAATTATCAAAAGTAAGCCCAAGATTTACAATTGCAGCTTCTTTTGGAAATGTACACGGTGTTTACAAACCAGGAAATGTAAAATTGACTCCAAAAATCCTGAAAAACTCTCAAGATTACGTTCAAGAAAAATTCAAAACTGGACCAAATCCTGTTGATTTTGTTTTCCACGGAGGATCTGGTTCTACTTTAGAAGAAATTAGAGAAGGAATTAGCTATGGTGTTGTAAAAATGAATATCGATACTGACTTACAGTTTGCATTTACAGAAGGAATTCGTGACTTTATGATCAAAAACATTGATTACTTAAAAACACAAATTGGAAATCCAGACGGTGCAGATGTTCCAAACAAGAAATATTATGATCCAAGAAAATGGTTACGTGAAAGCGAAATCACTTTCAATACAAGACTTGAGCAAGCATTTGCAGACTTGAACAATGTGAATACACTATAATTTTAAATTTTAGCTTTTAGATTTCATGAGGAAATCTAAAAGCTAAAATCTTTGATCTAAAATAAGAAAAAAAATGGCTTGGTTTAAAAGAAAAGAAAAAGGAATCACTACGGCTACCGAAGACAAAATGGACATCCCAAAAGGACTTTGGTACAAATCCCCTACAGGAAAAATCATTGATGCCGATGAATTGGCACGTAATTTATTTGTAAGTCCCGAAGATGGTTTCCATGTAAGAATTGGAAGTGCAGCCTATTTTAATATTTTATTTGACAACAATGAATTTGTTGAACTAGATAAAAACATGACTTCCAAAGACCCTTTGCATTTTGTTGATACAAAAAAATATGCAGATCGTCTGAAAGATGTTATGGAAAAAACTAAACTTAAGGATGCCGTTCGAACTGGAGTAGGAAAATCTAAAGGGAAAGATGTCGTTATTTGCTGTATGGATTTCGCCTTTATTGGTGGATCTATGGGAGCAGTTGTAGGAGAAAAAATTGCAAGAGGAATTGATCATGCGATTCAGAATAAATTACCTTTTGTGATGATTTCTAAATCTGGTGGTGCAAGAATGATGGAAGCAGCCTATTCGCTTATGCAATTGGCCAAAACATCAGTAAAACTAGCGCAATTAGCCGAAGCAAAATTACCTTATATCTCACTTTGTACAGATCCAACAACAGGAGGAACTACTGCTTCCTACGCGATGTTGGGAGATATCAATATCTCTGAACCTGGCGCATTAATTGGATTTGCAGGACCAAGAGTTGTTAAAGACACTACAGGTAAAGACTTACCCGAAGGTTTTCAAACAGCCGAGTTTTTACTCGAACATGGTTTCTTAGATTTTATCACAGCTCGAAAAGAATTGAAAGATAAGATTAACTTATACATCGATTTGATTCAAAACAATACTATTAGATAAATGAAAAATCCCGAGCAATCGGGATTTTTTTATTTTGTGTCTTGTCCTAAAACAAATTGATGCATTAAATATGCATCGTTTTTTAGTACATTACTCTAATTTCGTGGCCTTCCATTTTTTAATTCATTTGCTGCAATTGTAAAGACTAATTTTTCCCGCCATTGTGCATAACGAACTTTAAAAATCATTTTAAGAGCACTATCTACAGCGCCATGCATGAACAAACTCCAAACACTAGCTATTTTTCTTGTGATGGACTGATCCCAAGCCCGTAGTGTCAATGAAAACGAACCATCCAAATACTTCATCCAATGCCACATTCCTGTGGGCATAAACAAAGTATCTCCATGTTCTAAAAAAACTTCGTATCCCTCGACTCCTTTTAAAGCCGGAAATTTTCCAAAATCGGGATTGGCAACATTGTAATCTTCTAAAGCATAAGTGGTATTTGGAATACAATAAAGTCTTTTTTTCCATTTGTAATCAAATAATATAATGTGCTTTCTTCCCCCAAAATGAGTGTGAAAAAGATGCGGAAGATCAATATCATAATGCAAAAAAGTGACTGCCCTAGAACCTCCAAAAAACATAGCTGGCATGCTTTCTATAAAGCCGCCCATTAATTCCTTTGGGATTTTTATATCATTAATTAAATCTGGACAATGTTTGAAAAGGTTAAAAAAAAAGATTCGCAACTCGGTAGGCTCCCGTTTTATTAAATCAAGATAATCTCCAAATTTCATCATTGCAATGGATGCATTTATTGCTTTTGTGGGATCTGCTTTAGAATTATCGACCACTTTAACCTCCAAATCTCCAGCTATTTGCTTAAAATAATCTGTATTCCATTTATCTATGGCAGGCCAATCTTTGGTCAACCCTTTTATAATTAATGGCTTTCTTTTATCCAAATAGTCTTTCTTAAAATCGGCTCTCGAAATAGTTTCAACTGTGTCAACTTGTTTTAAAATAAAGCTCATGATTATTTTATTTTTTCGTTAAACTACTCTTTGTAACGCAGGAATGAAAATATCGATTTAAATGTAAACCTTTAAAATTAAACATAATTAAAACCCATATTTTTTCAAAAAAATCACATTCCCGTTCTAATCGCCTCAACTGGATCTAATTTTGAAGCCGCAATGGCTGGAAGAATTCCAGAAATCAACCCAATTATAGCCGCTAATCCAGTCCCTAAAAGAATATTCTTCGCTCCAAGAACAAACTCAAACTCCAAAACATTGGTCAAAATTAAAGCTATTACCCAAACCATAAACAAACCAATGATACCCCCAAGAACGGAAAGTATGATAGCTTCAAATAAAAATTGGAATAATATAAAACGGTTTTTGGCTCCAAGTGATTTTTGTATTCCTATTAGATTAGTTCGTTCTTTTACAGAAACAAACATAATATTCGCAATCCCAAAACCACCTACCAGTAATGAGAACCCACTAATAATCCAACCCACTACATTCATTTTTCCAATAATCCCATCAATAAGATCCAGAAAACCGGCAAAAACATTTATAAAAAAATCATCAATTTCTCCCGCTTTCAATCCTCTAAAATTACGCAATTTTTGCGATATTTCACTTTTATATTCCTCCATATCCACACCTTTTTCAGGTTTGAATATAATAACATTCGTTAAATTCGGATTATTATCTCCATACAATCTTCGAACAAAATTTACGGGAATAAAAGCTGATGAATCGTCACTATCTCCAAACATGCTGGAACCTTGTTTTTTTAAAACTCCAATAACTGTAAAACGCTGTCCATACAACCTAACATTTTTCCCAATAGGTTCTGCGTCTTCAAAAAGCGATTTTGAAATTTCGTTTCCAATAACAATTACAGACGCACCAGAATTGGCTTCAGACTCATTATAAAACCGTCCTTTTTCAAATTCTAATCCCTGAATATCAATAAATTCATGAGAAACGGGAACAATATTTACGGCACTTACACTGTTTGATTCATATTTAATAGATTCACTTTTGGTGAAAATCTGATACCCCAATTGATCTGTATGCGTCATTGCACCTTTCAAATAGACGTATTCCGAATATTTAACATTGGGAAATTGCTCTCTTTTCCATTGTGGTATATCTGATGGTCCAAAAGAAAACTTTAATAAATAAATCGTGTTTTTATCCAGACTACTTAAATCTTTTGAAATTTTCCTATCCAAAGAATCTACCGCCGCAAGTACCGCAATAATCGAAAATATACCAATAGTAACCCCCAATAAAGAGAGCAACGTTCTCAATTTATTGCTTCGTAACGCATTCATTGCAAAACCAAAACTTTCTTTTAATAATCGTAGGTAGACCAGCATATATTTTAAATTTTTGTTACTGTAAAATTCAAGATTTTTATTTCTTCCGAAAAGTATTTAAAATTTGGTTGTCAGGAACCGCTTTTTTCATTTTAATAAGAAGAAATTTTATCACGGCTGTTTCAAAAACCTAAAAAAAGTACATTCCACAATTGGTATGATATTTTAAGACATTGTTACATGTTTTTATTGAATTTTATAATCAAAAAAAACTATTTTTGCACTTTATAATCATAACTACTCGATGAACACAACAAAAACAATCCAATCAGCATTAATTTCGGTCTTTTCAAAAGAAGGTCTTGAACCAATTGTGAGAAAATTGCACGAGCAAAATGTAATTTTTTATTCTACAGGAGGAACCGAGGAATTCATTAAAAATTTAGGAATCCCAGTTATCCCTGTTGAAGATGTAACTTCTTATCCTTCTATTCTAGGTGGACGAGTAAAAACATTACATCCAAAGGTTTTTGGAGGAATCCTAAACCGTCAAGACAATGAAAGCGATGTGCAACAAATGCAGGAATACAACATTCCGCAACTTGATTTGGTAATTGTTGACTTATATCCATTTGAAAAAACGGTTGCTTCTGGAGCAAGCGAAGAAGATATTATCGAAAAAATAGATATTGGTGGTATTTCGTTGATTCGTGCTGCCGCAAAAAACTTTAAAGACACTGTAATTGTTTCGTCTATGGATCAATACGGTCTGTTTTTGGATATGATTACTGGTCAAAATGGCGCTACAACATTGGCAGACAGAAAATTATTGGCCACTAAAGCTTTCCATGTTTCTTCTCATTATGATGGAGCTATTTTTAATTATTTCAATACTGACGAAACCATCTATAAAGCCAGTATAGAAAACGGACAAGTATTACGTTACGGAGAAAATCCACACCAAAAAGGATTTTTCTTTGGGGATTTCGAAGCTATGTTTACCAAAGTTCACGGTAAGGAATTATCATACAATAACTTGTTAGATGTAGACGCCGCTGTAAATTTGATTAATGAATTCAAAAATGACGGACCAACATTTGCTGTTTTAAAACATAATAACGCTTGCGGATTAGCAACAAGAGATACTATTAGCGAAGCATACAATGTGGCTTTGGCTTGTGATCCAACATCTGCTTTTGGAGGTGTACTGATCGCAAACACAAAAATAGATGTTGCAACAGCAACCGAAATCAACAAATTATTTTGCGAAGTGGTTATCGCTCCATCTTACGATGCTGAAGCAATTACTATTTTGGAAGAAAAGAAAAACAGAATTATTCTGATCCAAAATGAAGTTGAATTACCTCAAAAACAGGTCAGAACATGTTTGAATGGATTATTGATTCAAGAAAGAAACAATATCACTGATACTAAAGCGGACTTAAAAACCGTTACATTAACAGCACCTACAGAACTAGAAATTGAAGATTTGATTTTTGCTTCTAAAGTTTGTAAGAACACCAAGTCAAACACAATTGTCTTTGCCAAAAATGGAACATTAATTTCATCTGGAACAGGACAAACTTCAAGAGTTGATGCTCTATTACAAGCTATTGAAAAAGCCAAAGTTTTTGGATTTAGTTTAGAAGGAGCTTCAATGGCAAGCGATGCTTTTTTCCCTTTTCCTGATTGTGTTGAAATTGCAAAAAACGCTGGAATAACAGCCGTAATTCAACCTGGAGGTTCAATAAAAGACGAATTGAGCATTAATTATTGTAACGAAAACAATGTTGCAATGGTATTTACAGGTACACGTCATTTTAAACATTAATTTGTTTAACTTTGTGCGTAATTTATTTATAACTTTTTAACCCTTAAAAGGCATATGGGATTTTTTGATTTCATGACCGAGGATATTGCGATAGACCTTGGTACAGCAAACACTTTAATCATTCACAATGACAAAGTCGTAATTGACAGTCCGTCTATAGTTGCGCGTGATAGAATATCAGGCAAAATTATTGCAGTTGGTAAAGAAGCCAATATGATGCAAGGGAAGACGCATGAAAACATAAAAACAATAAGACCTTTGAAAGATGGTGTAATTGCAGATTTTGATGCTTCCGAAAAAATGATCAGTATGTTTATCAAAAGCATACCAGCATTGAAAAAAAGAATGTTTACACCAGCACTTCGAATGGTAGTTTGTATTCCTTCTGGAATTACAGAAGTGGAGATGAGAGCGGTTAAAGAATCTTGCGAAAGAGTAAACGGAAAAGAAGTTTACTTGATACATGAACCTATGGCTGCTGCAATTGGTATCGGAATCGATATTATGCAACCAAAAGGAAATATGATTGTTGATATTGGAGGTGGAACAACCGAAATTGCTGTTATCGCATTAGGTGGAATCGTTTGTGACAAATCGGTAAAAATTGCCGGTGATGTTTTCACCAATGACATTGTTTATTACATGCGTACACAACACAACCTTTTTGTTGGAGAAAGTACAGCTGAGAAAATAAAAATTCAAATTGGTGCCGCTATAGAAGATTTAGAAACTCCTCCAGAAGACATGTCTGTTCAAGGAAGAGATTTATTGACTGGTAAACCAAAACAAGTAGAGGTTTCTTATAGAGAAATTGCAAAAGCATTAGACAAATCAATACAAAGAATTGAAGATGCCGTAATGGAAACATTATCTCAAACTCCTCCCGAATTGGCTGCAGATATTTACAATACCGGTATTTATCTAGCTGGTGGTGGTTCAATGCTAAGAGGTCTTGACAAAAGAATCTCCCAAAAAACAGATTTACCTGTTTATATTGCAGAGGATCCTTTAAGAGCTGTAGTAAGAGGAACTGGAATGGCTCTAAAAAATATTGCAAAATTCAAAAACATCTTAATTAAGTAGAACCTCGTTCCTTTAGAGATTTCATTTATATAACATCCATTATACCGTTAAAAAATGCAGCAAATATTTTCATTTATTATAAAAAACAGTAATAAGTTACTGTTTTTGCTGCTTTTGGGTATTTCGTTAATGCTTACCATTCAATCTCACTCCTTTCATAGAAGCAAAATAATTAGTTCTGCCAATTTTCTAAGCGGAGGTGTTTATGAAAGAGTCAATTCTATTGAGGAATATTTTCATTTAAAAGAGCAAAATGAAGAACTCGCATTTGAAAATGCAAATTTAAAAAGCCTTCTTTTTAAGAAACAAGATTCTACTGTTATTCCTAAATTAGATAGTTTAAAAGGAGTATTACCAAAAGATATTATTGTTTCTAAAGTCATTCATAATTCCTTTAATGTACACGAAAACTTCTTAACCTTGAATTCAGGAACCAAACAAGGCGTAAAATCTGATATGGGAGTGATTAACAGTTTAGGTATTGTAGGAATAACGGACAATGTTTCTCCAAATTATTCAACTGTAATAAGTATTTTAAATATAAAATCACAAATAAACGCAAAAATCAAAAATTCAGATCATTTTGGATCATTGATTTGGGATGGAAAAAGCACAGGTTTTGTTCAATTAATTGACGTCCCTAGATTGGCTGCCATAAGAAAAGGGGACACCATAGTAACTGGAGGACAATCGGTTATATTTCCTGAAAACGTAGGAATTGGTACTATAGATAAAATTTTCATAGAAAAAACAACCCATTACTACACGATAAACGTAAAATTATTTAATGATATGACCAATTTGGGACATGTTTACATTATAAAAAGTGAAAACAGTGAAGAAATTAAAAATTTAGAAAAACAAGGAAAAGATGAATAGCACATTTTTAGTGAACATTTTTCGATTTGTACTGTTGTTAACGGTTCAAATTCTTGTTTTTAATAACATGACTTTCGGTGGCTATATCAGTGCCTATCCCTACATTCTTTTTATAATTCTTTTTCCAGTAAATGGAAATAAATCGAGTCTTTTAATCGCTAGTTTTCTACTTGGACTTTTCATGGATTTATTTAGTAACTCCGGTGGTGTACATGCCGCCGCTTGCGTGCTTTTAGCTTATATTAGACCTTCTATTTTTAAATTTTCATTCGGTTTAAGTTATGAATATCAAACTGTTAAATTAAATGACGTTTTAACACCCGAGCGATTTACCTTCATATTATTGGCGGTAGTAATACATAATTTTACTCTATTTTTACTCGAAGCTTTTCAGATCAGTTTCTTCTTTGACGTATTGCTTAGAACATTGTTGAGTACTATATTTACCATAATCACCTGCATTATTATAATTTATCTTATAAAGCCTAATAAAAGATGAGAAAAGTCTTACTGCCAGCTTTGATTATTATTGGTGCATCATTACTAATAATACGTATTTTTTATTTGCAGATAATTGATGATTCCTTTAAATTAAAATCAGACAATAATGCAATAAAAATTAAGTACGACTATCCTGAAAGGGGTTATATTTATGATAGAAATGGTAAACTTTTAGTTGCCAATCAGCCTTCTTATGATATAATGGTTATCCCGAGGGATTTAAAAAACATCGATACTCTTGAATTTTGTAAATTATTAAATATTACCAAAGAAGAATTTATAAAGAAAATAGCTAAAGCCAAAGTTTACAGTCCCAGATTACCTTCTGTTTTTTTGGCTCAATTGAATAAAAGTGAATTTGCTGCTTTTCAAGAAAAAATCAGAAAATTCGAAGGTTTCTATTTTCAAAAACGTTCTTTACGTGATTATGAGGTAAGTTATGGCGCCAATATATTTGGGTTCATCACACAAGTAAATGAAAAACTAATAGAAAAAAACCCATATTATAAAAGTGGTGATTTGATTGGTATGCAGGGTGTTGAGCAGAGTTATGAAAACATTCTTCGAGGTATAAAAGGAGTTAAATATTTTCAAAAAGATAAATTTAATAGAGAAATCGGCTCTTTCAAAAACGGGAAATATGATACCCTTGCCGTTCAAGGAGAGGATATAAACTTAACAATTGATGGAGATCTCCAAAAATACGGTGAAGAATTAATGATCAACAAGAGAGGTGGGATTGTTGCCATAGAACCCAAAACGGGCGAAATATTGTCACTAGTTACTGCCCCTTCGTATGATCCTGGAATTTTAGTAGGTAGACAACGTTCTAAAAATTATACGATGCTGTATCGTGATTCTATTGCAAAACCGCTATATGACAGAGGGTTATTGGCGGAATATCCCCCAGGTTCCCCATTTAAAATCATGACCGGTTTAGTAGGAATGCAAGAAGAAGTTGTCGATGAGCAAACAACGTTTTACTGCAATGGTGGTTTTAGTTATGCCCGTGGACGATTTCAAAAATGCCATTGTAAAATTTTTGGCCCCGTGCAGTTCCACCTTGGAATTTATAGATCTTGCAACGCATATTTCTCTAATGTTTATTTGCGAACCATTGGCAAATATGCAAAACCCGCTTATGCGGTTGATGTTTGGAGCAGCCATGTGAAAAGTTTTGGACTAGGTCAATATATGGGATATGATTTGCCTACTGGAAAAAAAGGAAATATCCCCACTTCCAAAACCTACAAAAGAATTTATCCTAACGGTGGCTGGAGAGGAACCACAATCATATCAAATGCGATAGGACAGGGCGAAGTATTGGCGACTCCTATACAACTGGCCAATATGATGTCGGCCATCGCTAATGAAGGCTATTATTATACTCCACATATTATCAAGAAAATAAAAGGAGAAGCGATAGATAAAAAATTCACAACCAAGCACGTAACTACAATTGACAAAAAATATTTCCCGCCAATGATTAGTGGTTTGTTTGATGTTTATAATAGAGGAACGGCTTACGCCCTTAAGGTGGAAGGAATTGATATTTGTGGAAAAACAGGAACCGCTGAAAATTATGCAAAAATTGACGGAGTTAGAACAAAAATGCAAGATCACTCCATATTTGTTGCTTTTGCTCCAAAAGACAATCCCAAAATTGCTATAGCAATTTTGGTTGAAAATGGTGGATATGGTGCTGCAATTGCGGGTCCTATTGCCAGTTTAATGATTGAAAAATATCTTAGAAAAAAAATCACAAGAACCGATTTGGAAACTCGAGTATTGAATATCAGTTTACAAAGTCGATATGCAAAACTTGGAGGACTTTCAGATGCGGTTAAATTACAATTGAAAATTAGCGATTCTATTTTACAAAGTAAAATGAAACCGCCGGTACAAAAAATAGATACAACCACAGCAAAAAAATAATACATTCATTTCAAATGAAAAATCAAAGTTTATCAAACAATATTGATTGGATATGTATCATTATCTATATTGCACTAGTGTTTTTAGGTTGGCTAAATATATATTCATCTTCATTATCTTCCACGGAAGGTACTTATGAGAAGCAAGCAATTTTTATTGGACTTACAATTCCTCTTATTTTTATTATATTATATTTGGATGGAAAGTTTTACGAAAAATATGCCAGTATCATATTCGGAATTTCATTATTATCACTTGCCGGTTTATTTGTTTTTGGTAAAACAATTGCAGGACAACGTTGTTGGTATGGGTTTGGCAGTTTTACATTGCAACCTTCAGAATTTGCAAAAGCGGCTACAGCATTGGCACTAGCCAAATACCTAAGCGATACACAAATTAATTTAAAAGATGCAAATAGACAAATACAGGCATTAGCCATTGTGTTTCTGCCCGTACTATTTATTTTGCCGCAACCTGACCCAGGAAGTGCTTTAATCTACAGTATATTTATCATCGTTTTATATCGAGAAGGTTTGCCTTCATGGTATGTTTGGACGGGATTTATCACCATTCTTCTATTCGTTTTAACACTAGTATTAGAACCACAATATGTTATTCTAATTGCATTAATCGTATTAATAATTGTACACTATAGATCAAGGCTTGGAGACAGAAATGTCGTTTTAAGCAGTATCCTTTTTACCTTAATATCTGGTTTTGTTTTATCTGTAAATTACGTGTTTACACATGTTTTTAAGCAACATCACCGAGATCGGTTTAACATTTTACTTGGAAAATCCGTTGATATGAAAGGTATTGGATATAATACCAATCAGTCCGAAATTGCAATTGGATCTGGAGGATGGTTCGGTAAAGGTTTTCTTGAAGGTACACAAACTAAAGGAGGGTTTGTTCCTGAACAACACACCGATTATATTTTTACCACGGTGGGGGAAGAATGGGGATTTGTGGGGTCTTTGGTGGTGATATCACTGTTTGTCGGGTTATTACTTCGTATCATCTATCTTGCCGAAAGACAAAAAACAAAATTTAGCCGAGTTTATGGCTACTGTGTTGCTGGAATTCTATTTACTCACTTTTTTGTAAATATTTCTATGGTAATAGGGATTTTTCCAACCATTGGGGTGCCTTTACCCTTCTTTTCTTATGGAGGTTCAGGACTTTGGGGATTCACCATTTTGTTGTTTATTTTTATAAAAATGGATGCCAATAAGGTCAATGAATGGTAATTAAAACACTATCCGTTTTAAATTTTACTTTTCAAGTTAATTTTCTATTGTATATTCTAGTCTAGAAAAGAGATCCACGCTGCCATTCATCCAATAGAAACAACCAAAACAAAACAATAAAGACTGGTCTCTTGCATTATCGAAAGGTAAAATCCCCGCAAAATAAAAAGAACTCATTATTATAAACACAACTCCAATAGTTTTTTCAATTTGAAGAATCTGTATGTATTATGAGTCTGCGTTAAAAAACATTCTTATAAAGTGATTTGTTTTTCCATTCAAAATTCCCATCCAACTCATTTTTTCTTGTCCTTATTTATCAAAATAAGATAAAATATGCCACTTATACTTATTATTTGAAGGCATATTTATTTTTTATGTTCTTCATTGCCTTCATATAAGTTTAAAACCAAAAAACGCTTCAATAAATTTGAAGCGTTTTACAATTATTTGCTAACACAAAAATATTATGATTTAACTAATTTCCCTTTTTTAAATTCAGGCATATTGCGTTTAACAATCAATTTTGGCTGTAAATCATCCAAAACATTTAAAGCTTCCTCAACATAAATGTCTTTTGATAAACTTTCATGCCATCTTTCTCTCTTTTCTTTTAGAACTGGATCTTTGCTAATTCCTTCTACTTCGTAAGGCAAAGAAGTAAATTTCAAATTATTTTTATAGTCAACAATTGGCTTAAACCTTTTAGCAGTTTCTTCAATTTGATTTTGAGTTACTTTAAATTTATCTATATTTAAGCTATAATTATTTTCAGTACTTCTCCTATCAATCCATTTGGCATTTTCTTCGATTAATTGAAATTGAATATTTTCTTCAATTCTTTTTTTACTATTGATAATTGCTTGATCAAATCTTGAAGTATTATTACAAACTGAATAAGGAGCTGGATCAATTTTATCCCATGGCATTGCATGTTCTTCATCACGTTCCCCCATTTTTAAATAAGCATAGCGATCTGGCATTACAACATCACTGCTTACACCATCAAGTTGAGTAGACCCCCCGTTTATTCTATAAAATTTCTGAATAGTTGTTTTTAAAGCCCCTAAATCCCCGGTTGTACTATTCCGAACATACGAATTCAAGTCAATTACTCTTTGAACGGTCCCTTTACCATATGTTTGTTTACTGCCAATGATAATTCCTCTCTTATAATCTTGAATAGCGGCTGCCAAAATCTCGGAAGCCGAAGCCGAAAATTCATTTACCATAATTACTAATGGACCATCCCACTCTATTTTTTTATCGGTATCATACAAAATTTCTCTATTCTTCCCAGCCGATTTAATTTGAACTATAGGTCCTTGTTCTATAAACAAACCAGCAATATCTACCACAGTAGACAAAGACCCTCCTCCATCATCACGAACGTCTAAAACAATACCATTCACTCCTCCTTTTTTCAAACGATCTACTTCTAGAGCAATATCTTTACCAGCATCTCTTCCGCCTTTGTTTTCAAAATCAATATAAAATTTAGGTAAATAAATGACCCCATATTTTAAACCGTTTTTTTCAACAACACTAGATTTTACATATGTTTCTTCAATCTCTACAATATCTCTTATAACAGAAACAATTTGTATAGTTCCATCTGTTTTTTTAACAGTAAGACGAACTTCAGAACCTTTTGGCCCTTTAATTTTTTTAACGACATCACTCAAACGCATCCCTATTATATCTACAGCAACACCATTTGATTGAGCTACTTTCATCAATAAGTCTCCTTTTTCCAATTGCTTTCCTCTCCAAGCTGGTCCTCCAGAGATAAGCTCTGAAATCTCGATATAATCATTTTTCCTTTGTAATTGAGCACCAATACCTTCGAATTTACCACTCATACTTACATCAAAACGTTCTTTCTCTTCAGGCGCAAAGTAAGAAGTATGTGGGTCAAATTGAGACATGATAGAATTGATATATAATGCAAACCAATCGTCTCTTTTTAATTCATTCATAAAACCAAAAGACTCATTCAATGAATTTAATGAACTATCTCTTGTTTCTTTTTCCAACACTACATCCAGTTTCACAACATAAGTTGGATTTTTTGATTTTTTATCTTCTTCAATTTTTTGCTTGTCCGTAAAGGAAGAAAGGGTAGATAACTTAATTTGTTTTCTCCATTTTTGTTTCAGCTCAGTAGTGTTTTTAGCATACGGAGCTTTATCATAATCCACATTAAAATCCTCTTCAATCGTATAATCGAAAGGTTTACATAAAACGTCTTTGAATATTTTTTTACTTTCTTCCATACGAAGCATTAAACGATCGTATGTAAGATTAAAAAAAGTCAAATCTTTATTGGTTAATTGCTCATCCAGTTCCAATTCGAATTTAGAAAACTCATTGATATCAGACTGCAAGAAAAAACGTTTAGACGGGTCTAATGCCGCTATATAATCTTTATAAATCCCTTTTGAAAAATTATCATCAATTGTTGCTGGATTGTAATGCCCTTTTTCAATTACAAAAGTCAATAACTCCAATAGCAATTTATCCCTTTCTGGATCTACTGTTTTCTCGGTATTTACAGTAAAGGCAAATAAAGTAGCCGAAAGGCATACTACTGCTATGAGTATTTTATAATTTCTTTTCATATCTAGATACTATTTATTTTTTAATGGACTCGAGCGATAGCAAACATGTGAAGCAATATGGCATTGCCATTCTTCATCAGTGTTTATCTCATTTATTTTATTTGGCATTAGATAAATCTAAATTGTGATTTAGAATCATGGCGATTTCATAAAGCTACTAATAGAATTCATCAAATATTTTTCGAAATTACATTAAAATCTATATCAACTCCTTTAGGCTATTAAATAACATTTTGTTAAAGATAAAAATTATTTTTTTACTTGAACTAATCAATTGACAAAAGACAGTTTATTGCTTATTCGACATTTACTACTTCAGAGATTTATTTTAACTTGATATATCTTTTATTTATTTTTCACTAGCCCTTTTTTTATCAATAAAATAAAAAAACGCTTCAATATATTTGGAGCGTTTCTGATTGCAATTTGAAATCATAGAAAAAAAGTTATGATTTAACTAATTTTCCTTTTTTCATGTCACTGGGCATATTATTTTTTACAATTGATTTAGGCTGCAAATCTCCCAACACATTTAAAGCTTCTTCAACATAAATGTCTTTGGCTAAACTTTCATGCCATCTCTCTCTCTTTTCTTTAAGAGCAGGATCTTTACTTATTCCTTCCAATTCATAAGGCAAAGAAGTAAATTTCAAATTATTTTTATAATCAACAATTGGTTTATACTTTTTAGCAACATTTTCAACTTGATTTTGTGCCACTTTAAATTTATCAATATTTAGACTATAGATATTATCCCCACTCCTGCTATCAATCCATTTTGCATTCTCCTCTATCAATTGAAATTGAATATTTTGTTCAATTCTCTTTTTACTGTTCATTACTGCTTGGTCAAATTTAGCATTATCCTTCCAAACTGAATACTGAGCTGGATCAATCTTATCCCAAGGCATAGCATTTTCCTCATCACGTTCTCCCATTTTTAAATAGGCATATCGATCCGGCATAACAATGTCACTACTTACCCCGTCTAATTGTGTTGAACCACCATTTATTCTGTAAAATTTCTGGGTTGTAGTTTTTAATGCACCCAAATCTCCAGCAGTACTGTTACGAACAAATTGATTTAAATCGATTACATTTTGTACGGTTCCTTTTCCGTAAGTTTGTTTACTTCCAATGATAATTCCTCTTTTATAATCCTGAATGGCTGCCGCTAAAATTTCGGAAGCCGAAGCCGAAAACCCATTAACCATTATTACCAATGGACCATCCCATTCTATTTTTTTATCAGTATCGTATAATATTTCTTTTTTCTTTCCAGCTGACTTAATTTGAACTATAGGGCCTTGTTCTATAAACAAACCGGCAATATCTACCACAGTAGACAAAGATCCACCACCATCATCACGAACATCCAATATGATACCTTTTACATTTGCTTTCTTCAATCTATCAACTTCCAGTGCAATATCTTTACCCGCATCTCTACCATCTTTATTCTCAAAATCTATATAAAATTTAGGCAAATAAATTACCCCATATTTCACTCCATTTTTTTCGACAACACTCGATTTAGCGTAGGTTTCTTCAATTTCAACAATATCTCTTATGATAGAAATAATTTGAATTGTACCATCCACTTTTTTAACCGTAAGACGCACTTCAGAGCCTTTTGGTCCTTTTATTTTTTTAACAACATCATCAAGACGCATTCCTACAACATCAACTGCCACTCCATTTCCTTGAGCCACTTTCATTATTAGATCACCTGCTTCTAGTTGTTTCCCTCTCCAAGCCGGGCCTCCTGAAATAAGCTCTGAAATTTCAGTGTAATCATTTTTCTTTTGTAGACGAGCACCAATACCTTCTAATTTCCCACTCATACTAACATCAAAACGCTCTTTGTCTTCTGGCGCAAAATAAGAAGTGTGTGGATCAAAACGTGACATGATCGAATTAATATACAGCGTAAACCAATCGTCTCTTTTTAATTCATTCATAAATCCAAAAGATTCATTTAAAGAATTTAGGGAACTTTCTCTAGTTTCTACTTCTACAGCCTCAAAAGTTTTTACAACATATTCAGGATCTTTCAATTTTTTATCTTCTTCAATCTTTTGCTTATCGATAAGTGAAGAAAGAGTAGATAATTTTATTTGTTTTCTCCATTTATCTTTAAGTTCTGTCGTGTTTTTAGAATAGGGAACTTTATCATAATCAACATTAAAATCCTCTTCAATCGTGTAATCAAAAGGTTTACTTAAAACGTCTTTAAATATTTTTTTACTTTCTTCCATACGAAGCATCAAACGATCATACGTAAGATTAAAGAAAGTCAAGTCTTTATTGATTAATTGATCGTCCAATTCAATTTCGAATTTAGAAAACTCATTTATATCAGACTGCAAGAAAAAACGTTTTGAAGGATCTAAAGCCGCTATATAGTCTTTATAAACTCCTTTTGAAAATGCATCATCAATAACAGCAGGATTATAATGTCCTTTTTCTATTACAAAAGTCAATAACTCCAAAAGTAACTTATCTCTATCTGGATCTATTGCTTTTTTTGTATTAATCGTAAAGGCAAATAAGGTAGCCGAAAGGCATACCACAGCTATGAGTATTTTATAATTTCTTTTCATAAAGCTAATAATAGAATTCATCAATTTTTTTATCTAAGATACATTAAAAACTATGCCAACCCCCTAGACCACTACATAATTTTTTGTTAAACATATAAAAAGTATTTTTTTATTTTGAATAAATCAAACCAAAAAAATATATTTTATTTGTTCGCAATATAAGATTTTGTGTTACTACATTTGTTCAGAATCTCAAACTTTTATCAACAAATCCGTTTTAAAATATAATACCAATGAAAATTGAAAGGCCTTTAATACTAATAACAAATGATGATGGCGTTACTGCTCCAGGAGTAAGAGCATTGATTGAAGTCATGGCAGAAATAGGCAACGTAATCATAGTTGCTCCAGACAAACCTCAAAGCGCAATGGGACATGCTATTACAATTAACGACACCCTTCATTTGAATAAAATATCCAAAGATTCTGATGAAATAACCGAATACAGTTGCTCTGGAACCCCTGTAGATTGTGTAAAAATAGCCGTAAACGAAATCCTAAAAAGAAAGCCCGATCTATGCGTATCAGGCATCAATCACGGTTCGAATTCTTCCATTAATGTCATTTATTCGGGAACAATGAGTGCTGCCGTAGAAGCAGGTATCGAAGGAATTCCAGCTATTGGATTCTCATTATTGGATTACGATTGGAATGCCGACTTTGATCAAATAAAATCATTCGTAAAAACTATCGCGCTCGAAGTTTTAAATAATAAACTGCCTGAAGGCGTAATTTTGAATGTGAATTTTCCAAAATTGAAGAAAAAAGAAATCAAAGGAATAAAAATTTGCCGTCAAGCGAATGCACTTTGGATGGAAAAATTCGACAAACGAAAAACCCCTCAAGGAAAAGATTATTACTGGCTTACCGGCGAATTTGTGAACCAAGACAAGGGCGAAGACACCGATGAATGGGCATTGAAGAACGGCTACATTTCCGTTGTCCCAGTACAATTTGACTTAACAGCCCATCATGCAATCCAAAACCTTAATTCCCGAAAATGGAATGAAATCGATATGATTCCAAAACATAAATTATAGTAAAGAGCTGGAATGCAAAATTTCCATTAAAAAATAAATAATAGCTACATATGAATAAACTAGACCTACTTATAGGATTTGTCATCGGAATCTTAGCTTCCATATTGGGGATGTTTCTCTACATCACTTTTGTAATTCATACCGATTTTATGGCCGGAATACAATTAATGAAATCACAAGGTCATCTTGGAAAAATAGTAACACTAGGTTCCATATTGGATTTAGTTGCTTTTGGCATTTTACTAAAAATAAACAAAGAATTAATGGCCAGAGGTGTCGTTTTGGCAGTTATCGTCCTGACAATTATCACTTTGTTTATTTAAAAACCCACATCAAAAATGAATTTTCTTCCTATAGAATGAAAAAGTGGGTTCCTGACAACCATAATTTAGATACTTTTCGGAAGAAATAGAATAAATACTATATTTGTTGGTCCATAAAAACTAAATCAGCTCCTAGAGGGCTGTCGCTACTACTTTTAATTCAAAAAAAAAATGAAATACTACATCATTGCGGGAGAAGCCTCAGGAGATTTACACGGTTCCAATTTAATGAAAGCACTCTACGAAGAAGATCCTAATGCAGATATCCGATTTTGGGGTGGCGATTTGATGCAAAATGTAGGCGGAACTTTAGTAAAACACTATCGCCAATTGGCATTTATGGGTTTTGTGGAAGTCATTTTTAATCTAAAGACCATTTTAAACAACATAAAAATATGTAAAAATGATATCTCCCAATTCAAACCGGACGTTATCATTTATATCGACTATCCTGGTTTTAATATGCGAATAGCCAAATGGGCCAAACAATCTGGATACAAAAACCACTATTATATTTCGCCTCAAATTTGGGCATGGAAAGAAAACCGAATTACAGCCATCAAACACGACATCGACAAAATGTACGTGATTTTGCCTTTCGAAAAAGAATTCTACGAAGTCAAACATCAATTCCCTGTTGAATTTGTTGGCCATCCCTTGATTGATGCCATTCATAATCAATCCGGAATTGACACCAATATGTTCAGAGAAGAAAATCAATTGTCCGAAAAACCTATAATTGCCATTTTACCGGGAAGTAGAAAACAAGAAATCAGCAAAATGTTATCGGTAATGCTAAGCGTGGTTACCGATTTTCCCGATTATCAATTTGTAATTGCGGGTGCGCCAAGTCAGGAATTTTTATTTTATGAATCCTTTATTTCCAGCGAAAACATAAAATTCATCTCTAATAAAACCTACGCTTTATTGCGCAATTCCACCGCCGCACTAGTTACCTCAGGAACCGCAACCTTGGAAACAGCCCTTTTTAAAGTTCCCGAAGTGGTTTGCTACAAAGGCAGTTGGGCTTCCTATCAAATTGCGAAACGCATCATCACCCTAAAATATATTTCACTAGTAAACCTAATCATGGATCAAGAAGTCGTAACCGAATTGATCCAAAACGATTGCTCCACAAAACGCATTCGAGAAGAATTGACAAAAATTCTCGAACCCAATTACCGCAAAACCCTTCTGGAAAACTACGATTTGCTGGAAGAAAAACTAGGCGGAATAGGAGCCAGCAAAAAAACGGCGAAATTAATCGTTGAAGCAATTCAGTAATTTCTATTTACACCAACAATCATTTACTTCGTCAGTTCGCAAAAGCTCGTGTGGGCATGACTGCATTAAGTAAAGGGGCAACTCATCTATACTGGTGAGTTGCCCCTTTACTTAATGCAGTCGCGCTATTCGCGCTACTTCGGTAGCTAGCTGCTATCCCTCATGCAACCTTCCCTGCAATAAACACCTTTTTGTTAATCCATTTTACAAATTTATGATTCTATAAAATAAACTTAATTTCTTACAAATAATTTGTACTTTAGAGCAATGAAAGTACTTCAATTCCCGTTAGTTAGAATTACGGCAGCCTTTATCCTAGATATATTAGTTGTTTATTCTACAATCCCAAGTCCATGGATTGTGTTTGTTTTCTTTTTCATTTCAACTCTTCTTTTTATAACCACCTATTATTTATCCAAAATAAATTCAAAATTCACTTTGCTTTTTGGAATAGCAACATTTCTTCTTGCTTTTTCCATCGGAGGAACGACACAAATTATCCATACGGACTTGCACCAACAAAGTAATTATGCCAATTACAAAGACATTTACGAGAAAAACCATTTGTTTACTGTGACTTTGAGAGAAAAATTAAAAAGTTCGACTTTTAATGAACGCTATATTGCACTTCTAAACACCATTGATCAAAAAAAATCTTCAGGGCGAATACTACTGAATATTCGCAAAGACAGTTTAAATCACACTTTCGTAATTGGCAATCGTCTAAAAATCGATGCCACATTATATAAAAACACTCCCCAAAAAAATCCAAACCAATTTGATTTTCAGAAATATTTAGCCAACAAACAAATTTATGCCCAACTCTACGCCGAGTCAACCAACATACAAATAAGTTCTGAAATTGAAAAAGACATTTGGTATTATACCGCAAAATTGAGGTCAAGAATTCTTCAAAATTTAGAAAAAAGCCATTTCCATAAAAAAGAATTAAATGTTGCCGCCGCATTAATTATGGGGCAGCAACAAGACATTTCCCCGGATATAATTAGGGATTATCAATATGCCGGAGCCGTTCATATCCTATCAGTTTCGGGGTTACACATTGGGTTTATACTGTTGTTTGTTACCTTTATTCTAAAACCGCTACCCAATTCCAAACGTGGTTCTTTCATAAAGTTACTGATCACACTCCCCTCACTTTTTCTATTTGGAATACTGGCTGGTTTAGCCCCTTCGGTGGTGCGCTCCGTAACCATGTTTTCCTTTGTGGCCATCGGGTTATTTTTGAGAAGAAGCGTCAATATCTATCATACTTTACTCGTTTCCGTACTGCTCATTTTACTGTTTCAACCCTCTTTTTTATTTGATGTTGGTTTTCAATTGAGTTATATTGCCTTATTTTTTATAATCTGGCTACAACCTCTTTTTGCATCGCTTTGGACACCAAAAAACAAAATACCAAAATACTTTTGGGACATACTCACTGTTTCTTTTGCTGCCCAAATAGGAACCTTGCCATTAAGTATTTATTACTTTCATCAATTTCCGGCATTATTCTTTGTCACCAACTTAATCGTAATACCGTTCCTAAGTATTATTATGAGTTTAGGCGTATTTGTGATGGTCTTGGCAGCGTTCAATTGGGTGCCTTTTTATCCTTCAAAAGCATTAGAACTGAGTATTTATTATTTGGATAAAATTATAAGCACTATTGCCTCTTTCGAACAATTCATCATTAAAGACATTCCTTTAAATACCTCCCTCTTAATTACTGAATATGTCTTCATTATTGCAACCATTTGTTGGTTTAAAAAGCCGAGTTTTAAAAGGGCGACATTGGTATTGCTTGCTATTGTGATGCTTCAGCTTTCTACTATAAAAACAAAATGGGAGATTCAAAACCAAGAAGAGTTGGTTGTTTTTAATGTTAAAAAGAATACCCTAATTACTGAAAGATTTGGAGAGAACGTCACTTTGTACGCCAATGACAGCCTTTTGAAAACAAGCAAAAACAACAATCTCCTTTCCTCCTATCTCACAGGAAACTTCAGTACATTAAACCATGAAAAAAGAATAAAAAACACTATTTATTTTAAAGGAAACAAAATACTGATCCTAGATAGCTCGATGGTTTATCCGAAGAACATCCAGCCTGACATTTTAATATTGACACAATCAGCAAGAATCAATCTCGACCGATTACTACAAAACATAAAACCAAAAATTGTAGTCGCCGATGGATCAAATTTCAAAACAATTCTAAAACGATGGAAAGAAACGTGTAAACAACAAAAAATCCCTTTTCACTCAACCAGTGAAAAGGGATTTTATACAATTAATTGATTGTAGCAGTTTATGATTTTTTAGACTTTTTAGGCTCTTCCTTCAAGACAGGCTTTTTCAAATATGTGTTTGCAACATCCAACCATGCTGTTGGACCACCGGCAACATAACCCGTACTACCCAATCCCTCAAAATTTACTTTTCCGTCTTTAACCGTAGCATTTGCAAAATAAACTGTTGGAAAACCTTGTACTCCAAAAGCTTGTTGTAATTCGTTATTTTGTTTTTTTATCTCATCTGATTGAGGTGCTCTTCTAGGAAAATCCAATTCAACAAGAACAACACTTTCTTTGGCCCATTTAGTAAATTCGGGAGTTTTAATCACTTCATTTTGCAAACGAATGCACCACCCGCACCAGTCGCTTCCTGTAAAAAATAAAAGTAACGGTTTCTTTTCCTTGTTCGAAACTTTGATGGCTTCTTTCACATTGGTGTACCATTTTAGCTCTTGGGCTTGAGAAACGCCTATCCCGATAAAGAACAATGTTATTAAAAATATTTTTTTCATGGTTGATTTCTTTTTCACAAATTTATACAAAAATAATATCATTATTTGTCGTCTATTTCACTTCTTGCATTAATTTTTTTACCAGCGGAGAAATAATTATCAAAATTATTCCGGCAATCAAAGCATAAATACCCAATTGCTTGTATCCATCAGCATATACGTTTAATTTTTCAAGATTAGTGGCATGCTCTGAAGCTTCTGCAATATTAGCACCAAGTAATCCAGCAAAATATTGTCCATAAGAACTGGCAAGAAACCACATTCCCATGATTACAGCTTGTGTCTTCAAAGGAGATAGTTTTGTCATTGCCGACATCCCAATTGGTGACAAACAAAGTTCTCCAAAAGTGATAATGAACCAACCGAAAGTAAACAACCCTAAAGAGGTTCTACCATCGGCACCGGCGAAGAATTTGGTATAATAAAATATCCAAAAACCAGCGGCAAGAAACAAAAATGCCAATCCGAATTTAATAACTGTATTAGGTTCAATTTTCCTTTTAGCCATCCATAACCAAACTAATCCCACCAAAGCTGCAAAACCAATCACAAAGAAAGAGTTAGCAGAGTTATTCACTCCATTCGGGCTTAATTTTACTCCGAGAATAGTATTATTTAAATTATTCACTGCAAAAAGACTCAAAGAACCTCCGCTTTGTTCAAAAAATGCCCAAAAGAAAATAGAGAATATTATAAAAATCAAAGCCGCAAACAATTTCTTGTTTTCAGTAGCTGAAAAGTTTTTCATCTCATACAGCAAATACAGAATAGAAGCAGGCCCTATAAACATCATAAAATAATCCGTGTAAACGGTATTGGCAACCATAATGATAATTACAGGAATAATCAATAAAGAACCAAGGTATGTTACTATTTCTAAACGTTTTCTTTTCGAATTATCAATATCTAATAATGGCGAAAGCCCAATTGAACCTAACTTTTTTTGCGTTTGCGTAAATGTCAAAAGACTAATAATCATTACAATTGCAGCAAACCC
>Ga0184629_10000145_pt1 | contig 29833 bp, 34 predicted proteins | sample PLM4_32_b1_FD_133158 | JGI IMG/M metagenome (GOLD analysis project Ga0184629, IMG submission 133158) | Groundwater sediment microbial communities from an aquifer in East River, Colorado, USA - PLM4_32_b1 | ecosystem: Environmental > Terrestrial > Soil > Riparian zone | place: USA: East River...
CCGTGCGGTGGATAAGCTCGAGGGGAAAGTGAAAGAAAAGCTCGAGACGATTCTAAAGTGAGGCAGCGGAATGAACGCACGAAACGCTGCAAATAATCGAAGGGTCGGGTCGCGGTGACACAGAATTCGATTCGCATCGGCAAGATTCCGTATCTCAATTGCATTCTCTTCTTCAACCGCCTCGAGAACGAGCCGGGCCTGCGCCTGGAGCCGCTGGTACCACGCGCGCTGTCGAGCGCGGTCGCGGACGGGGAAGTGGACGCGGGCCCGGTCCCGCTCGTCACCGCCTGGGAGATCGAAGATCGCTTCGAACCGCTCGGCGATTTCTGCATCTCCACCGTGGCCCGCGCGCACAGCATTCTGTTCTTTTCACGCGTGCCGTTCGACCGGCTCGACGGAGCCGAGATCGGAGTCACCAACGATACGTCGACCTCGGTGCGCCTGCTGAAGGTTCTGCTCATGCACGCCTGGCGGGTTCGCCCGGCGCGGTTCACGCGCGTCGACTGGCCGAAGAACGATGGGCTGCTCCTGATCGGCGACGAAGCCCTGATCCACCGTCGCGGGGTGAAGGACTATCCGCACGTCGCCGACCTCGGCGAGGTGTGGAACAAGTGGACGGGGTTTCCGTTCGTTTTTGCGCGCTGGATGGTGAAGAAAACGCTTCCCGGCGAGGACAAGGCGCGGTTGATCGCGCTGCTCGACCAGTCGATCGCGGACGGGTGGGCGCATTTCGAACGCGTGGTATCGCCGCGCGCGGCGGATCTCCACATGTCGGTGGAGGAGATGCGCGAGTATCTGCAGGGGTTTCGATTCCGCATGACGGGCGCGGAGCACCAGGCGATCGGGAAATTCCGACAGCTCGACGCGGCGGCCCGCGAAACCGAGAAAGCGCCGGCATGAGCCGGCCGCGATCGATGGGTAAGGGGGTGTCGAGGAAGAAGGCCCGCGCGAAACCGCCTGCCCGCGCGCCCAGCCCCGCCAAAAAGGAACGCGCCGGGCGGCGGGCGAACGTCACGCCGTTGGTGCGCGTCACCGGACTCGGGGGAGTGTTCTTCAGGAGCGACGACCCGAAGAAACTGATGGGGTGGTACCGGAAACACCTCGGCATCAAAGCCGGTGCATTCGGCGGGTGGGCGTTCCAGTGGCGTGAGAAGCGCAGGAGCGAGCGCATCGGATACACGGTGTTCTCTCCGTTCACGAAGGACTCCCCGTACTTCGATCCGAGTGAAAAGCCCTTCATGTTCAACTTCCGCGTCGCCGACCTGCACGCGCTCATCGCGCAGCTCCGGCGCGAAGGGATCCACGTACTCGACGACGTGCAGGAGCTTCCGTACGGGAAGTTCGGCTGGATCATCGACCCCGATGGCAACAAGATCGAACTGTGGGAACCGCCGGATGTCGACGACCCGTTCGGCAAAGGCGAGGCCTGAGGCGTGACGCCGGGGTGGCTTCTTCTCGGCGCGGCGGGGTGTGCGGTGGTGGCAGTGTCGGGCGCCCGATGGGCGCCGCGCCTGTGGCTCGTCGCCTCGCTGGGCGCCGCTGCCGCGGCGCTCGCCGCTTCGGTGTGGGTGCTCGTCACCGGCGAGCCGTGGGACGGGCACCTTGCGTTCGCGTTGGGCGGAGAGCAGGTGCACCTGCGGCTGGATGGAGTGGGCGCGTTCTTCCTCGCGCTGCTGGCGCTGGTCGGGGGCGCGTGCACCCTGTATTCGCAAGGGTACTGGAAGGATGACCAGCACCCCGTTTCCGCGCCGTCGGGGCGGGCATGGACGAGCGTGCTGCTCGTCAGCATGAGCCTGGTCCTGCTCGTCACCAACGGACTCCATTTCCTCGTTGCGTGGGAGCTTTTTTCCGTCAGCTCATATTTCCTGATTACGCGCGAGCGTCGTCTCCGCGACGTACGTTCGGCGGGGTGGCTGTTTCTCGCCGCGTCGCACGCGGGCACGCTGTGTCTGTTCGCCTTCTTCGGGGGCCTGGCGGCGCGCACCGGGAGCTGGGAGTTGGGCCCCATGCACGATCATCCGGAGCTCGCGCCGTGGTTCTGGCTCGCCCTGTGCGGTTTCGGTCTCAAGGCCGGCGTGTTTCCCCTCCATATCTGGCTGCCGTCGGCGCACGCCAACGCGCCGAGCCACGTGTCTGCGCTCATGTCCGGGGTCGCCATCAAGATGGGGGTCTTCGGACTGGTTCGCTTCAGCGGCTGGCTGCCGACGCCCGCCGCCGCGGGTTGGGTCGTCGCCGCACTGGGCGTGGCGAGCGCCGTGCTGGGGGTGGCGTTTGCGCTCGGCCAGCACGATCTCAAGCGGCTCCTGGCCTATCACAGCGTTGAGAACATCGGCATCATCCTCATCGGGCTCGGGTTCGCGATCGTCTCTTCCGCGCACGGTGACGAAACCTGGGGGCGGCTGGCGCTGGCCGGCGCGCTGCTGCACGTCTGGAACCACGGGCTGTTCAAGGCCCTGCTGTTTCTGGGCGCGGGGTCGGTGCTTCACTCCACCGGGACGCGCGACATGAGCCGGCTCGGTGGGCTCTGGCGCTCCATGCCCTGGACGGCAGGAATGTTCGCGCTGGGGGCGATCGCCATCGTCGGACTCCCTCCCTTGAACGGATTTGTGAGCGAGTGGCTCGTGTACCTGGGTCTGTTCGGCGCGACCTCGGCTCACGGGCCGTTGGCGTGGGCGGCCGTCCCGGCGGCGATTCTCCTGGGCGTCACCGGCGCGCTGGCGCTGGCGTGCTTCGTGAAAGTGTGCGGCGTGGTGTTTCTCGGCGTGCCGCGCAGCGAGGACGCCGCGCGGGCGCGCGAGAGCGGATGGCTCATGCGCGCGCCGATGCTTGGATTGAGCGTGGCATGCGTGGCCATCGGCCTGGCGCCCGCGTTCTTCTGGCCGCCGGTGGCGCGCGCCGCTTCCGCGTGGCAGCCGGCGTGGGCCGATTCTCCGGTGCCGGCGCCGCTGGTCGCGCTCGGCCGGTTCCACGTCGCTCTGGCGACGGTGGCGGCGCTCGGCGCCGGCGGGCTCTGGCTCCGGGTCAGGCGCACCGGCGTCGTGCGCGGTCTGACGTGGGACTGCGGCTACGCCGCGCCGACGGCGCGCATGCAATACACAGCCGGTTCATTTGCGGCGACGATCACGGGGTGGTTCTCGTGGATCCTTCGTCCGCAGCGGTACGCGGAGCCGCCGACGGGAGCGTTTCCGGCGCGCGCACGGTTCGACCAACGCACCCCGGAGACCATACTCGAGCGCGTCGTCCAGCCCGCGGGTGCGATCGTCATGCGCGCGGCGGCCGGAGCACGCAAGCTCCAGCACGGCCGGATCCAGGCCTACATTCTATACGTGCTGATCGGCGTGGTGGGTGTGGCACTGCTCGCGGTCATCGGGAGGGACCGATGAGCTCGGTGATCCACGTGGTGATCAGTGTGGTGGGGTGGCTGGTGTTCGCGCCGCTCATTCCAGGCGTGATCAACCGGGTGAAGGCGTGGGTCGCCGGCCGCAAGGGCCCTCCGCTCCTGCAACTCTACTACGACCTCGCGCGACTCTGGCGCAAAGAGGTGGTCTTGAGCACCGCGGTTTCGCCCGCCCACGTCGCCGGCCCCGCGGTCGCGTTCGTGTCGATCCTGGGCGCGGCGCTGCTCCTTCCCATCGGCCAGGCGGGCGCCCCGCTCTCGTTCGAAGGCGATGCAGTGCTGTTCGTGTACCTGCTCGCGCTGGCCCGTTTCTGCATGGCCGGCGCGGCGCTGGATACCGGCTCGGCCTTCGAGGGGATGGGGGCGGCGCGCGAGGTCAGCTATGCGGTCCTGGCCGAAGCGGCCGTCATCACGGCGCTGCTCGTGCTAGGCGTTCAGACCGGCAGCGTGTCGCTGACGAGGATGCTCGCGCCGGCGGCGGGCCCGGGCACGGCCTTGCTGGCGGCCGGGCTGTTCATGGTGCTCCTCGCCGAGAATTGTCGCGTGCCCTTCGATGATCCGAATACGCACCTGGAGCTGACAATGGTTCACGAAGCGATGGTGCTCGACCACAGCGGTCCGCCGTTGGCCGTGATCCTGCACGGAGCGGCCCTGAAGCTCCTCGTGTTCTGCGTGCTGCTCACGGAAGCCGTCGTTCCGCTGGGCAACGTGTCACCCGTGCTGGTGGCGGCGACGCTGATTGCGGCCGTGCTCGTCACGGCGGCAGGCGTGGGACTGGTGGAGTCGCTTCAGGCGCGCGTGGCGTTTCGCCGCGTGCCCCTGCTCCTCACCACTGCGTTCCTCCTGTGTCTGTTCGCACTGATGATCGCGTGGGAAAGGAACCCGCTGTGATCGATGCCATGAACCTGCTCGTCGGACTCGCGATGGGGTTGAACCTCGTCGGGCTGGCGAGCAGCCGGCTGACCTCGCTCATCCAGGCGGCGGCGGTGCAGGGGATGGTGCTGGGCATTCTCCCGTTGCTGCTCGGTCACGGAACGAGCTGGTGGGTCGTGCTGGTCGCGGTGGCGACCGTGGTCGTGAAGGGTTTCGTGATGCCGTCTCTGCTGCGCAGGGCGCTGCGTTCGGCGCACATCGACCGCGAGGTGCAGCCGCTGATTCCGTTCGTGCCGTCGCTCCTGCTCGGAGCGGCGGCGACGGTCGGGACGGTGGCGTTGAGCCGCGCGCTGCCGCTGCGTCCCGAGCACGCGCACTTGCTGCTCGTGCCGGGCGCGTTTGCCACCGTGGTATCCGGTCTCCTCCTGCTGATGGGTCGCGCGAAAGCGATCGCGCAGGTGTGCGGGTACCTGATGCTGGAAAACGGGATCTACATGTTCGGCCTGCTGCTCATCGGTTCCACCCCGCTCCTGGTCGAAGCGGGGATTCTGCTCGACCTCACCGTGGCGGTATTCGTGGTGGGGATCATCGTGGACCGCATCCAGCGCGAGTTCGACACGCTCGACACCCGCAAACTCACGGCGTTGCACGAATGATCGAGATCGCACTGGTCGCCGTCCCACTGTTGCTGGCCGCGGCGGCGGCCGCCTGGCCGTCGGAGCGAACACGGCCGTGGCTCCTGCCGGCCGGCGGTCTCGTCCACACGGCGCTGGTGTGGCGGCTGCTGCTGGGCCCGTCCCCGGAGCCGGTCAGCGCGTGGTTCGGTTTCGATGCCGTCGCGCGCGCCGTGTTGCCGATGATCTCGATTCTGTTCCTTGTGTGCTCCGCATACGGTGTGGCGTACTTGCGCATCCGCCGCGAACGAACCAACCGGGTCTTTGTCGCCACCCTGCTCGCTCTGCTGGCGCTGTTGAGCCTCGCGGTCCAGGCCCAGCAGCTCAGCCTGCTCTGGATCGGGGCGGAAGCCGCCACGCTGCTGACAGTCCCGCTCCTGCACTTCAACCGCACCGCCCGCGCCATCGAGGCCACGTGGAAGTACCTGATCGTCGGAGGCACGGGCATCGCGCTGTCGCTGCTGGGGTCGTTTTGTCTCGGCTACGCGTCTCTGCACGGCGGCGGCAGCGGCGACCTCACGTTCGCCGCGCTGGCGAGCCAGGGGCCGTCCCTCTCGCGGCCGTGGCTGGTGGCGGCGTGGGTGTTGCTGCTGGTGGGATACGGCACCAAGATGGGGCTCGCACCGATGCACACCTGGAAGCCGGACGCATACGGCGAGGCGCCGGGCATCGTCGGCGCGCTGCTGGCGGGAGGCATGACGACCATGGCGTTCGTCGCCGTGCTGCGGGTCAAGCAGGTGGTGGACGCCGCCGGCGCGGGAGAGATGGCGGCGCGCACCCTGCTCGCACTCGGCCTGTTCTCGATGGTGCTGGCGGCGCTGTTTCTCTTGAGCACGCGGGATTTCAAACGCATGCTGGCCTACTCGAGCATCGAACACATGGGGATCCTGGCGGTGGGCGCCTCGCTCGGGACGGCCGGATTGTCGGCGGCCTTGTTCCACGTGTGGAACAACGGGCTGACCAAGGGGGCACTCTTCTTGAGCGCGGGAAACATTCGCCGGGCGGCGGGGGCGCGCACCGCGGAGACCGTGTCCGGGATGGTGTGGCGGGCGCCGATCTCGGCGCGCGCGTGGGTGGTGGGGATGTTCGCGATCGCGGCCACGCCGCCGTTTGGGCCCTTCTTCAGCGAGATCCGCATCGTGCGCAGCGCACTGGAAACCGGTCATGGGATGACCGTGGTGGTATTCCTGCTCTGCCTGCTGATCGCGTTTCTCGGCCTCACGCGGCTGATGCTCGCCATCGTCGACGGGCGTCCGCGATCAGCCGCGAGGGCGGAAGACGCCGGCGGAGAAACGCCGGGCGTCATCATCCCGCCGCTCCTGTTCCTGGTCTTTTCGCTCTGGCTCGGACTCGCCGCGCCGGCGGTGTTGCGCCAATCGTGGAACGCGGCCGCCGCATTTCTGCTCCCCGGACGATGAATCCACCGCGCGCATTCGCCGGCCTGAGAAATGGCGCGAGCCTCTCCTGGAAGGACGTCCCGGAGTGGGGCCTCGACGAGTTTCTCGCCACGACCGGTCACGAGTTGGACCGCGGCGCGCGGCTGTGCGCGCTGTTCGGGGTCCCGGAGGGAGCGGCAACCCGGCTGGTGGCGGTGGCGGCGTTCGACGAGGACAGCACGCTCGCGGTTGGACGGAGCGAACCGCTCGCGCGCGGGTATCCATCGCTCACGCCGCGCTACCCGCAGGCGCACCTGTTCGAGCGCGAAGTATGGGAACAGCACGCACTCGTGCCGGACGGACACCCGTGGCTCAAACCGGTTCGCCGGGGTCACGGGAGGGGTCCGGCGGTCGGCGAGTTTTTCCGGGTGGAGGGGCACGAGGTGCACGAGGTCGCCGTCGGTCCGGTGCACGCCGGCATCATCGAGCCCGGGCATTTCCGGTTTCAATGCCACGGAGAGGAGGTGCTTCACCTCGAGATCGCGCTGGGCTTCCAGCACCGCGGGATCGAGGAGGCACTGGCCGGGGGCCCACACCGCGCGACCATGAGCCAAATGGAGACGATCGCGGGGGACACCACCATCGCCCACGCGACCGCCTACGCCATCGTGCTCGAAGCGCTCGCGGGATCGGAGGCGCCGCCGCGGGCACAGTGGCTTCGCGCGGTGGCACTCGAGCTGGAGCGGCTGGCGAATCACACCGGTGACCTCGGCGCCCTCGCCAACGACGTGGCGTTTCTTCCAACGGCCTCTGCGTGCGGCCGCATCCGCGGGGACTTCCTGAACCTCACCGCGCTGATCTGCGGGAATCGTTTCGGCCGCGGGCTCGTGCGCCCCGGCGGTTGTCGCTTCGACCTCGACCCGGAGCACGTCGGGTCGATGCACGGGCCGCTGCGGGTGGCCGTCGCCGAGGCGGACGAAGCGGCGTCGTGGCTCTGGGAAGCGAACTCGGTGCGCGCCCGCTTCGAAGGCACCGGAGTGGTGAGTGTCGAGCAGGCGGAAGCGATGGGGTTGGTGGGGCCGACCGCGCGGGCTTCCGGCCTCGTGCGCGACGCCCGCTTCGACCACCCGGTCGGCTGGCACCGCGCCGCCCAGATTCCCGTGGCGGTCTGGCCGGGCGGCGACGTGTTTGCCCGCGCCCGCGTACGCTGGCTGGAGGTGCAGCGCTCCGGCCGCTTTCTGGCGGAGCAGCTCGCGTCCGCCCCGGCGGGGGACCTTCGAGTCCGCATGCCCGACCTCGCGACCGACGCGCTCGCGATCGCACTGGTCGAAGGGTGGCGCGGCGAAGTCTGTCACGCGGCGATCACCGACGGCGCCGGCCGCTTGCGCCGCTACAAGATCGTGGACCCGTCGTTCCACAACTGGACCGCGCTGGCGTTGGCGATGCGCGCCCAGGCCATTTCGGACTTTCCGCTGTGCAACAAGAGTTTCAACCTTTCATACTGCGGGTTCGATCTCTAGCCATGTTCATTCTGGACACCATCACGCGTCGGGTGCGGCATGGCTGCCGAACCATGGAGTATCCCGGTGGCCCACCGCCCGCGTTGCCCGACCGGCACGGGGGGTCGCTGCGCGTGGACCCCGCCCGGTGCGCGGACGGTTGCACGGCCTGCGTGACCGTGTGTCCCACCCGCGCCATCACGCGATCGCCCGGGGGGGAGGTCGTGCTCGACCTCGGACGTTGCCTGTTCTGCTCCGCGTGCGTCGAGGAATGCCCGACCCACGCCATCACCCACACCGGTAACTACCGTATCGCCGCGACCCGGCGCGAAGACCTGTTGCTCGGCGAATCCGGCGCGGAGCTCCGCCTCGCGATCGCACTGGATGAGAAGCTGCGCGGGCTCTTCGGCCGTTCGCTGCGGCTGCGCCAGGTCAGCGCCGGCGGTTGCAACGGGTGCGAGGCGGACACCAACGTGCTCAACACGATCGGCTGGGATCTGGGGCGATTCGGCATCCAGTTCGTCGCGTCTCCGCGGCACGCGGACGGGCTGCTGGTAACCGGGCCCGTTTCCCGAAGCATGCAGCTGGCCCTGGAGAAGACCTACGCCGCCGTTCCGGCTCCGAAGATCGTGATTGCGGTCGGCGCGTGTGCGATCGCCGGCGGTCCCTTCGTGGATCACCCGGAGGTCCTGAACGGCGCGGCGAGCGTGGTGCCCGTCGATCTCTTCATCGCCGGATGTCCCCCGCACCCACTGACGATTCTCGACGGCCTCCTGCGCCTGATCGGCCGGCTGGACGAAAGCCGCTGGACGGCGCCGTGATAGTCAACGGGGCCGGGTGTGCGGCGCGGACGCGGCGTGTGCTAGACTGTCCCCCATGCTGGATGCCATTCGAGCCAGGGTCGAACGCGGCGAGCGCATCTCGCGGGCCGAGGGTCTGTTGCTCCTGCAGGAAGCCCCCCTCCTCGAGCTGGCCCCGCTCGCGATGTCCCGGCGGTATCACCACAATCCCGACCCGCGCGTGACCTTCGTCGTCGACACCAATCTCAATTATACGAACGTCTGTGACGCCTTCTGCACGTTTTGCGCGTTCTATCGCACTCCGGGACAGGAGGGCGAGTACACCTATTCGATCGAGCAGATGATGGCCCAGTTCGCGCGCGCGCGCGAGATGGGGTGCACGACGGTCCTGCTCCAGGGTGGGCTCAACCGCGACATCCCCTTCGACTACTACCTCGACCTGGTGCGCGAAACGCGCCGGAGGTTCCCGGATATCCACCCGCACTTCTATTCCGCGCCCGAGGTGATGAAGATGACCGAGGTGGCGGGCCTGCCGCTCGACGCGGTCATGGCCCGCCTCTACGACGCCGGGCTGCGCTCGATTCCGGGAGGTGGCGCGGAGATTCTTTCCGACCGCGTGAAGCAGCACATCTCGAAGGTGTGGCCCAAGGCAACCGCGCAGGACTGGGTCGACGTGCACCGCGCCGCGCACCGCGCCGGCATCCGTTCCACCGCCACCATGATGTACGGCCACGTCGAGACCGACGACGACATCGTCGAGCACCTGGAGCAGGTGCGCGCGCTGCAGGATGAAACCAGCGGGTTCACCGCGTTCGTGCCCTGGAGCTACAAACGCGACCAAAATCCGCTCGCGCGCAAGGTGAAAACCGAGGCGGGGCCGAACCGCTACCTTCGGATCGTCGCGGTGTCGCGCATCTACCTCGACAACTTCACGCACGTGCAGGCCTCGTGGTTCTCGGAGGGGAAGAAGACCGGGGTGGTGGCACTCCACTTCGGCGGCGACGATTTCGGGGGCACCATCTTCGACGAAAACGTGATGCAGGAAGCCGGTTTCTTCAACCGGACCACCGTCGACGAGATCGTGGCCTTGATCCGCGACGCCGGATTCAGGCCGGCGCAGCGAACCACGCTGTACGAAATCGTGCGCGAGTTTCCGGAGGCCGTCTCTGTCGCATGAGCGACCGCGCCGTTTCCATCGCCCTGGTCCAGCAACGAGCCACACCGGATCGAACTGACAACCTCTGCCGCGGCCTGATCGCGCTCGAGCGCGCTGCTGAACGGGGCGCGCGCATCGTCGGCTATGCCGAGCTGGCGTTCGAACCCTTCTATCCGCAGGAGCCCGCGCGCGGCGACGTCCGTGCGCTGGCGGAGCCCATCCCCGGCCCGACGACCGAGATGTTCGCGAGCGCTGCCAGGCGGCTCGGCGTGGTGGTGGTGCTGAACCTCTTCGAGCGCGCCGGCACTCGGACATTCGACTCCTCGCCCGTCATCGACGCGGACGGAACACTGCTCGGCGTCACGCGCATGGTGCACATTACCGACTACGCGTGCTTTCACGAGCAGGGGTACTATGCGCCGGGCGACCGCGGCGTACCCGTTTACGCGACCAGGCACGGCCGCGTCGGGGTTGCGATCTGCTACGACCGCCACTACCCGGAGTACATGCGCGCCCTGGCCCTGGGCGGCGCGGAGATCGTGTTCGTGCCCCAGGCGGGCGCGGTGGGCGAGTGGCCGGACGGACTCTACGAGGCGGAGATGCGTGTGGCCGCGTTCCAGAACGGATATTTCGTCGCGCTGGCGAACCGCGTCGGAGAGGAACCGCGGATCACATTCGCGGGCGAGTCATTCGTGTGCGACCCGGCGGGTCGCGTGGTGGCGCGCGCCGCGCAGGGGACGGATGAAATCCTGATGTCCCGCCTCGAGCTGGACGAGGTGGCGCGTTCCCACGCGCGCACCCTCTTTCTGCGCGACCGGCGGCCCGAGCTGTATCCAGACTGGTTCCGCTGATCGCGCCGAGACCGAGCAGGAAAGCTGTACGCCCGCCCGGGTTTGATCCTATGATGGCCGGCACGGACGGTGCCTGCCGTTCCGTGGGGAGACGAACGGACCAGCACGTGTCGACAGGAGGAGTGCCATGTTCGGTAAGATGTTTTCGAGCGATGCGGTCGCGAAGGATTTCGGACTGCTGCTCATCCGCCTCGGAATCGGCGCCAGCGTGTTCATTTTCCACGGCTACGGCAAGATGACGGGGGGACCCGAACGGTGGGAAGCCATCGGCGGGGCCATGGGCAACCTGGGCGTTCATTTCGTGCCCGTGGCCTGGGGATTCATGGCGGCGTTCGCGGAGGCGGTCGGGTCGATCCTGCTGGTGCTCGGGCCGTTGTTTCGCACCGCTACCCTGCTCCTCGCCTTCAACATGTTCGTGGCGGTCATGCGGCACATCAACCTTCCCGTCGGCGAACCCGGCGCCGGCTGGGACGGCGCGTCGCACGCGCTGGAACTGATGGTCGTCTATCTCGGTCTGTTCTTCACCGGGCCCGGCAAGTTCGCCGCCAAGCTGGGCAAGGGCGATTGACCCGCGCCCCGCGGCGCGGTACCATCGGCTCCCCGGCAGGTAGCAGAATGCCAGTCGCCATCCATATCGAGCCCGACCACCGCGTGGTGACCTTCGAGTGCGACGGCCGCGTCGGCTTCGACGACGTGCGCAGCGCTTTTCAAGGCATGTTCGCCGACCCCAGGTTCGAACCCGGCATCAACGCGCTGTGGGATCTGCGCCGCGCGTCGATCGGGGTCCGCATGCAGGAGATTCCCGATCTGCTGGGCATGATATCGGAACGGCAGCGCGAGCGCGGCAAGGACTACCGCGTGGCGATTCTGGTCGCCGGGAGCCCCGACTTTGGATTGTCGACGATGTTCGAGATGAGCGCGCACGCGATGCCGTTCTCGGTGAGGGTGTTTCGCAGCCACAGCGAGGCGACGAAGTGGCTGGGAGGGGAAGAGGTCTAGATGCGCGGCGGTCGATGGATCCGCGCGGGCGCTATCGGACTCCTGGTCGTGGCGGTGCTGCACGCGGTGGGACATTTCAGCGGCGGCCCCGCCGATCCCGCCGTCGCCGCACTCGAGAAGAGCATGCGCGACTACCGGTTCGAGATCATGGGCATGCATCCGAGTATGCACGACATCGCCCAGTCGCTGAGCCTCACCATGACGGTAATGTTGCTGTTCGCGGGCACGATCGACCTCGCGTTGTTCGGCGCGATCACGACCAACCCGCGGGCGATGAGGCGGCTGGCGTTGATCAACGCCCTCGGGGTCGCCGTGCTGGTCGGGTTGTTTGCGTACTATCGCATTCCTCCTCCGTGCGTCACGCTCGCGGTGGTGGGCATTCTTTTCACGATTGGACTTGCGCGTACGCCGAAGACGTAGAGGAAATTCCGAATTGGCAGCTCAGGGAGCGCATGATAGTATCGAGCCATGAAGGCGGAGACGGATGTCATGACCGGCCGGACCACGAGCGCTTTGAACACCCCTGTAACCTCGTTCCTTCGTCACCACTTTCGCCATTTCAACGCGGCCGCTCTGATCGACGCGGCCGACGCGTACCGGCGCCATCTCGAAGGCGGCGGCAAGATGCTGATGACGATCGCCGGGGCGATGAGCACCGCGGAACTCGGGATCTCGCTCGCGGAGATGATCCGGCGCGGCAAGGTCCACGCCATTTCGTGCACCGGCGCGAATCTGGAAGAAGACCTGTACAATCTCATTGCGCACGACTTCTACGAGCGCATCCCTCATTATCGCGACCTCACTCCCAACGACGAGAAAGCGCTGCTGCAACGGCACCTGAATCGGGTCACCGATACCTGCATTCCGGAGGAAGAGGCCATGCGCAGACTCGAGGCCGCGGTGATGGAAGAATGGAAGCGCGCCGACAGCAAGGGTGAGCGCTACTTTCCGCACGAATTTCTTTTCAAGGTAGTCCGGTCCGGCGCCCTCAAGAAGCACTATCAGATAGACCCGAAGGATTCCTGGATCGTGGCCGCGGCGGAGAAGAACCTGCCGATGGTTGTCCCGGGCTGGGAGGATTCCACCCTGGGCAACATGTTCGCGGCGTCGTGCATCCGCGGCGATGTGAAGCCGTCCGCGATGCGCTCGGGCATCGAGTACATGGTCGACCTGGCGAACTGGTACACGTCGACCGCGAGCACCGCCTCGATCGGTTTTTTCCAGCTCGGCGGCGGGATCGCGGGCGACTTTCCCATCTGCGTGGTGCCCATGATTCACCAGGATCTCCGCCGCGAGACCCGGGTGTGGGGTTATTTCTGTCAGATCAGCGACTCGACCACGAGCTATGGCTCCTATTCGGGGGCGGTGCCCAACGAGAAGATCACGTGGGGCAAGCTCGAGGTCGATACGCCGCGCTTCGTCATCGAATCCGACGCTACCATCGTCGCGCCCCTGGTTTTTGCGATCGTTCTGGACTGGTAAGAGATCGGTTGCATCGGGCAGCGCCACGATTCCATGGGTATTGCTGAACCACCTCGTCGGGTCCGCTTTCCGCTCGCGGCCATCCTGCTCGCGATGACGCTCGCCACCATCGCCGCCTGCGGGGGCTCCGGGGACCTTCCGCTCGACCAGGTGGACCCCGAAGCCGCTCCCGCCGTTCCGACCTACGACCAGGTCTATGCGATTCTGCAACGGGCGTGCGTGCCCTGCCACAGCGGCGGCGGCGACGCGCCGGTGACGCAATCGGCTGCCTCGCCGCAAGAGGACGGCGGGGATCTGGATCTCGAGAACTGCGTCGACATCGTCGCGCAGCGTGATGGCATCCTGGAGACGATCGACAACAACACCATGCCGACCGGCGCGCTGCCGCGCCTGACGAGCGTGGAGAAGCTTCTGATCCGGCGCTGGGTCGAACAGGGAGCGGTGGCGCCGTGCAACTGAAGCGCGCTGTGGTTTCTCTCGCAGCGGCCGCGTGGGCGGCGCTCGCGGGAGCCGGGAACGGACTTGCCACCCCCATGTACGCCGCGCGGGAAGGCCGCGCGTGCGACAACTGCCACGTCTCGCCCAATAAGTGGGAGAACCCCAAGCTCGCCAATCGCAAGTGCAGCATGGCGTGCCAGACGTGCCATGTGGATCCAGCAGGCGGGGGCATGCGCACGGTGACGGGTCACTTCTTCGGCCGGGCCACGCTCCCGATGATCGCAATCAGCCCGCGCCCGACTGCCGATTGGGATCGCAACCTCCCGCCGCTCGGACGGCGCGACCGCGCGACCAGCTACAATTCGAACCTTCCCTACGGACCCGCCACGCTGGAAGCGTCGCGGGCCTACCAGGATTCGATCCACGACCTGGGCGCGTGGGGCACGCCGCGCGGAGAAACGGTCCACGAGCCTTTCCAGGGCCGTTACCGCGAGCTGCGCGCCGACCCGTTGCTCCGCATCGGGAGCGACATTCGCGTCGCCGCGCTTTTCTCCAAGTCGACACTCGCATTTCCCATGCAGTTCGACGTCAACGCCATGGTGCACCCGGTGCATCACGCCGCGGCGCTGGTGAACGTCGGCGCGCGCGGCCAGTCGAGCGGGTACTCGGCGACCATCGACGACTCGCACACGCCGTACTTTCGCGAGCTGTTCGTCATGACCAGCGAGTGGCCGTACCAGGTCTACGCGAAGGCGGGGCGCTTCGTGCCGTCGTACGGGCTCCGACTCGACGACCACACCAATCGCATCCGGCGTGAATTCGAGCTGGACGGGTCGCTGCCGGAGTCGCGTGTCACCGGGGTGGAACTCGGGGCGGCGCCAAACTATCCGTTCGTGCAGGCGTCGTGGTTCCGGATGAACTCGAAATACACGGATCCGGACGCCTGGGATATCTTCGACCTTGACGACGGTTGGGGCGCCGCGTTGAACCTCGGCTATCGCGAGCTGGGGTGGAGCGTCGGCGCCAGCGCACTCGCGCGCCGCCGGCCGCTGGATGAGGGCGGCGACACCGACACCTACGGCGTCTACGGCGCCTTCAATCCATGGTTCTATCGGCGGAACCTTCCCCTCACGTTCCAGGGTGAGGTCGACACCGGCACCTACCGGCGCGCGAGCGGCGCGCAGGCAAATCATCTCGTGTGGTACGGCGAAGTCGACTGGTTGGTGTGGAACGGCGTCAATCTCCTGTTTGCCTACGACTGGGACGATCCCGACCGCGACGTGGTCGACGACCACTCGGGGCGCTACCAATTCGGTGTTCAGCTCATTCCGTATCCCGGCGTCACTCTGGACACGCGCGTGCGCGCACTGGACGTCGCCACCGCGACCGGCGACGGGGCGGACCTGTTCATGCAGCTCCACTTCTGGTTCTAGGATTTTGCCCGCGCGGATTCTGTTGCGGTTCATTCGCGGGCGGTGCTACCGTTGTCCCCGTCCCTAACCCCGTGGAGGAGTCATGAAGACATTGGCGACATGGGCACTGGTCATTGTGATCGCGGCCCCGCTCTGGAGCTGCTCGTCCATGAACAACGCGCAGAAGGGTGCCGTGGGGGGCGCGGCAGCCGGCGGTACGATCGGTGGAATAATCGGGCACCAGTCGGGCAACACCGCGGTGGGCGCCATTATCGGCGCCGCGATCGGCGGTGCCGCGGGAGCCTATATCGGCAACTACATGGACAAGCAGGCGGCCGAAATGGAGCGCGACCTGGAGGGTGCCAAGGTTGAGCGCGTCGGCGAAGGCATCAAGATCACCTTCGACTCGGGACTTCTTTTCGACGTGAACAAAGCCGAGCTCAAGCAGGCCAGCCGGGACAACCTCACCAGGCTGGCGACGATTCTCAACAAGTATCCGGACACCAATATCCTGCTCGAGGGTCATACCGACTCGGACGGTTCGGAGGAATGGAACCTGGAGTTGTCGCGGCTGCGCGCGCAGTCGGTCTCGAATTTTCTCGCCGGGAAGCAGGTGCTGGAGCCGCGTTTTACCATCATGGGGTACGGCGAGTCGCAGCCCATCGCGAGCAACGACACCAGGCAGGGCAAGGCGCAGAATCGTCGCGTCGAGGTTGCGATCTACGCCAACGACAAGCTGAAGAAGACGGCCGAGAAGAAGGCCGCGGGCTAGCCGAACCTGCCCGCACGACCGGCATGACGAAAGCGACCGACCACGAGGCCATCGAACGCACCGCCCGCGAGGTACTCGCGGACGGTGTGTTTCTTTGTGTGCGACTCGGCCCCGCCGCGCCGTTGGTCGAGGCGTGCATGGCGGCGGTCCGCGGCGGACTCTCGCTGCTCGAGATCACGCTCACCACGCCTGGCGCCCTGCGGGCCATCGAGGCCCTGTCGAGAGAAAACGGTGCGATCCCCGGGGGCGGGACCGTGCTCACGCCGGATGAGGTGCGCGCGGTCGCCGAGGCTGGCGGCCGGTTCGTGTTGTCGCCGGTGTTCGACCGTGCCGTGGTCGACGAGGCGCACCGGCTCGGGCTGCTGGCGGTTCCCGGCGCCTCCACCCCGACCGAGATACTCGCGGCGCACCGTCACGGGGCGCGGATGGTGAAGGTATTTCCGGCTGCCGCGCTCGGAGGTGCGGCGTATCTGCGCGCAATCCGCGGGCCGCTTCCCGACATTCCGCTCGTGCCTACCAACGGCATCACGGCGGCGACGATTGCGGACTATGTTGCCGCCGGAGCGGTGGTGGTCGGAGTCGGCGGCGAGGTCTTCCCGCCGAACTTCACGCTGGACCACGTCGAAGCCGCCTCACGCCGGGTCCGCCACGCGATGGACGCGGCACGCAGGTAGCCACTGTCACGCGGGTCCTGTCGGCCAACAGCCCGCGGCGGGCTCGCCATTCGCGCCTTCGCACTCGGTGGCTCGCCCTTGCGGGCGCCCGTTGGCCGCCACCCGCTCGTGCCTATCGGACCTATCGCTACGCCGGCTTCACGTCTTCCGGCGGTTCGACTCTCTGCTTGAGAGGTCCGCGGCGCTTGCGCAGCGCTTCGCGCAGCAGGTACTCGATCTGGCCGTTCAGACTCCGCAGGTCGTCCTTTGCCCAGCGGTTGAGCTCGTCGAGCAGCTCTTCCGGAAGCCTCACGAGGTACGATTTTCTCCCGGGCATTCCCGCTCACGACCCTACTGATAGAGCGTTCCGGTGTTGACGACGGGCTGCGCGGCCCTGTCGCCGCAGAGCACCACCAGCAGATTACTGACCATGATGGCCTTCTTCTCATCGTCGAGTTTGACGGTGGCGTGTCGTTCCAGTCGCTCGAGCGCCATCTCCACCATGCCGACGGCACCGTCGACGATTCGGGTGCGCGCTGCCACGATAGCCTCCGCCTGCTGGCGCTGCAGCATCGCCGACGCGATCTCGGGCGCGTACGCGAGGTGGCTCAAGCGCGCTTCGTCGATGTGAACGCCGGCCTTGCCCACGCGTTCCTGGAGTTCCTTCGTCAACGCCTGGGAGACCTCGTCCATGCTACCGCGCAGGGACGTCTGGCCGTCCTCGGTCGTGTCATACGGGTAGGCGCTCGCCAGGTGCCGCACGGCCGACTCGCTCTGCACCGTGACATAGTGCACGAACTCGTCCACGTCGAAGACTGCCTGCGCGGTGTCGACCACACGCCATACGATGACGACCGCGATCTCGATGGGGTTACCACGCGAATCGTTTACCTTGATCTTTTCCGTGTTCAGGTTGCGTGCGCGCAGCGACACGCGGGATTTCACGAGGAACGGATTGGCCCAGTTGAACCCGTTGGTCTTGGCGGTCCCTGCGTACTTGCCGAACAGGGTCAGTACGGCGGCCATGTTGGGCTGCAGCGTGAAGAACCCGCCGAGGAGCGTGGCCCAGACGAGGACGACCAGCGTCCACAGAATGATCGCCCCCGCACGGGGGCCCGTGGCGATGACTTGCTGAAACCAAAGCCCGAGGGCGGCCCCGGCAAGAATCAGAAGCGGCAACATGAACCACCCGCTGACGGGTCCCTTTTCTCTCTCATGTGTGTGCATCGAACCCTCCTTGTCCTCAGGACGAAGACATCAGAAGAATATCTATATGATATCACTCTGTCAAGACATGAGGCGTCAGAAACATGCTAAGTAATTTATATGTAATTTGTTATACGATCAGAACGGGGCTGATGCTTGCAGAATATCGAGCTTGGGAGCCTCCGCGAGAATCCCCCGGGCGACCGCGCGGGCATAGAGCGTCTCGAGCGCGCGACGGCCCTCTTGACCCATGTCGACCGTGTCCTGATTCACGTACATGCGCACGAACGTGCGGCAGGTCTCGCGCTCGACCCCGCGCCCGAATCCCATCGCGTAGTCGATCGCCTCGTCCTCATGCGACCGTGCGTAGACGATGCTGTCCTTGAGCGCGCGGGCGACCGCCACCATGGTGCTCTCTCCCAGGCCGCGACGAACGACGTCCAGGCCGAGTGGAATCGGGAGACCGGTGTCGTCCGTCCACGCGGCGCCGAGATCGATCACGCGACACAGCTCGGTCGACGTCCATGTAAGCTGGCCTTCGTGGATCACCACACCGGCGTCCACCTCACCACTGCCGACCGCGTCCATCACGCGCTCGAAATCCATCATCACGGGGGTAAACGGGGCGGGGACGTAGAGTCGAAGCAGGACGTAGGCCGTCGTGTCCGCGCCCGGCACCGCGATCCGTTTTCCAACGAGGTCACCCGGCGCGAATGGCGCGCGCGCCAACACGATCGGCCCATAGCGCCGGCCCACCGACGCGCCACAGGACATGATGCGATAGGCATCGGCGACATGCGGATAAACCGCCGCGGAAATGGCGGTGACGTCCAGCTCTCCCTGCTTCGCTCGCTGGTTCAGGGACTCGATATCCTCGAGCACGTGCTGGACGGCATAGCCGTCCACGCGCACGCGCCCCGACGCGAGACCGTAGAACATGAACGCGTCGTCGGCGTCGGGGCTGTGTCCGATAGAAAGAGGTTTGAGCGACATCGATCGGCTACTTTGTAATCTGGAACCAGGAAGCACCCACGACGCGGCCGTTGCCGTCGGTATCATACGACATGATCTCCAATAGATAATCGCCTGGCTGGAATCGATGGCTGAACAACCGCAGCATGAATCGTCCTTCCTTGAAGTAGTGCGGCGCAATCCGGTCGCGAAAGCGCTCGGCGCCATCTTCGGCCTGAACGGTGACTTCGTAACGTGCGGCCCCGCTCGGGACATAGTCGAGATCGACACCGACCACGATACTCTCGATCGAGGACAGGTCGAGGATGGCGTCGTAGGTCCGCGCGGGGGCCACCGTCCCGTCGGAGCCAGCCACCCGGACCGGGAGGTCCTGGAGCGGGTCGCGCGATTCGACCACGTTGATGGGCGCCCACGCGGCGTAGCGCCGGCCGCGGACAACGCCCACCGCGATCAGTCCGATGAGCAGAACGATCAACGCCGCCGCGGCGATCCGCACGTACTTCCGGCCGCCGCGAACGCGGTTGACCAAGTCGCCGATGAGCGGAAACGCCAGGGGACTCTTCGCGCGCGTGCCCGACATGCCATCATGCTAGCACACGTGTTAGGATGAACGCCATGTCCCGCGCGACGGCACCCCACGTGATCGCGATCGCCGGACCGTCGGGATCCGGCAAGACGTCGCTCGCCCGCGAAATCGCCGCGCGGCTCCCCGGCGGCGGGCTCGTCTTCGGGCTGGACTCGTACTATCGCGACCAGCGCAACGTCCCCGAGGATACGATCAACGTGGATGTTCCGGAAGCACTGGATCATCCACGCATCGCAATGGACCTGCGCGAGCTGGCGGCGGGCCGGCACATTCGCCAGCCGATCTACGACTACGCCACCCACGCGCGCCTCGCGACCGACCGGGCGGTCGCGCCGGCTCCGTTCATCGTGGTCGAAGGCCTCTATGCGCTCTACTGGGCCGACGTGCGCGAACTGATTCGCACCGCGGTCTTCGTCACGCTCGGCCACGAGGAATGTCTGCGCCGGCGCCTGGATCGGGACACGCGCGAGCGCGGCCGAAGCGCCGGGGCGGTGACGAGCCTGTATGAACGGAACGTACGACCGATGTACGACCTGCACGTCCAGCCCACCCATCATTATGCCGATCTGATTCTCGACGGCCGGCTCTCCGTGGGAGAACTGACGGGGCAGATGCTCTCGTTTCTGGTGCCGGATCGGCCGCCGCGGCCGTCAACCGACGATGACGTCGGCGACCAGCAGGGGTAGCACGACGTACAGCACCAGATCGCGCACCAGGTAGTAGAGGAAGAAGGCGAAAACGAGCTTCCAACCGTAGGCTCGAAGCAGGCGCCGCACACGAAACGAAAAGCGGCGCCGGCGTGACCAGCCTTCGGCGCCCGGGAGCGGCGCCTTGAGGTCGCTCCTGACCCGGGCGAGATCCAACCGAATCTTCCGCACCGCGCCCGCCACTACTCAGCGAACACTTCGTACTTCTCAACCTTGGAAGTGAGCACCAGGTTGCCGCTGGCGTCCTTGAATTCGCCGACGCGCCGGTGTCCCTCGCGGTATTCCTCGCTCCCGGTCCACGCGTCGAAGGCAGCCTGCGACTCCCAGTGCGTCATGACGATGTATTCGTTACCCTGCGCCGGGCGGAGAATCTCGGCACGGACAAAACCCGGGCGGCGATCGACGGCCTTGGCGCGCGTGCGAAACGTCATTTCGAACTTGTCCTTGAACTCGTTGGGTACCGTCATACGGTTCATCATCACAAACACAAGCGGACCTCCTCGAAAACACGGTTGGCGATCGCCCCCCGGCCGGCGATCAAGTTAGGACAGGCTAACTAGAATAGCGGAACCGGGAGGGCTGTCAAGGCCCGGGCCCAAGAAAAGGGGCCCTCCCGGGTGGGGAGACCCGGAGTGGTGCGGCAGGAAAGAGTGCTCGCGGCGTGAATCGCGGGTCGCGGGACGGCGCCCGCGGCAGGACGTGTCTCTTACCTACGCCGAGGGAGTAGACCGGAGCATCGAACCCAGGCCCGATGGAACGACGGCACGAACTGTTGCCTGGCGATACCGAACGATCGTTGGGGGCTCGCTTTGCGTAATGTTGCACCGATGTTCGAGCCGCTGATCGATTTCGAGAGCAGCTTCAGGCTGCTGTATCGCCGGCCCCGCCCGCTCTTTCAAGACGCTCTCGATCTATCCGCCGGCGCAGGCATGCTTACGGATCCGGAGGCGAGGGGAGGGACTGACGGTTCGGTCTTCGTCGACCCTCGCCATCCGGATCACATACGTCGAGAATCCGTGACGCCGGATTCGTATCGTGCAGAAGTCTATCCCGGTCGTGTGAACGCCCGATGAAGCGCAAATGAAATGTGAACGGGTGTTCGGAGGCAGGAATCTGCCCGCCGGCGCGCTGGCGGTTACGACTTGGCCGCTTGCCGCGCCCCCCGGCGCATCCGCTCGACGATGGGAGGAATCGTCTCGATGGCGTAGCCGATTTCCACGTCGGTCGTGAGGTCGCTCAGCGAGAAGCGCAGGCACGAAGCGGCCTCCTCGGGCGACAGGCCCATCGCGGCCAGGACGTGCGACGGAAGGCCCGCTCCCGACTTGCATGCCGACCCGGCGGAAACGCAGATGCCGGCTTCGTCGAGCAGCACCAACATCGCGTTTCCATCGATGCCGCGAAAGCCCATGCTCGACGTGTTGGGAAGGCGCTCGCAATCGATCCCGTTCACGAACGAATCCGTCACCCGCGACAGAATCTCGCGCTCGAGCAGGTCACGGAGCCGTCGCACCTCGGTCTGGTAGCGCGCCACCCGCGCGTGGGCGTGCTCGCACGCCACGCCCATCGCGGCGATGCCGGCGACGTTCTCGGTGCCGGGGCGGCGGCTCCGTTCCTGGCTTCCACCCAGGAACACCGGCGCCCACTTCGTGCCCTTGCGCATCACCAGTGCGCCCACGCCCTTCGGGCCGTGGAACTTGTGCGCTGAAATCGCGATCATGTCCGCGTCGAGCACGCGCAGGTCGATGGGCACCTTACCCACCGCTTGCACGGCGTCCACGTGGAGCGGGATCCCGCGGGAGTGAACGATTTCCGCGATACGATCGATCGGGAAAACGACGCCGGTTTCGTTGTTGGCAAACATCACCGATACCAGCGCCGTGTCGTCGCGCAGAACAGCCCGCAGCTCGTCGAGATCGAGACGCCCGGCCCGGTCGACCCCGAGGAAGGTGACGTCGTAGCCGGTCGCGGCGAGCCGCTTGCTGGGATTGAGGACCGCCGAGTGCTCGACCGCGGTGGTGACCACGTGGCGCCGGTCCTTGACCGCCTCGGCGATGCCGCGAATCGCGAGGTTGTCGGATTCGGTGCCGCAGCTCGTGAACACCACTTCCGCTTCGGTGCAGCCGAGGAACGACGCCACCCGGGCCCGGGCGTCGCGAATGGCCGATGCGGGACGATCGCCGAGGTGGTGGGGGCTCGACGGGTTTCCGAAGTGCTCGAGATAGAACGGGCGCATCGCCTCGAAGACTTCCGGGGCGACCGACGTGGTGGCGTTGTTGTCGAGATAGACGGTATTCATGACGAACGCATACGCGCGCTTGAGAACGCAGGGCACCAGTGCTATTTTAGGTCGCATGAGCAGCGAGAGCAAGCCCAAGAAGAACCCGGAGGGACGGCGGGTCGGCCTGGTGATCGTCCACACCGGAAACGGCAAGGGCAAGACGACGGCGGCCATCGGCACCGCGTTTCGCGCCTGCGGCGTCGGATTCCGGGTCAAGATGATACAGTTCATCAAGGGATCGTGGGATTACGGCGAACTGCACGCCGCCGAGAAGCTCGGGGGCTTCGAGATCGTTCCCATGGGCGAAGGGTTCACGTGGGAGACGAAAAACCGGGAGCGCGACACCCGGGTCGCGTGGAAAACCTGGGAAGCGTGCCGGGAAGCCATCGAGAACCATCAGCACGACCTCCTCATCTTCGACGAAATCAACAACGCCATCGCCTACGGCTATCTGGACGTACAGGTGGTGATCGAAGCGCTCAAGAAGAAGCCCCCGGAAATGCACGTCATCCTGACGGGGCGGGACGCGCACCCGGATTTGATCGACGCCGCCGATCTCGTCACCGAAATGCGGGAGATCAAACACCCCTTCCACCGCGACATCTACGCGCAGCGCGGCATTGAGTACTAAGGGGAGCATGGGTCCCTCTCCGCTCATGCACTTCGCGCGCAATAGTTGACAGCGCGCCTCGTGAAATCGCGTCGAGGAACCCATGCTCCCTCGGGGGCAAAAAAAGACGGGCGATGGCAATCGCCACCGCCCGTCGACTCAACCGTTGCCGTGCCGGGACTAGAACAGCGCGTAGATGAAGGGAGCCAGCGCCGATCCCTGCGTGAACACGATCAGGACACCGAGCAGCACCAGGAAGATCATGATCGGCCCGAGCCACCATTTCTTGCGGACCTTCATGTAGGCCCACAGCTCGCCGAAGATGGACATGTGGCCCTTGAAATCCTTGAGACCCATGGAATCAGCGCTCCTGAAAAACTAGAATGGTTGTCGACGAAATCAAGCGCAGTGTGCATTCACTGGCGGCAGGTCGCGCGCCAACGGCAGCGACGTAGCCAATTATAAGCCAATTCGCGCCGCCGTGTCCACAGGACAGCGGGCGCCGCGCGCAACCGGGAACAAGGAGCCACCGATGGACCTCGGAATCAACGGACGCGCCGCCGCGATTGCGGCCGCCAGCCAGGGACTCGGCTTCGCCTGCGCGCTGGAACTGGCACGCGAAGGCGCCGCGGTGGCGATCTGTTCGCGCGACCACGCGCGCATCAACGACGCCGCGGACCGTATTCGCGCGGCCGTTCCCGGTGCCCGGGTCCACGCCGGCGTGGCCGATCTCTCCCGCACCGACGAGTGCCGGCGTTTCGTAGACGACGCGGCCGGCGCGTTCGGCCGCCTCGATATCCTCGTCACCAACTCGGGAGGGCCGACGCCCGGGGCGCTCGCCCAGACCACGCTCGACGACGTGCGCCGCGGCGTCGATACCACGCTGCTCAGCGCCATCGCGCTCATCATGGCGGCGGTGCCTCACCTGCGGCGCGGTGGCTGGGGGCGCATCGTCAACATACTCTCGATCACGGTCAAGCAGCCACGCGTCGACCTGCTGGTGTCGAACACGATGCGCCCCGGCATTCTCGGCTTCGCGAAGTCGATTTCGCTCGAGCTGGCCGCGGAGGGCATCCTGGTCAACAACGTTGCCCCGAGTTACACGCGCACCGAACGCCTCGAGGAGCTCGCCGAGCATATTTCCAGGACCCACGGCCGACTCATGGACGACGTATTCGCGCAATGGGAGCGCAGTATTCCGGCCGGGCGTCTCGGGACGCCGGAGGAACTCGCCGCGGTGGTGACGTTCCTGTGTTCCGAGCGGGCGAGCTACGTGACGGGGACGACGCTCCAAGTGGACGGCGGGGCGGTGCAGGGTCTTCTCTAGCCGGGGCGGTCAGCGGGTCGTGCAACTCAAGAGGTCGGGCGCGCCTGGTAAGAACCCGAGATTCCCGTCTTGTCTTTCTGCCCCTGCAGCTTGCGGATGGTGGCGCGCATCCATTCCGCCTGTTCGGTGTGACGGATCGCCGCACCGACATTCTCGGCGAACGCCTGCAACGCGCGCAGGTCGTCGTTGTCCAGGTGAACATCGGATGAACGGGTGCTCACGTTGATCACGCCCACGAGCTCGTCGCGGAGAATGATCGGCACGACCATCGCCGAGGAGAGGTCTTTCTTCTTGAGCTCGAGTCCCGGCGGGGCATTCTCGCCACCCGGGCGGAGGAAGAGAGGTTCGCGTTTCTGCGCCACCCAGCCCGCCACGCCGCTGCCCACGGGCTGCCGTGTGCCCAGGATCCCCTCGGGCACCAGCTTGCCGGCGACCGCACGCACTTCCAGCGTGCCGCTCTCCGCGTCGTGCAGCATCAGCGACGCCTGGTCGCAGTTGAAGACTTCGATGCACATCTTCACGATCGATTCGAAGACCGTCTGCAGATCGCTCTGCGAAACCATCATGCGTCCGACGTTCAAGAGCGCATACAGGCGCGACGTGTGACGCTGGGCACTCTCGCGCTCCATGCGCTGGTGCGACTCGAATTGCCGGCGGAGGGCCTTCAGGTACCGCTGCTGGTGCGCAAGCCCGGCGAGGAGCAGCAGCGTGAGCGATAAGCCCACGATGACCATCATCTGCGGCTTCGAGAAGATCCAGAACGAGGCAAGCCGGTCACTGAGAATCGGCGGGAGTACCGATGCCGAACTCAGCAGGGTGAGCAGCGTGACGGCGACGATGAGGGCCCAGCTGATGTATTCGTTGCGATGAACTTTGTTCAGCGCGCCGGACTTGCCTCGCGCCTGGGCGCGAGCCATCGCTTTATGTGGTTTAGCTGCCATGGGTTTCCTTCGTCAACCGGTGTCACGACCGCCGGAACCGGATTCGGGAGTTATTCGATGGAGCGACGGCAAGTAGCGTGCCATCAGGCTATTGGCTTCTTCTCCGGAGTGGGGAGACCCGCTGGGGGATGGCGGGTTGCAAATGGGCACGGACGGTTGCAATTAGCCACGTTCAAGGCCCCGTTCGACCTCTCGTCGCCAGTGGCGAGGCAACGGGTCGGTCAGCTGTCCGGCCGGTATGACCCTTCCAGCATCGCACGAAAATCCCGGAGTGAGGTTCGCGCCGTGACCGCGTAGCGCGGGATCTCGACGTGTCCGGAATTGGCGAACGGCACGTTCGTGCCCGCGCGAAGCGCGCACGTCCGGCGGAAGCCGGCCTGCGCGGCGACCCGGTCCAGCGCCGGATTGGCGAAGCCGTACGGCCACGCGAGGTACGACGGTGCCCGGCCGATGTTGAGCTGAATCGCCAACCGCGACCGCGCCAGGTCATCGAGCACCGCTGCACTCCAGCTCTCGCGCCCGTCGATTCGATACGCGCGCTCGCTGGCGGCGATGAAGACCGGCAGCACGTCGCGCTGGTGGTTGACCTTGTAATGCAGATCGTCCGTGTGCGATTCGATGTCGAATACTCCGCTGAGCTGCATGGCGCGCAGGCGATCCCAATCCAGGCAGGTCACGTCACCCCAGCGCGAGCCGACGCGGGAAGTCACGAGGAACATCGTCGCACGGAGGCCGAGGCGCTGGAGGATCGGAAACGCATCGTCGTACGCGCTGACGTCGCCGTCGTCGAACGTGATCACGACCGGCTTCGGCGGCAATTGCCGCCGGCCCAGCTGCCACTCGGTGACGTCGTCGAGGGTCACGGTATGGTAACCGCGCGCCTGGAGGTACTCCATCTGCCGTTCGAATCCGCCCACGCCGACGTACCACAGCTGCGAGTCGCCGAGGAGCGGCAAACTGAGCACGACGTACCCGAAGACGCGGGCGAAGTGAAGCGGCCCGCCGGGCCGGCGCAAGTAGTGGTAACAGAGCACCGGGACGCGCGTGGTGGAATCGGTGGGCAGCGCGAGCGACCGGTCGGACGACGCGCTTGCTCGCACCCGCTCGCCGGCCCCCGTGCCCAACGTCACCATCGTGCCGATGCCGAGCACCATCAGGAGGCCCGCCGCCACGGCCACCGTCAGCGCAATTACAACTTCCCGTCGCGGCATACGACCTACCGTACGTGGAGATAATCGAGTGTCAAGTAGAACCCATCGGCGGCATAGCCCTCGCGCGAGTCGAGGCGCGAGGTCGAGTTGTAGTACCCCGCCGTCAGCGCCAGACCGCGCCAGATCGCGAACGACCCCGACGCTTCGAAGCGCCCCGTGTCGAACCAGTCCTCGCCGTTCTCGCGGTCGAGGCCGAGGCGACCGGCGATGCGTGCCCGGGCGCGCGGCGAGAAAGTGAAATCGATCGCCACCTCCTCGAACACGCTCAGGTACTGCCGGGGATCGTAGTAGCCGTTATCGTTCGTTTCCGAAAAGCCGAAGTACCCTGCGCCGGTGCTCGACGTGAGACGGTTGGTGACTCCGATCGGGAACCGCCAGGCCGGTTGCCAGACGAGCCGTTCGCCCAGCCCCAGGCGGGTGTTGTCGTCGCTGTACCACCCGGTCTCGACCGCCGACACGAGCATAAGCGAATATGTGAATCGATAGTCCCAGCCTCCGGCCACCTCGGTGACCGAGATGCCGCGGAATATGGCGTCGGGAACGCCGAGCGACCCGTGGAACAGCGAGATGTCGAATCTCCACCAGTCGCGCGGCGTGAGCGTCAGGAACGCGTCGATCGTCACCAGGTTGAAATCGTCCAGCCAGTAGCTTTCGGGCCCCAGCGCGGACCGGTCGAACGAGTTCCACTGGTATCCGGCGGCGGCGTGCAACATCGCGGCCTCCGAGATGCGACGCTCGAGTACGGCGGCCATCCAGTTGCGCGAGATGTCGGGTCGCCCGGGCTGCTCGAAACTCCCGTGACCGTACTCGCCGTAGAACCGCGTGACATCGCTGGTGGAAAGGCCGGCGCGGAAGGTGTGGGACCAGCGATCGATCTCGTCGGTGTCGGTGTTGTGCTCGAGCGCGTAGGAGCCCCCGGGCGCGCGCGCGTGGTCCATGTCGGCGGCGAGGGCGGCGAGTCCGCGCGTGGGCTCGCCGTCGGCGATCACGGCGCGTGCGCGTTGCGGATCCCCCATCCAGTAGCACGCCCGCGCGAGGCCTTCCCGGGCCTCGGGGTGGCCCGGGTGGTCGACAAGGATGCTGTCATACATCGCCGCCGCTTCGCGGTGGCGCCCCGACCAGTTGGCCATCCTGGCCGCCCCGAGGCGCGCCTCGAGATTGGCGGGCTCGTCGACAAGGATTGAGTCATAGCGCGCTCGCGCCCCCCCGAGGTCGTCCTTCCAGCCCACGGCCTGGGCGATGCCGAGTCGCACGTCGGTCTCGTACTCGTCGTCCCGCGGCAGGAGCGCTGCGTACGCGGCGATGGACTCGTCGAGCTGCCCGCTCCACGCGAGGGCGCGGGCGACGCCGATCTTTGCCTCCACGTCGTCGGGGTGGTAGGAGAGATACGACTGGTACCACTGGATCGCCGTGTCGGGTACCTCCGCCCACGTGTATTGGTGCCCGAGCTCCTTGCCCAGGTCCGCCTCGAGCGGCGGGTAGAGCACGAGCGCGCGGCGATACCACCGGATCGCGTCGCGGTGCCGATCCTCGCCCGCCGCGACGCGGGCGCTGTCGACGTACGAGCGCGCGCGGGGGAGATTGGCGGGATTCGCCGGGATGGGGGTGGCGACGGCGGCACTCGAGTCGGCGCCGGTGGCGGCCGGCGCAGCGGCGTGCCGGGCTGCCTGCGCCGGGGACGCAGTCGCGATCACGAGTACCAGCAGTGCAATAGCGCTTCGCGGCATCACGCGTCTCCTCGCACGGGCTTCCAGCGCACGGGCGCCGCCCTGGGGGCGCGCAGGATTGCCGCGGGCGTCGAGATCGACGTCACGATCGCCATGATGATCCAGTAGAGTAGCGGGTAGAACACCGCCGTGAAATAGTAGAGAGAGATGCGCCGATCGTAGCGGCGGTCGAGCAGTACGCCCACCAGCAGCTGGGTGAGGCACATCGTGCCGATCAACATACCCCACCAGTTCGGTATCGGCGACGCGCCCACCGGCGGGTATCCGATCGTGTAGCAGAAGAGCCACAGCGAGGTCAGCACCACGAAACAGTACGCCCACGTGATGGAGAGCCACGACTCGACGACGAGGGGCCACAACCGCCGGCGTTTCCACGTCATCGCCGAGGCGCCGTGGCGGCGCAGCACCTGGGCGAGGCCGGTCGCCCAGCGCCGGCGCTGGCGCCAGAGTCCGCCCAGCGTCGACGGCACGCGCATCCACACCACCGCGCGCGGCTCGTAACGAATGTCCCAAAATTTGAGCTGCAGCTTCCACGAAAGGTCGATGTCTTCGGTCGCCATGTCGGGGCTGTAGAGGCCGGCGTCGAGTATGGCGTCGCGGTGGAAGGCGCCCACGACGCCGCTCATGGTCAGGATCCGCCCCCACACGCGCTGGGCCCGCCGCTGCAGGCTGATGATGGCGGTGAACTCGATCGCCTGCAGCTTGCAGAGCAGGGTTTCCCGGTTGATGACGCGCGGGTTGCCGGTGACCGCGCCAACGCGCGGCGACTTGAAATGGGGAACCACGACCCTGAGAATCTGCGGGTCGGGAATCGCGTCGGCATCCATCACGAGCAGGATTTCGCCGTTGGTGCAGCGCAGGCCGTCGTTGAGCGCCATCGCCTTGCCCTCGTTCACGAGCTTGCGCACCAGCCGCACCTTGCGGTCGCGGACATAGGGAAGCACGAGCGCTGAGGTGTCGTCCACGCTGCCGTCGTCGATGATCACAACTTCGAAGCTCGGGTAGTCGATTGCAAGAATGCCGTCGATCGTCGCCTGAATGTGTTCGCTCTCGTTGTACGCGGCGATAACGACCGACACCATTGGGGTGAAGGTGGGGTCGAGTTTCGGTTTGATGTCCTCGGATCGCCGCTCGCGGCGCAGATAGTAGAACATCGACACCAGCACCAGCACGCCGCTCGACACGAGCGGATACCAGGCGAAGAACGAGAGCGCGGCCAGGTAGACCACGTTACCTTCGATCGCTTCGAGTATTCCGATGATGTCGATCATGCGCATTCCCATTCAATCCGGGATCACGTCGCTGACGCGGAACATCTTGTATCCCGCTTCGTGGTTCTCGGCGTCGGCCATCTCCACGATGTGAACCTCCACGTAGCGGGCGCGTCGAATCATGTCGTCGTCCTGCAGGACGAATGCGCGACCCAGGAAATCGCTGGCCGGGGGAACGCTGCCCCCGCGACGACCCCGGCGCCGGGAGCGGCGCGCGATGCGGACGTTGTGGAAGACCCAGAAGAAATCGAAGACGGTAATGCTGCCGACGATGATGCCCACGACGACGAGCGCATGCTTCATCTCGGGGGATACCGGACGCCGCATCACGATGTGCCAGTAGTAGCCGAATACCACCCACAGCAACACACCGAGCACGATATGAAGAATCGATCGAGCCATTGGAGGAAAGCGCCCCGTGATTGTGCACGTGGCAATCAAGACCAACTGCAATGCCCGTGCCCCGAATCGCATGGGAGGCACGATGGGCGATGGTGGACGATGGTACCGGATGACGGTGGCTCGAATGTGTCGCCGCACCCGGGAGTCGCACACGGACGCCCCGGATGACCCACCGGAACATCCATGCCGCACCCGCCGGGGGCACGAACGCCG
>Ga0184629_10000146_pt1 | contig 29674 bp, 27 predicted proteins | sample PLM4_32_b1_FD_133158 | JGI IMG/M metagenome (GOLD analysis project Ga0184629, IMG submission 133158) | Groundwater sediment microbial communities from an aquifer in East River, Colorado, USA - PLM4_32_b1 | ecosystem: Environmental > Terrestrial > Soil > Riparian zone | place: USA: East River...
AGGCGCAAAATCCAACAAGAAACAAAACCAACACGGTCAGTCTCCTCGCAATCATGACGATCCTCCTAATGTTCGATGGCCTCCTGCAATGCTGAGACCGGCCTTAGGCGGACCAGGACGCGATGCTGGTGAAACTAGTTCCGCTATGGGCCGCAGATCGTCGGCAGAAAGCGTTTCGCTAACCAAAAGCTGCGTAGCCGCTTTATCGAGGAGCGCGCGATTGGCCGTAAGAATCGCCACTGCGCTTTGAAAAGCAGTGTCGATGAGCCCTCGCACGGACGCATCGATGGCGGCGGCTGTCTCCTCCGCATAACGGCGGGGATGCCAGTCAGCGCCGCTTGGCGTGCCAAGGAGCGGCGAGCTTTCGGGCTCATAGGAAACTTGGCCGAGCTTCGGCTCCATTCCAAAGCGCGCCACCATGCTGCGGGCAATCTCGGTTGCCTTGACGAGGTCGTCGGCGGCTCCCGTCGACACGTCGTCGAATACTAAGCTCTCGGCGGCGCGCCCACCGAGCAGCACGGCCATGCGATTCATGAGCTCGGCGCGATCCATAAGGAAGCGATCTTCGATTGGTCGTTGGATCGTGTAACCAAGGGCTGCAATACCGCGGGCGACGATCGAGACTTTCTGAACGGGATCGACCCCGGGGAGCGCCATCGCAACGAGTGCGTGACCCATCTCATGATGCGCAACCACCTTCCGCTCGTGTGGATTGAGCAGACGGTTACGTTTTTCGAGCCCTGCAACGATTCGCTCTATCGCTTGCGTAAAGTCGTCGAAAGAAACGTTATCCTTGTTTCGGCGCGTAGCCAGAATCGCAGCCTCGTTCACAAGGTTTGCAAGATCAGCCCCCGTAAAACCGGGCGTAAGTGCTGCGATGTTCTCGACCGGCACGCCGGAAGCGAGCCTGATCTTCTTCAGATGCACATTTAGAATGTCGACACGCCCCTTTTTATCAGGCCGATCGACCAGCACCTGACGGTCGAACCGCCCTGCGCGCAACAAAGCGGGATCGAGAATCTCCGGGCGATTGGTTGCGGCAAGCAACACGACCCGGGTCGTGGGATCGAAACCATCCAGCTCGCTTAAGAGCTGGTTCAAAGTCTGCTCCTTCTCATCATGCCCGCCGCCCCCGGGCAGAAAAGTGCCGCGGGCGCGGCCGAGCGCATCCAACTCATCGATGAACACTATGGCGGGGGCATGCTGACGCGCTTGTTCGAAGAGATCGCGCACGCGAGCGGCGCCGACGCCAACGAACATTTCGACGAATTCCGAACCCGAGATCGAGAAGAATGGCACGCCAGCTTCGCCGGCGATGGCGCGAGCCAGTAGCGTCTTGCCGGTTCCAGGCGGTCCGACCAGCAGCACGCCCTTGGGCACATGCGCGCCAAGCCGTCCGTAGCTCTTCGGGTCCTTGAGGAATGAAACGACCTCTTTGAGTTCGTCCTTTGCTTCGTCGACGCCCGCCACATCGGCAAACGTTACCTTGATGTCCTTCTCCACGTAGACTTTGGCCTTGCTCTTGCCGATCGACATCAGACCGCCGGCTCCGCCGCCTGCGGCCATCGGCCGGATGAGAAACATCCAGATGAGCAAGAACCCGAGAGTTGGCATGACGTAACCAACAATGGTCACAAAAATGCTGGGACCGGCTTCGCCGGAAAATGGTACCTTTGATTTGGCTAGTTCCTGGGCAAGTGTCGGCTCAACCCGGTTTGTTGAGAAATGTTGCACCGTGCCATCCACCGGCTCCCTGTAGCTGCCGGTGATCTGTGTCGCCCCCACGACGAGATCGGTGACCTTACCCTGCTCGACCAGGCTCTGAAATTCGCTATACGGAATCGTCTTCAGATGGTTCTGCGGATAGAAAACATCCTGGATCAACAATACGGCGAAGAACGCTGCAATAACGTACAAAAAATTGATCTTGTGCTCGCGTTTGATTTCCATCGTGGCTCTAGTGGGTTCGATCCGCCCTATTCAGCCATGAGCAGACCTGCCCATGAGTGCACTGAGTCGCGGAACGAATGCTGGGACATCGCGCATATAATCTTCGTATTCCATGCCGAACTCCGCCAATGCTTCCCGCTCCTCGGCGCGCGCGAGGCGCACATACATGACCACGAGCACTGGGAACATTGCGAGGGTCAGCAACGTGGGCCACTGCAGCAGAAAACCAAACATCACGAGCACGAAGCCGACATATTGTGGATGACGGACATAGGAGTAAGCGCCGCTCGTGGCCAACGCGTGACGGCGCTGTGCGCTGTAGAGCGCTGCCCACCCGGCTGAAATGAGCCAGAACCCGCCGCCGATGAACGCGAAGCTCAGAAGATGGAACGGGCCAAAATGCGGGTTCGCTCTCCAGCCGAACAGCTCTTCGAGAAGATGGCCGGCGTCGTGCGAGAACCAGTCGATGCCGGGGTAGCGACTCTGCAGCCAACCTGACAGGAAGAAGATTGTCAGAGGAAAGCCGTACATTTCGGCGAACAAGGCGACCAGGAACGAACTGAAGGCGCCGAACGAACGCCAATCCCGTTTCGTTTGCGGTTTGAAGAAGCTGTACGCAAAAATTATGAAGATGGCGGAGTTAATGATGACCAGCGACCACAAACCGTAGGCGGGAACATCATCATGCATCGTGAACCTCCACGCGATTCTTGAATCTAGTGCCGGTGCGGCGAAGTGGGCGTAGAGTTCGTGCGACCATCCGAGGAGTCATCTTCTCTGTCTCGTTCTCTGTCTCGGCCGCCATGCCCGCCGTGGCTCCTGTGCATGAACATGTGCATCAGCGGGCACGCTAAGAGGAGGAGCCAAGCCAGATAGGGGATGGCGGTGGCGACATGGGCGCGGTGCTCGGTGACAAGATAGAACCCCGCGATCGCGAGAAAACCGATCAGGACAACACTGGCGCGAGAGGAAAAGAATCCACCTTTTTCTTCGTGATCATTGTGCGCCACGATCTTCCTCCTCGGTATTGCAAGGGCCTTATTTCACTCTGTTGGCTGTGCTGAAATTCAGGAATTCCCCTTAAGGGAAACTACATAGCCGCATGTGATACGCACGAGCGGGCAGAACCCTCTCAAAAATGGCAAAAATTGTAGATTGGCTGGCGACCTCGCTTTGGACATCATCGCTCCGCGCCTTCCTGACGGCCGAAGCAGCGCAGTGCGGACAACGGTACGGCTTCAACCAGAATTGACGCAACGAAGGAGACGACGCCATGAGCAGGATTCCAGTTGCCGTCAACGGATATGGCGTGATCGGAAGGCGCGTTGCCGATGCCATCGTTCTACAGGACGACATGGAGCTCATAGGTGTCGCTGATATCGCGACGGGATACCGCGTGCGCACGGCTCAGCAGCGAGGGTACCCAATCTATGCAGCTCTTGCTGATAAAGCCACTGAGCTGCGCAGCGCCGGTCTGGACGTTCGTGGCTCGCTCGATGATCTCCTGAAGGCGGCAGAGATAGTCGTCGACTGCACGCCGAAGGGAATTGATGCGAAGAACAAGGCGAAGTACGAGCAGGCCGGCCTGAAGGCTATCTTCCAAGGTGGAGCGAAGCATGAGCTGACCGGACACAGCTTTGTTGCGAGCGCCAACTACGCATCTGCTCTTGGCCGCTCAACGACCCGGGTCGTTTCGTGCAACACCACAGCGACCGTTCGCACGCTCGGCGCCCTCAAAAACGCGCGCTTGCTACGGCGCGCTCGCGGCGTTTTGATCCGCCGTGCCAGCGATCCTTGGGAAGCTCATCTCGATGGCATCCTTAACACGATGGTGCCTGAGCCGCGGATTCCCAGTCACCAGGGCCCGGACGCGAAGACAGTGATACCCGATCTCGATGTGGTCACGATGGCTGCAATGGCTCCGGAAAACGTCGGCCATCTGCACTATTGGGTCGTCGATCTCACGAGAGAGTCATCGCGGGATGAAGTGCTCGAGACGTTTGCTCAAGCGACCCGTATCGCCTTTATTTCCGCATCTCAGGGTGTTGCTGCGCTCAATGCGACGGCGGATTTGATGCATGAACTGGGTCGACCCCGGGGCGACATGTGGGAAGTCGGTCTTTGGGAAGACATTCTTACGGTCCAAGGCAGCGAGGCCTATTATGCCTATCAGGTTGATAACCAAGCGATCGTGATCCCAGAGACTATAGACGCGATTCGCGCGCTTTCGGGCCGCGAGCGGGATGGCCGAGTCTCGATCGAGCGTACAAACAAGAACATGGGCATTCGTCATCGATTTCTCTGACAATATTCGCGGGGCCGGGGGGGCGAGCATGAAAATTTCGTTTTTAGGAGGCACCGGTACGGTAACCGGCTCCAAATACCTCTTTGATGACGGTGAGAAGAATGCGCTGATCGATTGCGGGTTGTTTCAGGGTTTCAAGCAGTTGCGGTTGCGGAACTGGCAGCCTTTACCGTTCAAGCCGCGAGCAATCGAAGCAGTCGTCCTGACCCATGCTCACATCGATCACAGCGGTTATCTTCCACTTCTCGTCAAAAGCGGATTTCAAGGCCCGATCTATTGCAGCAACGCAACCTTCGAGCTTTGTGGGCTTCTGCTCCCCGATTCGGGGTATCTGCAGGAAGAAGAAGCCCGCTTCGCCAACAAACGTGGCTTCTCTAAGCACAAACCCGCTTTACCATTGTACACCGCCGAGGATGCCGAACGCGCGCTAGAGTCCTTTCGACCCGTCGATTACGACACGACAATAAAGCTGAGCGCGTCATCGGCGGCGCGCCTCTTGCCTGCCGGTCACATACTTGGCGCATCGATGGTTATGATCGAGGCGGCCAAGAAACGCATTCTCTTTTCGGGAGATCTCGGCAGACCAAACGATCCCATCATGCGTCCGCCAGCGAAAGTGGAATCCGCAGATGTGCTCATTCTTGAATCGACATACGGCGACAGGCGGCATGGATCGGCGGACCCGGAGCAAGAACTGGCTTTACATCTGGGAAATGCACTCGGCCGGGGCGGCGTGGTGGTCGTTCCGGCCTTCGCCGTCGGGCGTGCACAGACTCTCTTGCATTTTGTCGCGCGTCTAAAATCGCGAAACGCCATTCCCGATGTGCCGGTCTACCTTAACAGTCCCATGGCGGTCGATGCGACGCGTATCTATCACACCTATCGCTCGGAACACCGGTTGAGCGAGGAGGAGTGTCGCGCAGCGTGCACCATCGCCCAATTTGTGAACGACCCAGAGGAGTCAAAAGAGCTCAACAAAAAGCATGGCCCCATGATCATCATCTCGGCAAGCGGAATGGCGACAGGTGGTCGCGTGATACACCACCTGAAAGCGTTCGCCCCGGATCCCAAGAACATGATTCTTTTTGTCGGCTTTCAAGCCGGTGGAACGCGAGGCGCCGCCATGGTCGGTGGAGCGGACACAATCAGAATTCACGGAGAGGATGTTTCGGTTCGTGCAGAAGTCGTCAGTATTGGGGGTTTGTCCGCCCATGCAGATTATAACGAGATCCTCGACTGGCTGCGGGGATTTCGGCAGGCGCCGCGGAATGTTTGCCTTACGCATGGCGAGCCGGCAGCTGCCGATCAACTGCGCCAGCATATCGAGCACACGCTGGGCTGGGAGGCTCGTGTACCAGACTATCTGGAAAAGATGGTGCTGGAATGACAGCGATCGGGGCTCACCAACACAAGGCCGGCGCGACAGCCGCAGCGCGGCTCACGCTGCGCCGACTTGGCATTGGAACCTATCTGGAACCTATAATCTATATGCGCGCCGACTGCCACATCTGCCAATCGGAAGGTTTTGAGGCGCGATCCCGCGTTAAGGTGTCGCTGCGTGGCAAAGACATAGTGGCGACATTAAATACGATTGAGACAGACTTGCTTTTGCCCGATCAAGCGAGCCTGTCGGAGGTCGCGTGGTCGTTTCTTGGTGCAAGAGAGAACGACGTCATCGCGACGATAGCACACCCAGATCCTATCGCTTCGGAAAGCTACATACGTGCGAAGGTCTATGGTGGTCGCCTTTCGAATGCCGCTATGACGGCGATCATCGGCGATGTCGTCTCGGGACTCTATTCGGACCTCCATCTCGCAGCTTTCGTCACCGCCTGCGCAGGTGAGCGTCTCGATATCGACGAGACGGTAGGCCTAACTCGCGCCATGACCGCTGCCGGCGAGACGATAAAGTGGCCATATCCGATCGTCGTGGACAAGCATTGTGTGGGGGGCCTTCCGGGCAACCGCACAACCATGCTGGTCGTTCCGATCGTCGCGGCGGTCGGCCTTACAATTCCAAAGACATCGTCGAGGGCCATTACGTCCCCAGCTGGCACCGCTGACACGATGGAAACGGTGGCACCCGTCAATCTCGAATTGCCGGCCATGCGTCCTATTGTGTTTGCAGCAATTCCTGACGGGCGCTTGCAGTACCGAGCGCCCGGCACCGTTTTGATTAGCCCCATCGCCGAGTGGGTACCTTAATCTTGAGAGGGTTAGGGCGGCACGGTGCGTATTATGTCGGCCAATCTACTGGTGATCAAAGTATGCGCTTCCGATATTCAATTCCGTTGAAGCGACGCGACCGGTCGATAGAGGCGCGCCAAGTGCCATCCGTTGCGATCACAGCAGGGTGCCGGGCGGGATATGAAACCCGAAGAGGCAATTCGGCTGATGAGTGCAGAACGTCGCTGGGCTGAGGCTTGAGGAGACGCGACCATGATCAATACAGAGCATCTCTTGAAGGTAGCTCTGGCATGGACAAGCATCGTGTATGTCGTCTGCTTCGGCGGCGTCGCTCTTTATCCGCCCATCCGAACGCTATTCGTGAGGTACGCGCTACATATCGAGTTCAATATGAGTGCTATGAACATCATTACACCATTGACGTTCGTAACCGGGCTCTTTCTGTGGAATCTCGTCGCAGCTCTCGCCGTTTTGTTGTTTGCGACGCTGTTCAATCGAATACGGAGCTGAAACCCATCCCCGCGGCGGACGCTAGGCTCAATAAGGAGGGCGACGATGGTCGAAGAAAACGTGATCGAACAGATTCGTCGGCGTACACATGAAATCTGGCTGAATAAGGGTTGTCCGCACGGACGCGACCGTATTCACTGGCTCCGCGCGGAGGCCGAATTGCGGGAAAAGTTCGCCTCGGCACATTCAAACGCCTCCTGCAAGCAGGGTCTTCATGAGAGGGCGCCAGATAGCGCGGCGGGTGGTGCAACGGTCGGCGCACCAAAGGCAGACCAGGGCGCAGAGAGCCTGAAACCCGGCCGATCGAGCAATCGACGGTCTAAGCCACTGAGGGGCTCGTGAGCGCAGACACATCACTGGTCATATGGTTTGAGGATCTGAGGCGCTCGGACGTGCCTCGAGTCGGAGGCAAGAACGCTTCGCTCGGCGAGATGATCGCCAATCTGTCGGCGCGGGGCATCTCCGTGCCGCCGGGCTTTGCGACGACGGCCAACGCGTTCTGGCGGTTTGTCGAGAAGAACGCCCTCAAGGAACGTATCACGACAACACTCGCCGACTATGATACGGGCAAAATTCCGCTAGCCGATGCCGGGCGAACGATCCGGAGCGCTTTCCTTCATGGTGAGTGGCCCCCGGAGATTACCGAAGCCATTTGCGCGGCCTATCGTGAACTCTGCGTGCGCAGGAAACGCAAAGACGTCGATGTCGCGGTCCGCTCCAGCGCCACGGCCGAAGACCTTCCCGACGCGAGCTTTGCCGGTCAGCAGGAAACCTATCTCAATATCCGCGGTGAGGCAGCCGTTCTTGACGCGTGCCGGCGCTGTTATGCATCGCTCTTTACCGACCGTGCCATCACTTACCGTAAGGCCAAAGGCTTCGATCACTTGAAGGTTGCGCTGTCGGTTGGCGTCCAGGCGATGGTCCGATCGGATCTCGGAAGCGCAGGCGTGATGTTCTCCATCGACACCGAGACCGGTTTCGACAAGGTCGTGCTCATCAACGCATCCTGGGGTCTTGGAGAAAACGTGGTCCAAGGAGCTGTCGATCCGGACGAATACCAAATCTTCAAACCATATCTGGACGATCCCTCCCTGACCCCGATCATCGAGAAGATGTGCGGTGAGAAGGCTCAGAAAATGATTTACGCACGCGAGGGTGAACGCTCGACCCGGAACGTCCCAACGTCGCGCGCCGAGCGGTTGGCGTTCGTGCTAAGCGATACGGAAATCCTCACCCTTGCGCGTTGGGCTCGCATCATCGAGGACCATTACGGGCTCGCCATGGACATGGAATGGGCAAAGGACGGGGAGACGGGCGAACTCTTCATTGTGCAGGCACGCCCCGAAACCGTTCAGTCGCGGCGAGGTGCCGGCGCGCTGAAGAGTTTCCGTATCAAGAATAAGGGACGAAAGCTGATCTCGGGGCTCGCAATCGGGGACGCCGTGGTCGCGGCGCGTGTCTGCCTGATCGACAGGCCGGACAAAATCGCCCAGTTTGTGGACGGCGCCATCCTCGTGACCGAGACCACCGATCCTGACTGGGTTCCGATCATGAAGCGCGCAGCTGCGATCGTTACCGATCATGGTGGGCGGACGTCTCATGCCGCGATTGTCAGCCGCGAGCTTGGTCTGCCGGCGATCGTCGGAACGGGCAACGCGACACATGTTCTTCACGACCAGCAGGAGGTCACTGTCTCCTGTGCCGAGGGGGACGAAGGCTTCGTCTACGAGGGAACTGCCGATTTCGAGAGTGAAGAGCTCGACATGAGAGCCATTCCGCGCACGCGGACCAAGGTTATGCTCAATCTCGCCAATCCCGCGGCTGCGTTCCGTTGGTGGCGTCTGCCGACGGATGGCGTCGGCCTCGCGCGGATGGAGTTCGTGGTCAGCAATCACATCAAGATTCATCCGATGGCTCTGGTCCGCTTTGACGCGCTCAAGGACGAGGATGCAAAGCGAAAGATCATCGAGTTGACCCAATCCTACACCGACAAGCCGGAGTATTTTGTTGATCGACTCGCCCGGGGATTGGCCAGGATCGCAGCCGCCCATGCGCCCAATCCCGTCATCATCCGGATGAGTGATTTCAAGACGAACGAGTATGCGAATCTCATTGGGGGAAGAGAATTCGAGCCCAAAGAAGAAAATCCGATGATCGGCTTCCGCGGTGCATCACGCTATTACTCGCCGCTCTACCGAGAGGGCTTTGCGCTGGAATGCAGGGCTATAAAGCGCCTTCGGGACCAAATGGGGTTCCGGAACGTGGTCGTGATGATCCCGTTTTGCCGCTCCGTCAAGGAAGCAGACCGCGTACTCGAAGTTATGGCTCAGAATGGACTGAAGCGCGGCGAAGGCGGACTGGAAGTCTATGTAATGTGCGAGATACCTTCGAACGTAATCCTGGCGAAGGGGTTCGCTGAACGCTTCGACGGCTTTTCCATTGGCAGCAACGATTTGACCCAACTTACGCTCGGTGTCGACCGGGACTCCGCGGCGCTTGCAGAGCTTTTCGACGAGCAGGACGACGCGGTCAAATGGATGATCCGCAACGTCATCGAAAATGCGACCAAGGCCGGTGCGAAGGTCGGTTTGTGCGGTCAAGCGCCGAGCGATCATCCGGAATTCGCGGCCTTTCTCGTCGATTGCGGAATCGATTCGATCTCTGTCACCCCCGACAGCTTCATCGCGGTCAAGCGGAAGATCGCAGAAGCAGAGGCGGCGAAGTGAAGATCGTCGTCTTCGAAGCCGAAAGGCGGGAGGCGCCTACCTTTGAGAAGTTTAGGCCTGGTCACAAGCTTACGCTCGTCGCGGAACCGCTACGCGCATCGAATGCATCGGATTACGCCGAGTCCGAGGTGATTTCCCCGTTTGTCTATTCCGAAGTCAACCGCCAGGTGCTCGATCAGATGCGGTCCCTGAGGTTGATCGCCACACGTTCGACCGGTTACGACCATATCGACACCGCCTATTGCCGGAGCCGCGGAATTACCGTCTGCAACGTGCCCACTTACGGTGAAAACACCGTGGCCGAGCATGTTTTTGCGCTCCTACTCGCCATCAGTCATCGCCTGCTCGAAGCGATTGAGCGTGCCCGGTCCGATCGGTTCTCGCCCGAAGGACTCCAGGGCTTCGATCTCGCCGGAAAGACGCTCGGTATCGTCGGCACCGGAAGCATTGGTCAGCACGTTATCCGCATCGCTAACGGGTTCGCGATGAAAGTCGTTGCCTGCGATGTCAGACCAGATCCTGGTCTCGCGGCCGCACTCGGCTTTCGTTACGTCACGTTCGACGAGTTATTGGCAACATCCGATGTCATATCGCTGCATGTGCCGGGCACCGAGCAAACCCGCAACCTGCTGTCGGAGAGCGCGTTCGGCCGCATGAAAGACGGTGTTGTCATTATCAACACCGCGCGCGGGAGCATTGTCGATTCTCATGCTCTGATAATGGCCCTTCGCTCGGGCAAGGTGGCGGCGGCGGGTCTCGACGTATTGCCAGACGAGCCACTGATCCGGGAAGAGGCCGAACTCATTTGCTCGATCTTCGAAGGGCAGCGCGACCTCCGTGAACTGGTCGCGGACCACGTTCTGCTGCGCATGCGGAACGTCATTGTAACCCCGCACAGCGCCTTCAACACGCGTGAGGCAATACAGCGGATTGTTGAAACCACCGTCTCGAACATTGAGGCGTTTCTCGCTGGCCATCCCCAGAACGTAGTTATCGGTCCGGCCCTTGTCTAACAGGCCATGACACGGTCAGAGATCGCCATGGGCCGACTTCGGTTCATCGTACCTTCTCGATCGTCACACCGGCCAGGAGGTGCTCGGTATCCTTCGGGCGAGCCAATTCCGTTCCAGCCGCTAGCAGTGCAGCCGAGCCTGCAGCAACGCCATATCGCAGCGCCTCGGCGACCTCGTCGCCAAGGGCAATGCGCAGGATCATTGCGCCAAGAAAGCTGTCGCCCGCACCGACTGTGCTCACGGCCTGCACCGGGGGCGCGTGCGCCCGCCACGCACCGTTAGGCGTGACTGCAAGAGCGCCCTGCTCACCAAGCGTAAGAGCGAGAACTTGGGCCCTTCCCGTCATGACCAGCCGCTGGCTCGCCTCCAACCACTCGTCTTCGTCGGTCAGGGCTCTGCCCGCCAGCTCAGATAGCTCGCGCAAATTTGGCTTTGCCAAGTACACCCCCTCGTCGAGGGCTTCGCGCAATGCCGCGCCGGACGTATCGACAATAGGACGGGCGCCGAGACGTCTGCTCAACTTGACCACACGCGCATAAAGGTCGGCTGGGGCTCCGGGCGGCAGGCTCCCGCTTGTTACTACAAAACCGGGTCGAGGAATAACCGATGAGAGTGCATCGCAGCAGGCTTGCCATTCCTTTTCGGTCAAAGGTGGTCCGGGGAAGACAAAGCGGAACTGCTTCCCGGTACGCGTTTCAAAGACAGTGACGTCCTCGCGGGTATCTCCTGTGATTTCAATTGCATGCCGGCGAATGCCTTCGCGATCAACCAGACGCTTGAGCAGCTCGCCCGTGGTCCCGCCTGCGGGAAAAATCGCGGTGACGTCGCGCTTCCATCGTTGCAGCACGCGCGCGACGTTAATCCCGCCTCCGCCCGGATCGCGCTTTTCGCCTGAGCATCGCAATTTGTGGAAGGGAACCACCTGATCGACAGATGCGGAAACATCGATCGCCGGATTCGCGGTGAGGGTAACTATCCCGGGAACAGACATTGCCTGCCTTCCACTCTGCCCAGCGAAGGCTTGCGGCTCGAGTTACAATGTATCGATGACCTGCTTTAGAAGCGCCTGAACGTGCATGGCCGCTTGTTTGAGATCAGGATTATCAACCGCCTCCATCGAAGCGACAGGATCGATTGCAGCCACTTCCGTCTGTCCCGGCGCGATCTCCCGTACCACGACGTTGCAGGGCAGCATCGTACCTATCTTGTCTTCGAGTTGCAGCGCTTCGTAGGCAAGCTTCGGATTGCAGGCACCCAGTATGCGATAGCCCCGAAAATCCACGCCAATCTTTTCCTTGAGAATCCGCTTGACGTCGATTTCCGTGATAATGCCAAAGCCGGCCTGTTTGAGGCTCTCGACCGTTTTCTGTACTGCCTCATCGAAAGCGACGGGCAGACTCTTGCTGAAGTAGTATGTCATTGCTCAGTTAGCCTTATCGCGTTGCGTTCTGTTAGTGCAAATAGGCTTCTGCCGCGTAACGGCGCATCATCCGCTGACTGCTGAAATAGCATGCAATCTTGCTGATGCTTTGCTTCATCATCCATATCCAGCGTGCGCGATCGTCGTAGTAAAGAGGCAGGACCTTGTTCTCGAGCTTGTCATACAGGTGCGACGCCTGACGGTTTGCCGACGCGGGCACATCGTCTCCGATCGACCACCCGGTCACACCCTCGATGCAAGCCTCCAGCCACCAGCCGTCCAACACGCTCAGGTTCAGCCCGCCGTTCACCGCGGCCTTCATTCCGCTCGTGCCGGACGCTTCGAGCGGCGGCAGAGGCGTATTCAGCCAGACGTCCGACCCAGACACTAGATAGCGAGCGACTTCAAGGTCGTAATTGGGCAGGAATGCCATCCGAACTTCCCCCGCCAACTCGCGAATGTGCCGATTGATGTTTTCGATGAGCCGCGCCCCTTCGCCGTCACGCGGATGGGCCTTACCGGCCCAAACCACCTGGAACGGGCGAGTCTTGTGAAGGACCCGCAGGCGCTCGACGTCTGCGAAAAGAAGCTCTGGCCGCTTATAGCCGGTCATGCGACGGGCAAAACCGATCAGCGGGAGGTCCAAGTCCATGGCGATTCCGGCTCTGTCCTTAACGAAACCGATAAGTTCTGTCTTCGCTTCGCCGTGTGCGCGCCAAATGGCGTCATCGTCCAATTGGTCTGCATGCATCAACGCTTCAGGCTCGTGTGACCAGCGCGGAAAGTGCTTATCGTAAAGGCGCGCGAAGGCACGATGTGCCCAGCTGCCCGTATGAATCCCATTCGAAATCGCTTGGACTTCGTATCCGGGAAATATGCCGCGCGTGATCTCGGCGTGCCGGGGAGCAACGCCGTTTACGTAGTCGCTCAAGTTGAGCGCCAGACGCGTCATGTTGCAGCGTTCGGCGCCCGCATAACGCCGCAATTCATCGAGTTCAATGAAGTCGCCCAAAACCCGCTCGACGATCGGATACGGGAACTGATCATGTCCTGCCTCCACGGGAGTGTGCGTTGTGAAAATGCACCGCTCGCGCACGTGGTCACTTTCGTATATTGGCTCCGTCACCTTTGGATGTTCAGGTAACCGGCTATAGCGACGCAAAAGTTCGACAGCCAGCAACGCCGCGTGACCTTCGTTCAAGTGATACTTGCGGATGTCGAAGCCGAGAGCCTGAAGCACGCGGATGCCGCCGATACCAAGAACGGCTTCCTGCTTCAGCCGGTACACTTCATCGCCCCCATAGAGGCGGTCCGTGATCTCCCGGTCAGCAGCGTTGTTCTCCTCGAGGTCGGTATCCAGCAGTATCACCGGAATTGTATGCCCGAGTGGGCAGGTGAGAATGTGGAGCCAGGGCCGAATCCAAACGGCGCGGCCCTCCAGGTCGATAGCCACCTTCGCGGCTAGAGGTTTTGCCCAGGCCTGCGGCTCCCACGGATCCGAATATCCGAGTTGCTGTCCCTGCTGCCCGATCTCCTGGCGCAAATAGCCTTTGCGGCTCACGAGCGAAACAAAGACGACAGGTATCCGGAGGTCGGCGCATGAACGCGCCATGTCCCCAGCCAGGACACCCAACCCACCGCTGTAAGTGTGCATCTCATTTCGGAGCGCAATTTCCATCGTGAAATAGGCGACATGCGTGCTCCTGATAAACCCATTGAGAATATGGGGCATTCCAACTCTCCGTCGCCGGCAAGGCCAATAGCACTCCCCAAAAGTGTAACGCCAAGGTCATGCTTGGGGTAAAACGATGCAACCTAATACTATCTACCGTTGAGACCGCGTTGATACACGTCAATAGCCGTTCCCAGCCGCTCGGGCAGCATGAATTCAAGATCGGGGATGGGCTTGATGAGAGAGCGTGTCTTCACGGCGCATGGGCTTACCAAGACTTACTCCTCCGGTGAGGTGCAAGTGCACGCATTGCGTGGCGTGGATCTCGAGATTTCCGCCGGGGAAGTCGTCGTGCTGCTCGGACCATCGGGCAGCGGCAAGTCTACCCTTCTCAATATCATGGGCGGGATAGATCAAGCGACGAGCGGCGCGCTCTTTTTCAAAGACCTCGAACTGACCGGTCTCGATGATCGAGGATTGACGGCCTATCGCCGGGAACACGTGGGTTTCGTTTTTCAATTCTACAACATCATTCCGAGCCTTACCGCCTATGAAAACGTGGCGCTGGTTACAGAGATTGCCGGTGATCCAATGCAGCCGGAGGAGGCTCTGGCGCTGGTCGGGCTGCAGGAGCGAATGGACCACTTTCCGGCCGAGCTCTCCGGGGGTGAGCAGCAGCGCGTTGCCATCGCGCGTGCCATCGCCAAACGACCCGAGGTCCTGTTGTGTGATGAGCCGACGGGTGCCTTGGATTCAAGCACTGGAATTCGCGTTATCGAAGCGCTCCTCGCCGCAAATCGGCAGCTCGGTACCACGACAGTCATAATCACTCACAACGCCAGCATCCAGGAAGTGGCCGACCGGGTGATATTTTTTTCGGATGGTCGAATCGCAAGAATACAGGCCAATGCGGTCCGGCGAACTGCGGCCGAGATCAGCTGGTAGTCCAATGCGTGTGCTCGACCTCAAAGTATATCGCGATCTAAGGCGTCTTTGGGCCCAGGCTCTGGCCATCGCTTTCGTCATTGCCGGCGGTGTCTCCACGCTTGTCCTCGCAGTCGGAACCTATCGCTCTTTGGATGAAACGCGCATTGCCTACTACGAGCGCTTTGCGTTTGCCGATGTCTTCGCACAGGTGCGACGTGCACCGAAGACGCTTCTCCGGCAGATAGCGGAAATACCCGGCGTTGCCGCAGTGGAGCCAAGAATTGCGGCACTGGCACTCACCGAAGTGCCGAACTTCAGCGAACCAGGGACCGCACAATTCATCTCGCTGCCCGACAGCGGTCAACCGCTGCTCAATCAGCTCTATATCCGTGCCGGCAGGATGCCTGTGCCCAGTAGCGCAGATGAGGTCGTTGTCAACGAAGCCTTCGCGGCCGCGCACGGCTTTACACTCGGCTCCGAGTTCTCGGCCATACTGAATGGCCGCAAGCGCGGGCTTGTAATTGTTGGAGTAGCGCTGTCACCCGAATTCGTCTTTGCGGTGGGTCCGGGCGACATCATGCCTGATAATCGCCGTTTCGGGATTGTCTGGATGTCGGAGCGGTCCCTTGCCGGCGCGTACAATCTTAAAGATGCATTTTCTTCAGTGAGCCTCAAGCTGTTGCGAAACGCGTCTGAGCGCGAGGTGATAACGCGCCTGGATGACGCCCTTGAGCGCTTCGGTGGGCGGGCCGCGTATGGGCGTACGGACCAGACGTCGCACGCGTGGCTCGAGCATGAACTGGACATGCTCGGGAACATGAGCCGCACGTTGCCGCCCATTTTCCTGCTGGTCTCGGCTTTTCTGGTTAATCTCACGCTCAGCCGGTTGGTCGCGCTCGAACGTGAACAGGTCGGATTGTTGAAGGCGCTGGGCTATACCAATGCAGCTATAGCCGCCCACTACGTCAAGTTCGTCGCCGTTATTGTCGTTATCGGAATTGCGATCGGCAGTGCAGCTGGAGCATGGCTTGGCAGCTTAATTACAACTTTGTTCGGCGACTTCTTTCGCTTCCCGTTCCTGGTTTTCAACCAAAGCCCATCGACCTATCTTATAGGTGCCTTACTCAGTTTTTCTGCGGCAACGGTTGGCGCTACACGCGCAATTCGGGATGTCGTGAAACTGCCGCCGGCCGTGGCTATGCAGCCGCCCGCGCCCGCCCGTTTCCGCCGTTTACTGCCGTCCAGGATAGCAATCGACAGAATTTTAACGCAGCCGACGATGATGATGCTGCGCAATATAACGCGCCATCCTTTTCGGGCAGGGTTCACGACCCTGGGGCTTGCACTCGCGACAGCGATCCTGGTCGTGTCGCTTTTCACCAGAGACACAATGGAGCTGCTCATTGATGTCACGTATTTTATGGCCGACCGGCAGGATGCGACCGTGAGTTTCATCGAGAAGCGTCCGAGCAACGCGGTGTACCAGATCGCGCACTTGCCGGGTGTTCTCGCAGTCGAGCCCCGTCGCGAGGTCCCGGTTCGTATCCGGTATGGCACCATCGAACGAAGGGTGATGATCAGCGGACGGCCTCGCAACGCAGACCTCAGCCGCGTTATCGACGTCGATTTGCACGCCGTTGTGCTGCCGGAGAGCGGCTTGGCGATTTCCGACATGTTGGCACAAATTCTTGGGGTCCACGTCGGCGATTTCGTGGAAGTGGACGTCCTTGAGGGTCAGCGTCGAACAGTGAGTTTGCCCGTTACGACGCTTGTTGAAGATTATTTTGGCATCAAGGCACTGATGGATTCGGAAGCGCTGGCAAGACTGATGCGCGAGGGTCTGGCCGTTAATAGCGTTAACCTGAGCCTGGACGCGAATAGCCTCGATCAGCTGTATGCAGCGATCAAGCGAATTCCAACGATCAGCGCCATTGCTCTGCAGCGGAGGTCGCTCGCAAACTTCCGCGAGGCTGTAGCCTTGCTCCTAACGACCATGGCGAGCATCTACACCGGACTCGCCATGGTCATTGCATTTGGTGTTGTCTATAACAGCGCGCGCATCTCGCTTTCGGAACGCGCCCGGGAGTTGGCCAGCCTGCGTGTTCTTGGCTTTTCCCGCGGCGAGGTGCTGCGCATCCTGCTTTTCGAGCTAGCCATTCTGGCTTTGATTGCGCAGCCACCGGGATGGCTTATCGGATATGGCCTGGCTTGGATCATGAAGACAAACTTGGCCGGAGAGACAATGCGAGTCCGCCTGGTCGTCGAGAACTTCACCTATGCACTGGCAAGCCTGATCGTAATGAGTGCCGCCGTATTCTCAGCCCTGGTTGTACGCCGGCGCGTCAATCGGCTTGATCTTGTAGCCGTCCTCAAAACGCGAGACTGACCCATGCGCACGAAATGGATGAAACGGACAATTGGAACCCTTGCTGCAACGGCAACCTTGGCGGGTGCAGTGTGGTTTGCGTGGCCTCAGCCCGTGCCGGTTGATCTTGCAGCCGTCGGCAAGGGGCCCATGGAAGTCACCGTCGATGATGAAGCCAAGACCCGCGTTCGACACATTTACACCGTGTCGGCTCCGTTGGCAGGCAAGGTCTTGAGGACCCCGCGTGAAATCGGCGACCAGGTGACCGCGGATGAAACCGTCGTGGCAGTCATGCAGCCGACGACGCCCAGCTTTCACGATGCTCGCACTCACGAGGAATTACAGAATGCGCTAGCGGCTGCCGAGTCCGCCGTTACACTGGCGGACGCTGAACGTCGTCGCATCGAAGCGGCACTAACCTATTCGCGCAGTGAGCTCCAGCGCGCGCAAGCGCTCGCCCGCAACAACGGAATCTCACGCATGGCCTTGGACAAAGCCTCCTTCGACGTGGACACGAACGAGGCTGCTTTGGCGAGCGCAAAGGCGGCCCTCGACGTTCGGCGTAGTGAACGCGCGAGCGTAGCAGCCCGGCTCAGGAATCCTTCAGGCAGCGCTACGAATGCGTCGGACTCCGCGTGCTGTATCCAGATTCGGGCCCCGGTCTCAGGCCGTGTCCTAAGGCTCATTCAGGAGAGCGAAACCGTGGTTCCGGCGGGTGCGCCATTGATCGAAATCGGAAACCCGCTCGACTTGGAAGTGGTAGCAGATATCATTTCGACCGACGCCGTTCAGGTCAAAGTGGGTTCTCCTGTCCACATCGAGGGGTGGGGCGGACCTCCACTCGAAGGGCGAGTCGTGCGCGTGGCTCCCTCGGGTTTTCTCAAGATCTCCGCTCTTGGTATTGAAGAGCAACGCGTCCGGGTAACGATCGATCTGGTCGCTCCGTTGGAAGCCTGGTCCAGCCTTGGTCACGATTACCGCGTCACTGTCCGCGTGGTCATTTGGAAGGGACCCGATGCCCTAACGTTGCCCGTCGGCGCGCTATTTCGGAACGGCGACAATTGGGCTGTCTTCGCTATCAGGAGCGGACGGGCACGGACCGCGCCAGTCCAGATTGGGCACCGCAACAATCGGCAGGCGGAAGTCATTGCCGGACTGTCCGAAGGCGATCAGGTCGTGCTGCATCCAAGCGACCGAGTGAGCGACGGAAAACGAGTTTCCCAGCGGGAGGGTGGTTGATTCCACGAAAGTACGTTTCAAGGGAAAAATTGATCCAAGTCAGTTCGAGAGCTGGGCTACATCATCCGCTTGTACAGCGTATGGTTTTTGCGACCTATGCTGGGAGGCGCGGTCAGCTCCCAGTGTTGCAGCCAACTCGCGGTGCTGACTGACAGACAAAATCCATCAGATTTCACGATCGGGGATCCCACCCATTTCGGAGCGCCTCAACCAGAAATGCTTCTGCATCACACTTGACCGCGATGCGCTGTGTCAGGCGCTCGAACGGGAGGTTGGTGATTCGGACTTCTGCGCGACGTTCATCAAGACGCGGCCCCACTTATTCTCGAATGCCCCAGTATTTCTGTCGAGCGCAGACACGGCCGGGATGATTCGGATCGTGCATGCAATTGAAGCCGCGACCCAATTGCCCGCTTATCGAGAAAAAGTGCTGTCTTGGGCCCCTGAGGTTGCACAGCGGGATTTCGGACCGCGCGGTGCCTTCATGGGCTACGATTTCCATCTTGCTACGGATGGTCCAAAGCTGATTGAAGTCAACACCAATGCCGGCGGCGCCTTCCTGAACGCGGCGCTGGCCAAGGCTCAACGGGCCTGCTGCACAGAAGTCGAAGCCGCGTTGAACAGATCCGAGGCTGACGACTTTGAGGCGGCTGTCCTACGCATGTTTCAGCGCGAGTGGGCGTTGCAGCGCGGGACCGGAATGCCGCGGCGGATTGCTATCGTCGATGATAAGCCTGAGGAACAGTACCTGTATCCAGAATTTCTCTTGGCCCAGCGCTTCTTCCTGAAAAACGGCATCGAAGCCTTGATTGTCGATGCCGAGAAGCTTCGCTACGAGGGCGGCCAACTACTTGTCGGGAACGAGTCGATTGATCTCGTGTACAACCGCCTGGTTGACTTCGCTTTCGAGCATCCTCAACACGAAGCCCTACGCGCTGCCCATCAAAATAGCGCCGTTGTCGTCACGCCGAATCCTCACGTGCATGCGCTGTATGCCGATAAGCGCAATTTGGCGCTCTTGTCCGATCAAGCAGTGCTCCGCGCCTGGGGGCTGTCTGCCGAGATGGTTGGCGATCTCGCTGGCGTGCCGCGCACGGTGTTGGTCACCTCCGACAATGCGGCCCAGCTATGGGAGAAAAGGAAAAAGCTGTTCTTCAAACCGGCAGGCGGCCACGGCAGCAAGGCTGTCTATCGCGGGGACAAGCTTACCAAGGGTGTATGGGCGGAAATCATGCGAGGTGGATACGTTGCGCAGGATTTTGCGGCGCCCAGTGAGCGCATGATCAAGTTGGACGGTTTGCCGCAGGTCCGCAAGACCGATGTTAGGCTCTATGTCTATGACGGTCAGGTGTTGCTCACCGCGGCACGCCTCTACCAGGGCCAGACCACGAATTTCAGGACGCCGGGCGGCGGGTTCGCGCCGGTTTTCGTCATTTAGATCAGGTGACCGTTTCCGGAAGGCGCCCGGAAAAGCGGCTTCCGGCGTCGTGCGCTGGCCCGGCTGAAATCTGCCGCCCTCGCTGACCTCTGCTGATCATCGAAGACGTGATTGCGAATACCTGGACAAGTCGTACGCTCGCCAAGGCGTGGATTACCGATTGGAGCGGCCCCAGGGAATTGGAGGCGCGGGTCCGCCTTATAGAACCGTCCGGCTTCACCAAGTTCTCCGCCCTTGGTGTGGAGGAACAGCGCGTGAAAGTCGTTCTCGACATCGTCGAACCACGGGAGGTCTGGGCGCAGCTGGGCGACGGTTTTCGCGTCAACGTTCGCATTGCTATCTGGGAAAGCGACGATGAAATTCACGTGCCGCTCGGCGCTCTATTCAGGCGTGACCAGTCCTGGGCGACTTTCGTGGCGCGGGACGGCCATGTGTCTCTGACGCCGCTCTCGATCGGCCAGGTCAATGGCCGCGATACTCAGGTGATCAGCGGCCTCAAAGAGGGTGAGCGAGTGGTCCTGCATCCGAGTGACAGGATCGGTGACGGGACCCAGATTACAGCACGGCCACGATAAAGCCTCTTAGTTCCCATCAGTCATGCACGAGCAACCCGGAATGCGCCTGAATGGAGTCGGGTTGATGTGGGTCAATTCAACTCCTAGTCTGTCAACTAAGAATCCTCCTCGAAGGACCTTCGCCTTCTTGGCGCCCGCAGAACGTTAGATGCAGGATGGTGAACGATGAGCAAGACAAGCCTTGAGGTGTTCGATACGACGCTGCAAGAAACCAATCATTGGTTGAGGCTTATGATGGAAGAACTCGACTCGCGTGATCGCCGGCGAGCGTTCACGGCGTTGCGCGCTGGGCTTCACGCGTTGCGCGATCGTATCGGGCCGGCCAACGCCGTTCATCTTGGCGCCCAGCTTCCGATGCTTCTACGCGGCGCGTACTACGAAGGGTGGAGTCTGCCGGGCACAACACACGAGCGGCATGCAGAAGACTACCTCAATCACGTCGACTCCAACCTGCCACGGAACTCTGCATTCGACGCATCCGAGGTCGCAATGGCGACGTTTCGGGTGCTCGCCCAGTGTCTAGATCCAGGCGAGACGCAGAAATTGATCCGGGTCCTGCCGCCGGAGATTCGCGCGCTATGGCCGGAGATCGGTCGCCCCGAACAAGTTCGTTAGGGAAACTCTGGGCATTTCGTCCGTCATCATGAGGGGCTTTCGCTAACGTGTCTTCGCGCGCAACTCCATCGCATTCTCGAGGTCATGATTTAGATGAGGCGATGCAACTGCTGAAACCAGGGACGCCCCTCGCGTGCGTCGAAGTCTCAGCGGATTTGGAGCCGCAGCAAGTACGGATCGCCGTGCTTGCTTGCGGTGTTTGCCCAACCGATCTCCAAGTTCGGCGCGCCCATCAAAGAACGTTCCGGCGTTGGTGAAAGCGGGCGGATAAAGCGCCCATGGTCGCTTGTGCTCGCCTCTCTGGCGGCCTTCTACGGCGTTTTCGGTGCGTTCGTTCTCGGCGTCCGCATCGACCTCGTTCTCACGGCGGGTGCGGCCCTGCTGTTCGTGCTGGCGTGGCGACGGATGCGCCTTCGCGGCATAGAAAATCTTCTGTTGAGGTCAAAGGCCTGCCCTTCAGCCCCGCAAGCGTCCGCGCCAGATCGGCTTCAGGAATTCGAGGGTGACGAGCACGGCGAAGCCGGCGGCGAGGGTGACCGCGAGATCGTCCGGATGGAGCGGCCCGAAGCGGAACAAGTCGGCCGCAAAGGGCCAGAACAATGTCAGGCCGAGAATCCCGACGACCGCGGTCAGGACAAACTTCAGCGCTTGGTTGGACCGGCGGAAAGCTTCAAGGAGCGATGCGCTGAAACTCCGGTTCAGGAAAATCAGCGCAACAATGGCGGTCACGAGCGAGAAGAACGTGAGCGCGCGCGCCTCGTCTTCGGGCATGCCGCGCCCGTGCGCCATGACGTAGATGGTGGCAACCAGCGCGAACGCGAGCACGCCCTGCAGAACGCTCCAGACAATGAGTGCCCCGTAAAAGAGCGGCTCATTGGGCGGACGCGGCGGGCGGCGCATCACATCGTCTTCATCGTCCTCGGCCTCGAACACGAGCGAGCAGACCGGATCGATGACCATTTCGAGGAACGCAATGTGGATCGGGCTGAAGATAAGCGGCAAGCCCGAGACCAGCGGCAGCAGCGCGAGGCCCGCGATCGGCACATGCACCGCGAAAATAAACGCCATGGCTTTGCGCAAATTGTCATAGATGCGGCGCCCGAGGCGAACCGCCTTGACGACGGAGCCAAAGTCATCGTCGAGCAGCACAATCGAGGAGGCTTCACGCGCCACGTCCGTGCCGCGACCGCCCATGGCAATGCCGATGTGCGCGGCCTTGAGCGAAGGGGCATCGTTGACGCCGTCACCCGTCATCGCGACGATCTCGCCCGCGCTCTTGAGCGCATTGACGATACGCAGCTTTTGTTCCGGCATAATACGGGCGAACACGGTCACATCGCACACATGCCGTGCGAGATCGGCATCGCTCGTGCGCTGCAATTCCTCGCCGCTCATCACGCGCTCCGCGTCAATGCCCGCCTGCCGGGCGATCGCGCGCGCGGTCGCAGGATAATCGCCTGTTATCATGACGACACGGATGCCCGCCGTGCGGCATTCGGCGACGGCCTCGCGGACGCCCGGCCGCAACGGGTCGGCGAGACCGACCAGCCCGAGAAACACGAATGCGAACTCGTGCGGGGCATCCGGAAGATCGGCGTGCGCGAGGCGCGCACGGGCTATACCCAGCACGCGCAGTCCTTCCGCGGCCATCTCATCGACGGTCGCTTTGACGCGGCGCCACTGATCTTCCGGAAGATCGCTTAAGCGCGCGATGGCTTCGGGCGCACCCTTGGTCGCGATGGTAAAGCCGTGGTCGTCGGCGCCCTGCCATGCATGCGTGACGGCCAGCAAATCGGGGCGGAGCCCATAGGCCCGCACCAGATTATAATCCGCCGATGGCAACACCGCGCCGTTGTCGGGCGCTCTGCCCAGCGCATGGAAGGCTTTTTCCATGGGGTCGAACGGCTCCTGCGCGCTCGCCAGAATCCCGAAACGCACCAGCTCTTGAAAGTCTGCCGGAACCTCTTTGGCACCGATGCGAAACGTGCGCCCGTCTTTGAGGCGCAATTCCGCTATCGACATACGGTTTTCCGTCAGCGTGCCGGTCTTGTCGGTACACAGCACGGTGGCGGAACCCAGTGTCTCAATCGCGGATGCGCGTCGCGTCAGCACGCGCGCCTTCGAGATTCGCCATGCGCCCATCGCCATGAACACGGTCAGCACCACCGGAAACTCTTCCGGGAGCATCGACATGCCGAGCGCGATGCCGGCGAGCAAAGCGTCGAGCCAGCCCCCGCGGAAGAGCCCGTACAGCAGCACGGCCAGCACGCTCACCACGCCGCCGATCATGGCGAACATCCGCACCAGCCTTTGCGTCTGCGCCTGCAGACGCGGCTGCTCGGTCTGCAGCGCACTCAGCGACTGGCCGATCTTGCCGATCTCGCTGCGCGGTCCGGTGCCTGTCACTCGCGCAAGGCCGGTGCCGCGCACGATCAGCGCTCCAGAGAAAATCTGGGGCAGGTCGTCACCGCCGGGGCGCACATGTAGCTGTTCACCTTCGCTGCAAGCGCGTTTGCGCACCGGCACGGACTCGCCGGTCAGCAGCGACTCATCGGCCTGGAGGTCCTGTGCCTGCAGCAGCACACCGTCCGCCGGTACGCGGTCCCCTTCGGAAAGCACGATCAGGTCTTCGCGCACGACTTCGCGTCCGGGGATGCGCTTGCGCACGCCGTCACGCACGACCAGAGCCCGAGGACTGGTGAGGTCGCGCAACGCTTCAAGCACGCGCTCGGTCCGCGTCTCCTGCACGACCGTGATCAGGATCGACATCACGGCGAGGACGCTGAGAATGAGGGCTTCGTGTACGTCGCCGAGCAAGAGGTAGACCGCGCCGCCCCCGAGCAACAGCGCCAGCATCGGCTCGCGCAGGACCTCTATCACGATGCGCAGAACAGTACGGTGTTCGGTGCGCGGCAGCTCGTTGTAGCCCTCGCGCGCAAGCCTTTCGCGGGCCGCGCTGTCGCTCAAGCCCGTCATGATTTTTTGAAATGCAAGACTATCGTTCATGCGCATCTGTTCTCTGGTCGGGCCGGTCCGGATGATTCGGCGCCTGCCCTGTTTGCCCTACGCTACCACTGGCGGCGCAGCACGGGCGCATTTCCCGCGTCAAAAAATACGGCGCACCCTCAGCGGAAGGTGCGCCGTAAGCATCACGGAATGCTCCGTCAGTATACTGACTTAGTGCTCTCGCTCAAATAGCCGCGCTATTAGCCATAACCTGGAGCAACTCTTCGTGCCTGTGGCGACCCTGTTTGTTACGCTCAATGCCGATGGACACCGAAAGACCGCACGAACGCAAGACCGGCCTGCGCGCCCTCCCGCGCAGCATCTGGGCGCTGGGCGTCGTCAGCCTGTTCATGGACATCTCGTCGGAGATGATCCACGGTCTGCTGCCGGTGTTTTTGGTTTCGGTGCTCGGGGCCAAGCGCAAGCTTCGCGCCGTCGTCGATGCCCACCTCTCCGTCGGCGAAGGCGAGGTGCTGGGCCTTGTCGGCGAATCCGGATCGGGAAAATCGACGTTGGGGCGTATGCTGCTGGGGCTGATTGTGCCCGATGCCGGCCAGATCCGCGTCGCCGGCGTTGACGTCGGGACAACCGACCGCAGGACGCTCGCCCGGCGCATCCAGCCCGTGTTCCAGGACCCCTATTCCTCGCTCAATCCGCGCAAGACGATCGCCTCGATCGTGGCGCTCCCGCTTGCCGTGCTCGGGCTGGGCACCGCGGCGGAACGGCGGAGGAAAGCGATTGCCATGCTCGAACGCGTGGGTTTGCGCTCTCGCCATGCCGACGTTTATCCTAACGAGTTGTCCGGCGGGCAGCGCCAGCGCGTCGCCATCGCCCGCGCCCTTGTCGTCGAGCCGCAGATCGTGCTGCTCGACGAGCCCACCTCGGCGCTCGATGTCTCGGTGCAATCGCAGATCTTGAATCTGCTGATGGATCTGCGGCGCGACTTCGACCTCACCTATGTCTTCATCAGCCACAATCTCGCGGTGGTCGAGCACATCGCCTCGCGCGTCGCGGTGATGTATCTCGGGCGCATCGTCGAATGCGCCTCGCGTGATGCGATCTTTCATCATCCCCGCCATCCCTACACCAAGGCGCTGCTTGCCTCCGTGCTCACCCCAGAACCGGGGCGCGGCGTGCCGGACCCCGGTCTTGGCCTTGCCTTTCCCAACGCCCTCTCGCCGCCGCCCGGCTGCGCGTTTCATCCGCGCTGTTCGGACGCGGGCCCGCGCTGCAGCGTTTCCGCGCCTCGGGCTGTGCAGGATGGCGACGGTCTCGTCCTCTGCCATCTGTACGACGGCGGTACCAGGATGGTTGCGTGACGCGATCGCCATTCGAATCAATGAGCGATGGAGGGACAGCGATTGGAATTCGCCTGGCAGGATTACTTACGCATTTCTGCGGCGAGGGCGGCTGTTATTAAGGCGGTGCGGCTCCCGCCGTAAGTGCCGTCGGCATGACTAGCGGTGTGTTGATTTGGGTCAGGATTTCCCCGAACGAACACCTCTTATGCGCACCATTTGTGCCATTCATGGGGACAGTCAGGCATGTCCGAGAATCGCCGTAAGCTCAAATCGTTCATGATCGAGCTGATCCTCGCGCACCTCGCCGACGCGGGCGCGGACTTCTCGGACTACCCGGAGGCGCTCCAGAACTTCTTCACGTACGTCGCGCGGAGCAACATCCGGAAGCTGATCTTCTTCACCGACTATTACTCGACCGTCGGATCGTTCACCGAGACCGTGAAGATCATCGACCCGGTGAACGCCTCCAACAACGTCAGCAAGCTCTACACCGCCGCACAGGCTGACGCGATCGTTGATGCGGCGCTCGACGCAGGCGATGCGATCGACGCGGCGCTGGCGGCCCCAACCAAGCAGGAGACCGTGCGATATTGGCAGCGAGTCTTCGGTTCATCATTTCAGGTGTGACATGACTTCAAGCTACACATACTCGCAGACCGAATCTTTCACCGTGACGCACGCGCGGCACATGGCCGCCAAGGTCGCGACCGACCTCAAGAGGATGCAGCGCCTTTATGAGTTCCCCAGCGACGCGGAGATCACGAACTTTGAGGCCGAGATCATCGAGTTTCTGAAGAAGGGCTATCTCGGAACGGTGACGTACGGCTTCAGGCGCGACGGCAATTGGATCGAGCCGACGCTGCGCTACACGGCGAGGGATCTTGCCGGCGCTTCCGCCAACGACGACGATCCGGGCAAGATCCGGCCCGGCGCCTACATTCTCGGCGCTGCCTTCTACAGCTACATGACCTACAGCGCGGCGTACAACAATCTCTCCAGCGCCGACCGTGAGGCGTTCCACGGCACGCTGCCGTTCAGACGCAGCGGCGCTCCCGAGCCGGGCGTCAACGGGTACCTCGGCGGTGACCGCACGTACTCGTCCGGCGGCCGCGCGCTTGATCGTTCCAGCGTGAGGAGCTGGTGATGAGCGGCAAGCCCTCTCTGGACAGCTGTTCGAGCGCCGCATCAACTATCCCGACCCCGACATGCAGGAACGGCTCGCGCGGCTCGTCGGGCTCGACGACCACAAGACGCGCCTGACGAAGATGCTGGGGTTGCTCGTCAACCCGGCTGGCCTCGAATCGTGGGCGAGGAAGCATCACCCCGACGCCGACGGCGTCATGAGCGCCGTGCTCAGGCGGCCGACGCTCGTCGTGCTGGCCGGGGACGTCGGATCGGGCAAGTCCGAGCTCGCCGAGACCATCGGCGACGCTGTGGCGCGCCAGGAAAAGATCGAGATCACTCTGCTTCCGATGAGCCTGTCGACGCGCGGGCAGGGCCGCGTGGGGGAGATGACGCAGCTTCTGTCTGCGGCGTTCGACTACACCGTGGCCGAGGCGAGCAAGCTCAAGGGCTCCGGACGAGCGCGCGGGGCGGTGATCCTTCTCGTGGACGAGGCCGACGCGCTCGCGCAGTCGCGCGAGGCCGCGCAGATGCACCACGAGGATCGTGCGGGCGTGAACGCCTTCATCCGCGGCATCGACCGCATCGCCAACGCCCGCCTGCCCGCCGCGGTTATCATGTGCACGAATAGGCTCAGCGCGCTTGATCCAGCCGTCAGGCGCCGGGCCGCCGACATTCTCCCGTTCAGCAGGCCGGACGACGAGCAGCGTCGCGCGGTCCTCGGCGAACCGCTGAGACAGCTCGGCTTCTCGAAGCAACAGATCGACGCTATGGTGGCCGCGACGGGCGCGCAAAGAGGCCGCGCGTACGGCTTCACCTTCTCGGACCTGACGCAACGTCTGCTGCCAGCAATCGTCATGGACGCCTATCCTTCGAAGCCGGTGGGCGGGGAGCGTGCGCTTGAGATCGTGCGCGGCATGGTGCCGACGGCACCCTTCCAGGAGGCCTTGACGTGACGGAGTGGTCGCTTCCGGTTCTGCTCGCGGGGCTGCACGACGAGATTCAGCAACGGTTGGAAAGAAGCCGAAAAAGGTTTGGGCACCCCGGGACTAAGGGCGATGCCAGCGAGAACATCTGGCTTGAGCTTCTGAAATTGTATCTGCCGCAGCGTTATCAGGTCGCGAAAGCTCACGTCGTCGACAGCAAGGGCGCGTTCAGCGACCAGATCGATGTCGTCGTCTTCGACAGGCAGTACACACCGTTCATCTTGCAATCGGAAGGCCAGACTGTCATTCCCGCCGAGAGCGTCTACGCGGCGTTCGAGGCGAAGCAGTCGGCCGATGCCGATCTGGTCGCGTACGCGCAGAAGAAAGTCGCGAGCGTGCGACGGCTGCACCGGACGAGCTTGCCGATCCCGCACGCGGGAGGAGTGTTCGCTCCGAAACCGCTCATCCCGATCCTCGGGGGGATACTGACCTTCGAGAGCGACTGGACGCCGGTATTCGGACAGCCGCTAAAACGAGCGCTCCAGAGCGCAGACGCCGAGGGCCGCCTCGATCTGGGATGCATAGCCGCGCACGGCTACTTCTGCATCGGTCCAAAAAAAAGACGCTACGACACGTTCCCCGGGGGCAAGCCCGCCACCGCTTTCCTGCTCAAGCTGATCTCGCTGCTTCAGTTCAGCGGCACCGTGCCCATGATTGATGTCCAAGCGTACGCGCGGTGGCTCGGGCGAGATGGCTCTACTCGGCCGGCCGCGCGCGGAAATCCCGGAAGGGCTCGCACAGGTCCTTCGCCGGCGCGGCGTCCACGCCGTGCGCGGTCATGAAGTCCGGGCTCCGATCAACGAAGCGCGCGGCGTTCGGCACGCATCCGCCGGATGATCGTTTGGATCGGATTCCAGCGGCGACGCGACCAGGTCGCGCGCTCGTTCATACGCACACGACCCCGTGCGGAAGTCCAGATCGAAGCGCCACGCAATCTCGCGCTGGTGGCACCGTGGCGCGCGCTTGGCCCGTAGCAGATAAAGTTTCGGCGCCGTGCTCGATCATGAACGGGGCGTGACATCCGGGCGAACGAGATCCACATGGCTCACGCCCAGGGCAACGGCCAATTCGTAAAGTGTGATCACTGTCGGATTGCGCCGTCCTTGCTCCAAACTACTGATGTACTGCTGGCTAAACCCGGAAATTTCGGCGAGTTGTTCCTGCGTTAGACGTTTCCTCCGCCTAATTCGCATGACATTTCTGCCGACCAGTTTGCGCATGTCCATGCGCCATGGTCGGCTGGTTACACACTCTAAGTGTATCTACTATAATATGTAGGAAACTGGGAGGGTGTCTCAAATGAGGCTGATCGAACTAGTGAGGGGAAGCCGGCTGTCCGGGATGCAAATGAAAGTCGTCCCTCTTCCACTAGTACTTGTTCCGATATTAGCTGCCTGTGCGAGCGACGCTGAAACCGCCGCGTTAAACGCTGGGGCCTATCAGCGCTGCGTGTCTGAAGCAGAGATCATTGCCGCTGACCCGGCCGCCGAGTGCGGCCCTAACGCGGAATCGTTTCGACCGAGTTTTGGACAGAAGTTCCGCTATCTCTATAACGAGCAACTGGCACAGCAGACTCTACAAGCGCAGCAGCAACGACAGGCGGCGCCACCTCTGCGTCCGGTTCAAGCTGCCGATAGGGGCGCCATCATTAACCGATGCGTGGCCGCGATGACTCCGAGCACAACACAGACAGGTAGGTTTGGCGAATATCTGGCAAACGTGCAGCAAGCACGCGCCTATTGCGAAGCCACCGGAGGTATTCCCGCGCCGCCGCAGCCACCGCCGGTGATTATCCGTCAACCCGAACAGCCACAACGCGTGGACTGCGTTCAGATTGGATACATGGTCCGCTGTAACGTGCGCTGAAGATGGGCAACGATCTGCCACGCTTCCTTCCAAACTATATTCCACCACTCCTACCGGCGCTTTACGCTTGGCAGGTACATGGGTGGCTAATCGCAGGCGCTGTGTACGTCGTAATGTTCCTGGCTCTCGTCGGCATCGGATGGACATTTCTACTTCGTGGGTGGTCGTTCAAATGGCTCAAGAGGGCGCGCATTGCTCTGATCCTCACTGGCATGCTCGCGGTTGCCGCAAGCGGTATGGAGATCTGCACGGACGCGGGGCGTTGCGAGCGTGTCTTTGGACACGCGGTTATTGGCTTAGGATTGGTTCGCCCGTAAATGCCTCGATAGGCGATCGATGCGTGTGACCGCAGCCAAGTACAGGAGTACGGTGCAAGAGCATCTAAGACGTTTTCGGCCCGAGGAGTATAAGCGTGCCAAACGGGACGGCGATCTGGATCGCCGGGTGAATG
>Ga0184629_10000147_pt1 | contig 29665 bp, 27 predicted proteins | sample PLM4_32_b1_FD_133158 | JGI IMG/M metagenome (GOLD analysis project Ga0184629, IMG submission 133158) | Groundwater sediment microbial communities from an aquifer in East River, Colorado, USA - PLM4_32_b1 | ecosystem: Environmental > Terrestrial > Soil > Riparian zone | place: USA: East River...
GAAAAGCCGCGTATTTTTTATTGGTGACATGAATGGTATTGAAATTCAACCGCAGCCTTTTATTGATAACCTGATACAATGGATGGGCGATTGCTTTCAGAATTAGCGTTCATGTTCCTGGCGATCCCTGATTTTTACAGTACGTTCTGAGTGGCGATCAACGTTGTAAATAACGAGGTGTTCTCGAATCAGCCGCGCATTGTTACCGGCAAAAAATATGAACAACAAGCTGATTTTCTTGCGGAACGCTGAGGCTAGAATGTACGTTACCGCTCGCAAATCTCCTTCAACTTGGCCAGGGCGGCAGGCCGCTTGTCATTGACTGCAAGACACAGGAGGAAGTGGATTACTTCTGGGAAAAACTTTGCGATGGCGGGGCACCGAGCATACCCACAATCTCCTGTCATTTCAATGTGGCGCCGCACCGTTACACGGGCAGCCACGCGTACTCATGATATTTACAGTTCTAACAAATCTGCCTATCTTCGGTGGCCGTGAATAGGTGGCCAGAAAACGATGTCGAAGTTGTAAGCGCTGAACGTGTTTAAAATATAGAAATATGAACCGCAAAATTTTTCCCCTTTTGCTATCCATGTTGCTGGTGGCAGCATGCAGCAAATCAAAAAAAAATGATTTCCTCCCGGACAAGGACAACGGGGGAATTACGCTGCCTGGAAAATTTGCCGCCATTGTCGTGGTTGATACATTAGGCCGTGGGCGACACATGGCCATAAACACCAATGGAGATATTTACTTACACCTAAATAAACTCACTGCCGAAGGCAAGGGTATCATTGCCCTTCGCGATACTTCAGGCGATGGTAGGGCAGACGTTATCAAGGGTTATTCCGAAATCACAGGCACCGGCATCGAGTTGCACAACAACCACCTCTATTATTCTGATCGAACGCATGTGTACCGTTCCAAAATGACGGAGGGTGAGTTGCTTCCTTCTGACGTGTGCGATACTCTGGTAACCATGGTTGAGGGTGGTGGACACATCGCCAGAACTTTCACATTCGATAACAAAGGAGGCTTGTATGTTAACATAGGTTCGCTTAGCAATGCGTGCGAAGTCAATTTGCGCTCACCCCATTCCAGTGGCGCTGATCCATGTGCTGAACTGGAAACGCGCGGTGGTATCTGGAAGTTTGACGATAATGCTCTCGACCAGGTCCAAGACCTTAATCACCGTTATGCTACAGGCATCCGGAATGCTGTGGCCCTCACCTGGAATCTTGATGTGAACAGGTTATTTGCTTTGCAACATGGACGCGATGACCTGCATCGTTACTGGCCTGAGTTTTACACGGAAGATCAAAATCTCGAATTACCTTCTGAAATATTTTTTGACCTGGAAAAGGATGACAACATGGGATGGCCCTATTGTTACTATGATCACATTCAGGGTAAAAAAATGACAAACCCGGAGTATGGTGGTGATGGGGCAAAAGATGACCGGTGCACAAATGCAAAAATACCACTGTTAGGATTCCCCGGACACTGGGCTCCCAACGATGTATTATTTTATAAAGGAGATCTTTTTCCTGAAAAGTATAAGCAAGGTGCGTTCATTGCATTTCATGGCAGTTGGAACAGGCTTGCCCATGAGCAGCAGGGGTATAAAGTAGTTTTCGTCCCCATGAAAGATGGGAAGCCTTCCGGGGAATGGGAAGTTTTTGCCGATGGCTTTATCGGACCACAGCCCATTACTAATCCTGATGATGCCTTCTTCAGGCCGTGTGGTTTAGCCGAAGGACCTGATGGGTCCCTGTATATTTCAGATTCACAGCACGGAAGGATCTGGCGTGTCATGTATTTTAAAGATGGAATCACGAACTATAAAGACGGAACTTTATATCAGCCGGTGGTAAAAATAAAGACGCCGGAATCAGTCCCGGAAGAACTGGTGGCAGGCAAGAAGGTATACGATATGTATTGCACGCAATGCCACATGGCCAACGGCAAAGGTGCACCGGGCATGAATCCGCCACTGGCAGGAATTGACATCGTAACCGGAAATAAAAACGAACTGATCAAAATCATTCTAAAAGGGTACAGCAAGCCAACAATAATAAATGGAGAATCATATCAGAATGTGATGCCTGCGCATGCTTTCCTCACAGATCAACAAATCGCAGATTTGCTGACCTATATCCGGAAGAGTTGGGGTAATTCCGCTGATGCCCTTAAACCGGATGACATAACTTCGGTAAGAGCAGCTAATCCATAAAATGAATGAGGATTTGGATGGGTGTGTCTTGCCGGAAACTCTCGCGCTGCGGGGTAGCGTTGCGAATTGCTCTGCTGTCCGAGGGATTCCAGCGTCCATCCGAAAGACTGTTGGATTCAAGAAAAAATTGTGGCACTAAGTGACACAAAGAAGGTACAAAGACTCACAGAGATCTTTGTGAAACTTTGAGTAACCTTTGCGCACTTCTGTGGAACAGTTTCTAAATTATAAATCCTTGTTCAGCCCCTACATATTGTTATAATGACAGTATTGCGAACCAACCTTTTGCTTGGCATGATGCTGGCGATTGTCGGTGCCAGTTATGGTCAACCAAAAACACCGGCAACTATTTTCGTCGCCCTGGATAAAGAATTGGGAAACCTTGATCCTGTATGGGCATGGTTCGGGTATGATGAGCCTAACTATACTTACATGAAAGACGGAAAGAAACTGCTTTCTGAATTGGCGGCATTAAGTGCGGTCCCCGTGTATGTTCGTACCCATAATTTACTTACCTCTGGTGATGGAATACCGGCGTTGAAGTGGGGATCCACCAATGCTTATACGGAAGATGACCAGGGTAATCCTGTTTACCATTGGGCCATTGTTGACAGTATTTTTGATACGTATGTAGAACGTGGAATGAGACCCCTCGCACAAATAGGCTTTATGCCTGAAGCGTTGTCCGTCCAACCACAACCCTATCGCCACCATTGGAAACCCGGTGACCCTTATCGGGAAATTCTAACCGGCTGGACGTATCCTCCAAAAGATTATAAGAAATGGGCAGAACTTGTATACCAGTGGGTGAAGCATTGTGTTGAGCGCTACGGAAAACCAGAGGTTGAAAGCTGGTATTGGGAATTGTGGAATGAACCGGATTCAAAATACTGGGGCGGGTCAGTGGAAGAGTATTGTAAATTATATGATTATTCCGTCCATGCTGTTAAGCGAGCACTGCCAACGGCAAAAATGGGAGGGCCACATGTAACCGGTCCGGCTGGGCGCAGGGGAAGAGATTTCCTTAACACTTTTTTAAAACATTGTATATCCGGGGCAAACTACGTCACTGACCAAACTGGTACGCCCCTTGACTTCATTGCCTTTCATGCCAAGGGTTCTCCCAAGGTAGTAGCGGGTTATGTACGGATGAACATGGGTCAGCAATTAAGGGAAATTGCAAATGGTTTTGAAACCGTTGCCGCTTTTCCGGAATTAAGAAGCTTACCGATTATTATTGGTGAATCAGATCCGGAGGGTTGTGCTGCCTGTGGCATGGCTACCAATCCTGAAAATGCTTACCGGAATGGTACGATGTACTCCAGTTATACCGCGGCTTCGTTCGCGCGGAAGTATGCATTGGCAGATTCCTTTGGCATAAATTTTAAAGGGGCTGTGTCCTGGTCATTTGAATTTGAGAACCAACCATGGTTTTACGGCTTCCGCGATCTGGCCACAAATGGTGTTGACAAGCCAGTACTCAATGTATTCCGCATGTTCGGGAAAATGAAAGGTAAGCGTGTGGAGGTTGTGGGTAGTAACATGTATCCACTGAACGTTGTTGTTGATTCTTCTATACGCAGGCATTACACTGACATCGGAGCCTTGGCCGCAAAGGACCTAAAAGGAGCTACGGTTATGATCTGGAATTATCATGACGATGATCTTAATAGGGGAGATCCCGCTGTGATTGACGTAACAATTACAGGTGTACCTGCCGCACAGGTAAACATCACGGAGTACCGTATTGATGGAGAACATAGCAATGCTTACGAAGTTTGGAAGAAAATGGGATCCCCGCAGAAACCGACAGCAGCGCAGTTCAAAGAATTGGAAAACGCCGGACAGCTAAAGACAATTGGTAAAGTCCGGAAAGTGATTGTAAAATCCGGGAAGGCAAAGGTACCGGTATCACTTCCCCGCCAGGGTGTTTCTTTGCTTAGTATAGCGTGGTGAGTTTGCAATGAGCAATGATTAATGGTTAATGGTTAATGAGTAATGCGTTGGCTTGAGTTCAAATCACTTGTGCCTATCATGCAGTCAGTCTATTCTAGTTGAAAAAGAATAACCCTCAGCCACCACCTGTAAACAACTTTTTCAGATCAGGATGATATTGAGAAGTCAGAAATTCAGTGATGTTGAATTCGGCGAGCTTATGAATGTAGAATGGATCTTCGCTGATAATCTTCTCTACATCTTCCTTCGATTTGGCCAGTGCCAGGATGATGCCTCCTGTACGGGGTACCTTACGGCCCGAGGCAACAAACACGTTAATTTTATAATACTTGCGCAGAAACGTCACATGCTCGGTCATGTGCGCATCCAATTGCTCCAGTGGAACAATATAGTTCAGGTTGATAATAAACATACGGTAAAAAAAATTCATGTTTAGCTTAGGCGTCCCCGAAAAGGCTCGGGTGACAACCCAAGTCGAGCTTAATCTAAAATCTAAAACTTACGCAGCACCTGCCAGCCTCTTGTGAAAATAAATATAGGACAATGCTCCGGTTCCAAAAGGAAGCACCATGAATAACATCGGGAGTTGTAGCCCTGACACGCAGATCCCGGAATAGGTTGCGCCCACCAGATCAAAAAATAATCCTGCATAGGCCCATTCTTTCAGTCTTGGCAATCCCGGGATCACAACCGCTACCACTCCTAAAGTCTTGGCGAGACCCAGAAAGGCGATCAGGTATTTCGGGTAGCCAAGGCTGGCGAAAAGGGTTACTGATTCTTCTGTCACCATGATGTTGGTGATGCCAGAGAAAAGCATAAAGGCACCGAAGAGCCCCGTGAAAACCCAGTATAAGATGATTGTCTTTTTCATAATCTGTTTCTTTTATTTTAAGTCTGGATGACAATGCAACTTAGCTTCGATTTAGGGAATTGCCTATGGGTTAGTACGACAAATTAAGGGGCTCTTTGCGACAGGGTAGCAATATTAATGAGCAATGATTAATTTAATGGTTAACGATTTTATGATTGATGAGGAGTTGCAAATTGATCTTTTGATAAAGCAGTATGGGCTGCGGCTCCGGTCAAGTCTTGGGTACACTTTAATCAGCCAAAATTCCTAATTTAATGATCCTGTTAAAAAACTGCCATGAACATAATACACTATAACTTTTCAAAAAAAGCAATTATCACAATTGCAATTTCATTACTCCGGATATCCATTCAGGCACAACCTGTTACAATTCCCATTGAATCGGATGGTCATGCCATCGTGCTCCAAACAGATCGCAACAACCTGTTGAGAACAGTTTATTTTGGTAAACGTCTTCTTGCTGTCAGCGAATATGAAACTGCTTCCACTGTCAACCGCCTCGATGATGACAACGCAGGAATATACAATGCCGCCTATACACCATCCGGGACGTGGAATCTTTCAGAGCCGGCAATCCAGGTAAAACATGCTGATGGAAACCCTTCTCTGGAATTGAAATACACGAGTCACAGTCAGGAACAACTGGATGGTAATACAACCCTTACGCGGATCATACTGAAGGATAATGTATACCCTTTCCAGGCGACGTTATATTATAAGGTCTGGAAAAAAGAAAACGTCATCGAACAATGGACAGAAATACAACACCAGGAGAAGAAACCGGTACTGCTGGAGAAGTATGCGTCCGCTAATTTATATTTTTCCAACACCGATTTTCACCTCACTACATTTCATAACATGTGGGCAAAGGAGATGCAGCCTGCGGAAACAAAACTGGAACGTGGCATGCGCACTATCGATACCAAGTTAGGAACCCGGGCTATGCTTTTACAATCTTCCTGTTTCATCCTGGGGTTTGATAAGCCTGCTGCCGAGGATGAAGGCGATGTCATCCTGGGTCAGCTTGCCTGGAGTGGAAATTTTAAAATCGATTTTGAGGTAGATGCCTATAACAACCTTCGGTTAATCGCGGGCATTAATCCCTATGCTTCAGCATATTTACTTCCAGCCAGTCAACCGTTCAAAACACCTTCGTTCATTTATGCCATGTCCGGTAGCGGTACCGGTGATGCCAGCCGTAACCTTCATACCTGGGCAAGAAAATACAGGGTGTTAGATGGACAAGGGGGACGCCTTACGCTGTTGAATAATTGGGAAGCTACCTATTTTGATTTTGATGAAACCAAATTAACGGCCTTGTATAAGGATGCAAAGAATTTAGGTGTCGATTTGTTTTTATTGGACGATGGCTGGTTTGGTAATAAGTATCCCAGAAATGGTGATAAAGCAGGTCTGGGTGACTGGCAGGAGAATGTAAAGAAACTGCCACACGGGTTAGGCTATCTTGTGAACGAAGCGAAGAAAGAAGGTGTAAAGTTTGGTATATGGATAGAGCCCGAGATGGTGAATCCCAAGAGTGAACTATATGAAAAACATCTTGACTGGGTGATACGGCAACCGGAAAGGGTGGAGGTATATTACCGGAATCAGTTGGTGCTCGACTTGACCAATCCCGAAGTACAGGATTTTGTATTTGGAATCGTTGACAACCTATTCTCTAAAAATCCGGAGTTAGCCTTTATTAAATGGGATTGCAACGCCGTTATTTTTAATGCCTATTCAGCGTATCTGAATAAAAAGCAATTACCACAGTCGCACTTGTATGTTGAATACGTACATGGGCTATATAAGGTACTGGAACGCCTTAGAGCAAAGTACCCTAAGGTACCGATGATGTTATGTTCCGGGGGTGGAGGACGAGGAGATTATGAACTGCTGAAATACTTTACGGAGTTCTGGCCCAGTGATGATACCGAACCCCTTGAAAGGATCTTCATGCAATGGGACTATTCCTATTTCTTTCCGTCTATCGTTACCGACAACCATGTGACCGATTGGGGAAAGCAACCTTTGAAGTTCCGGGTGGATGTTGCCAGTATGGGTAAACTGGGCTTTGATATTGTGGCTAGCGAATTAAGTGAAAATGATATACGTTTTGCGAAAGATGCTGTGCGCAACTACCATTCTTTTAAGAATGCGGTTTGGCATGGAGATTTGTTTCGACTGGTTAACCCGCATAAGAATTCTATTTCTGCCTTGATGTATGTTGATCAGGAGAAGCGTAAAGCCATTGTCTTCAATTACCTGGTTAACAATCGCCAGCGGTTAACAGAAACTCAGAAACCCGTCAGGTTAGGGGGATTGGATCCGGAGAAAAAATATACCGTGAAGGAAATTAACGTTTATCCGGGGACCAAATCACCTGTCGATTCAATGGTCGTTTACTCTGGTGATTTCCTGATGAAAGTGGGTATAAATCCGGATATTAATTTACGTAGAACCAGTGTGGTGCTTGAAGTAAATGAAGTAAAGTAGAAATAAATATTCGCCGATTTGCTGCAATGACGTTGGGCTGTATTGCCGGTCAACCGAAAAAGCCGACTCCGCGTGCCATCAAGCCGGCTAACAATGGGATGATAAAAAGTAAGAGCAATTCGACGCGCAACAACCAGAAAACAGACTTAGGAATCGTTACAATCTCCTCCGGATGGCCTTTCCTGTTTTTAATAAAGAAAACGGTAGGATAAATTGACAACAGTCCGATCGTGACAAACAGTGTTATCTTGGTGTGGAAGATCCAGTTTTTGTTATAAAATTCAGCTGGTTTCCCGATACTGCCTAGCCATAAGGTTAACCCGGCCGCCAGCAAGGTAAGGGCTGCTAAGCCATAAACGGCATCAATTTTTGACAAACGGCTTACCTCAGCACGGGTCAACTCTTTTTTGAGGAGTAAGTGCTCACATACCAAAGAACCTACAATAGCAAAAATGCTGACGAAGTGAACATACCGCAAGATAATTTCTAAACTCATCCTTAACTGCGTTTGCGGTTCATGGTTAATAGTTAGTTATATTTTTGAAGTACGCCTAAGGTTTCCGAAGGGCCAGACCAATCGGAAAAGAATCGTAAGATAATAAGAATCTTGTGAAGACGCCGGAAGGAGTGGACAAAATAAGGAGTTGTACACTGGATGACTAAACTCACACACCCCACCTGCAAAAGAGTTGGGGGGGCAACGTATGGAGTAATCAAATGAATACATTAAAATAAGTTCGGCTCAACTTGTCTCACTGCAGCACCTAGGCGATAATAAAATTACACTACTTCCCATACTATCTAAAATCAGGATTATCATCAGCCTTGTAAAAATCTACCAAATTGCGTGATGCCTTTAATCTTTTTCATGGCTATCATTAGTTCCTGAAAAGGGCGTGCCATGGATATGATCATTAAAAGGAAAATCTGCTATTCCCTGATACTATTGTTGGTTGCTTTTGCTTGCAACGACGAGGATGAACCACCTCCAGCGCGAAAATTAGGGGAATTCATGAAGTTTACAGGCGGTGCTGAAGGGACAGACGAAGGTGTCACAATCGAATGTACGTGCGACCTCAACCTGGAACTTACTGAATTTGAAATATCCGCTGATGGTACACAACACTTCAATGGCTCATTGGGTGGTGAAATAGTCCGCTCGGTTACGAATGATTTAGGCGATGGCTTTTCCTTTGCGCCCTTCCTTTTTGGAGATGTCACTGTAACCGTAAAACAAAATGACAGCCTCTATCTTTCATGGCCGGGGAACATGGGAACTGGAATACGATTTTACGATGAGATTGCACTCTTCAAAGGTGTGTTGAACAGAGACGATGGCACTGTAACCGGGACGTGGAAGTGTGCCCCGCTTGATCTCGATGAAGGTGGATATGTCGACCTCCTCGGCACTGTAGAAGGAAATTGGGGGCTGGAGGAATTTGAATGAAACGTAAGCTTGCCTTTATAATGTTGAACGCAATTCTATCGTTGTAAAATCCTCCCCAATGCTGTGCAACCAACTCATGATTACTCCACGACATCCCCAACGACGGGCAATACAATATGACTTACTCGATCGCCACCGTAATAAATTGTTTGCTGTGCTACCCTTACCGTTGCATTGTCACCCAGGGCGGCCCCGGTATTGGGGTTTCTGTCAAACTGTGGGAAGTTGCTGGAAGTGATGTCTATACGAATGCGGTGCCCGGGCAGAAATACATTGGCTGTACCCGTTAACTCAATATCATACTCGTATGCTTCACCGGGCTTTAACAGCTTCATCTTATCCAACCCTTCCCGGAACCTTGCCCGAAGAATACCTTCCGAAATGGGCATGGCAAAACCGCTTGGAAATACGTCCACCAGCTTAATCATCCAGTCAGTATCCGGACCATCTGTAGCTGCAAATAATTTCATTTTCACAGGACCTGCAATGGTAAGCGCTGAATCTAAGAATTCACTGGTATATACGAGCACATCCTGTTTCTGCTCCAGCGGCCGTTGATCTTTTGGGCCTGCCAGCGTTGGTGTACCGCAACAGTTATTTCCTCCTAACGTCAGTATTGGTTTGTCCGGATCATAACGGTACGTGTCGGTGCCTGTCTTTGCAGGTTTTGCTGCCGTGATCTTCCCATCTCCGCGTACAGCATTTGCTCCCCTTTCACTGCTGATGTACAATTTTTGATACTGTGTGCCCGGTATAGGCCAGTCCGTTTCACTGCGCCATTTATTTACACCCATATAGAACAACCGGACCGGTTTTTCCTTTTCCAAACCGTTCTTTATGCCTTTGAGATGGTAATCAAAGAAACGCAGTTCAGTTTCGAACTGGTCAATATGCGCATCAGGCGTAAAATCAACATCACCATAAGACTGGGAAGATCCATGCCCCCACGGACCAATGATCATTCGTGCTCCGGCACGCGCCTGGGGTGAGCCGCCCTTGTTCTTCATACCTGTATATCCATTGATGGTGCCCATGAGAAAAATATCAAACCACCCGCCTAGCGTGTGTACCGGAACTTTTATTTTATCAAAGCGTTCTTCATCGCTGATCGCTTTCCAGTACGGATCATAGCTTTCATGTTTGAGCCAGTCGCGGTAATGTTGGGTGGCATAACCAGCGCTTTGCAAGTCTCCGTCCTTGAGTGGTAAATGCATCAGGATGTTTTCATACTTCAGTTCTTCCGGCATAAAGGATTCTGTGTGCCAGTACTGGGGCAACATAATTCTGTTGGGCATACGCACCACCCCCCAGCCATAATTAAAACTTAACCGGAAAGCCCCGCCCATCGTGATCCAGTTTGCATAAATGTTTGTGGAAGCTAATACGGGAAATGCTGCTACCAGGTGTGGGGGATTTTGTGAAGCAGCCTGCCACTGATTATGACCAAGATAACTGCCGCCCTGGGTGCCGACTTTTCCATTGGAAAATGATTGTGCTGCTGCCCATTCAATGATATCTAATCCATCCTTGGCTTCATCCCTGAAGGGCTCCCATTTGCCCTCACTTTCGTATCGCCCGCGAACATCCACCACTACGACAGCATAGCCGTGCTGCGCATATTTTACCACGGTTTGGTGCATGCCATCCCGCTGCAAACCATAGGGAGTGCGTACAACAATGGTGGGATACCTGCCTGGTGTAGCCGGTAAATAAATATCGGCATACAGTTTAACGCCATCATGCACGACGATTTCTCTATGCCGTTCAATACGAATACCATTGAGCGCAGGGTCTGCTTTTGGATCGGTTGCAAAAGAGAAAGAAATAGCGATCATCAAGAGCAGGGAAAAGCATGCGATTGGACGTACTATGCATTTATAATTTGTCAACGAGGGCATTGCCTTGCCATAGCGACAAGGTGTTTCAACGAATTGAAAAAGATTAGGGGTTTTCATAGGAAGGGTTTGATAGTAAATTAACGAATTAATGTCATTGAAAAAATGCTGGTTGTGCTGATGGCGGTTGAGGGTAACCTTTCAAGAACAAAAATTACCCTATTCTTCATGTTTTAAAATCAGCAATGGTTAATTTAGTAAAGGTTTTAGTATTGATCTGCCCCATCGGCCTTTCAGGTAATTCAAGATTTGTTAGAATTTACATTCACTGCTCTAAACCAATTCACGTCCTATGAAAATTGGCATCGATAGTTACTGCTACCACCGGTTGTTCGGTGAAGTTTACAAAGGCCAGGATAAACCGGATTCAATACTGACTTTCGAGGATTTTCTTACCAAAGTAGAAAGTCTGAATATTGACGGAGTGTCCCTGGAATCATGTTTTATACCAAAGTTTGATCGGGAATATTTAAAGTTTGTTAAGAACCGGCTCGATTCGTTGGGATTAGATAGAGTGTATGCCTGGGGGCATCCGGATGGTTTGGAAGGCGGCAAAAACAAACAAGCCTTCGATGATATGATCCGGCATATTGATTATGCTCAACAAATCGGTGCCACAGTGATGCGGGTAGTCGGAAGTAGTTTAATGTTCAGGTTTGAACCCCATGGACCACAAATTGAAACGTTAATTCAAATGTTCAGCGCGGCTGCAAAGATTGCAGAACGTCACGATATCAAGATTGCCGTTGAAAATCACATCGACTTTAATTCCGACGAGATATTACAAATTATAAAGGGGGTTAACCGCCCCAGCATGGGGGTGAATTTCGATTCCGGGAATTTTTTACGGGTTCTGGATGACCCTATTCAGGCCATGGAAAAGCTGGCGCCGTATGTTTTTGCAACCCATATAAAGGACCTGCGACCTGTTAAGGGAGTCCCGGTGAATGAATGGTATTTCTTTTCCTGCGTGCCTACAGGGGAGGGATTAATTGAAAATGAAAAACTCGCCCACATGCTTAAGAAAAATAAGTATCAGGGTTTTTTGGCCGTGGAGATTGATTTTCTGCATCCGGATTATTCAAATCAGGAAGAGGAGGTGGTGAAAAAAAGTATTAAAGCGCTTCGGGGTATAGCCAATACGTTATGATAGCCATGAAAACGCTTAACATTGGAATGATTGGATATAAATTTATGGGAAGAGCCCATAGCAATGCGTGGAAAAAGGCTTCCCTTTTTTTTGACCTCCCTTATGAATTGGTATTAAAAGTGGCGTGTGGTAGAAATGAGGCTTCTTTAAAGGAATTTGCCACGAAATGGGGATGGCAGGAAGTTGAAACAGACTGGAAAAAATTGGTAGCCAGACCGGATATTGATATTATTGACATTGCTTTGCCACAAAATTTACATTATGAAGTTGCGCTTGCTGGAGCGTTAGCGGGAAAGCATATTTTTTGTGAGAAACCCATGGCCATGAATGCTAAGCAGGCCGAAGAAATGTTCAGGGTTTGTGAGCAGCAAAAGGTGAAGCACTATTTGAATCATAATTACCGGAGAACTCCAGCTGTAGCGCTTGCAAAAAAAATGATTGATGACGGTTATGTTGGGAGAATATTTCAATGGAGATGTGCCTATCAGCAGGATTGGATTGTAGACCCTGAATTTCCCCTCACGTGGCAATTAAGAAAAGAAATTGCACAGGCTGGACCTCATTGGGATTTGAATTCGCACGCTGTTGACCTGGCGCATTATTTAGTGGGAAAGGTTACTTCTGTCTCCGCGATCACTACAAATTTTATTACAGAAAGACCGCTTGCTGATGAAAGCACATCCGGAAATCTAACCGCTGAAATCATTCCGGACAAAAGGGGTAAAGTTACTGTAGAAGATGCCGCGCTGATGATGGTGGAATTTGAAAATGGAGCCATAGGGTCATTCGAAGCGTCCCGATTTTCCACCGGAAGGAAGAATAAATTGTCCTTTGAAATTTATGGAAGCATGGGCAGTATAATTTTTAATCTTGAACGAATGAATGAGTTGGAGTGCTATTCCCGGAATGATAAGGAAGGGATGCAGGGATTCAAAACAATTCTGGTAACCGAACCCGTTCATCCCTATGTAAACCATTGGTGGCCACCCGGACACACGATTGGCTATGAGCATTCCTTTGTACATGCTGTTTATGATTTTGTGAAAGCACTGGAGCACGGCACTTCGATTGAACCCAATTTTAGAGATGGAGTAGAGATTATCAAAGTGCTGGAGGCAGGTTTAAAATCAGCAGAAACAAACCAAAAGGTTAAGCTGGACAAATAATTACTTGTCCCTATGTGACAAAATTATAATTATACATAAATAGAATAGCGATATGAAAGAGTCTAACAAAGAGAAATTTGTTCGCGATGGTTATGTAATCATCGAGGTACTGACAGCACAAGAAGTCGCTGATTTTAGAAAATTGATGGACGTTTTATTAAGCCCAAAGGTTAAAGCCCACGACACGGCTAAGCATACTTCATCCTATCAACATTTCGGAGATGAGATACAGGATTTCGGAAAAGAGGCAAGGCAATATTATTTCCATTTGTTGACGAAGCCGGGTACGGAATCTATCCATCAGGCCTTTCATCACCCGGTCATGTTAAAGGCCGTGGAAGAATTGATCGGACCTGATCTGATCGTTAACAATGCATCCATTCTGGCGGCAAATGAAGGGACGGAATATTCATTGGGTTGGCACCGGGATATAATCCAGATTCCTGAAAATGAAATTGAAGATTGGATTTTCTCACCTGAACGTTTCCATAACAGTGTACAGATTAATTTACCGTTGGTGGATGAAAATTCATTATGGGTGGTACCCGGAAGCCATGTGAGGCCGAATACGAAAGCTGAAAATGCTGTGTTTGCAGGTTCAAAACACTATGCACCATTAGGAGCAGAGATGCCCGGTGGTATACCGGTCAGCCTGAAAGCAGGCCAGGCCGTATTGTATAACAACAACCTGATTCACCGCGGATACACCAAAAAAATGATATTGCCCAGGCGCACATTGCATATGGGGTATCACAGTGCAGCGTATCCTCCAACCTGGCATTTTTATTTACTCGACGCATCGTTGCTTACACCAGAATACTTAAAAACATTAAGCCCCAGGATGCGGTCCATGATGGAAGAATACCTGGAGTGCAGAAAAAAATATCCGAATATGAGTGATACATGGAAGAAAGAGTACAACTTCCCTTCCGTGTCAAACGTTTAGTGATATCTTCTTTTTATCTATTACGGACATTCTGAACAGTGGCTTCTGCGTAGGTAAGCGCGAACGAAGGATTCCAAAAGGCTAATCACTCCTTCGCTCCGCACAATCCTAACACATCTTATCTGGCGCAAGGTTGTGAAGTAGCTATGCGTATAGCTCACCTATGTTCCTCAATGATTCAAGTCTGCCCCAAAGGGCACGTAGTCCACTGGAGACACGATAGTCAATGTCGCCGGTGGGCTGGCTAACGCTCTATTACTTGAACCAGCCAAAGAAATCTCTTTACATTTCTGTGACTAAAGAGATTGTTTGCATTCTATGGTCATCATCAAACTATTAACCATATGGCACACCTGACACCAATTTCCGGTCCTATCAAAACACAACGTAAAAGATACTCTACGCGTTTGGATATGACTCCCATGGTAGATCTTGCTTTTCTATTGCTCACCTTTTTTGTGCTCACCGTAACCCTCAACCATGCTTATGTGATGAAACTACAGATGCCTGAAGATCATATATCCGATCGGTCGGAAGTAAATGCCAAGCAGGTACTCACCTTAGTGCTGGAAGAGAAGGACAAGGTTTATTGGTATGAGGGTGTTGATAATCCTAAAATAGGGCTTACCAACTTTTCTGCTAACGGAGTTCGTAAGGTGCTCCTTGAAAAGAATGCCCAGATTAAAAAAATGGTGGTGCTCATCAAACCATCTTCTAAATCCCGGTACAAAAATTTAGTCGATATACTCGATGAGATTAATATCACGAAAATCGAGCGGTATTTTATAGTAAAGGAAACGCCGGATGATCACAAGCTCATTGCGGAATCGCAACTCTAGAATGAGCAGATCGAAAAAAAACTAAAATAAATTGAAATAGGTTGTCCGCGATCAGCGGAGTGGATCGTCATAAGCAAAACAACAAACTTTATGACCACACAACAAGTAGCTGATCGCCTGGTAGCCCTTTGCCGGCAGGGCGAAATTTTAAAAGCCATGGAAGAACTCTATGCAGACGAAATCGTGAGTATTGAACCTGAACACAGTCCCAGCAAGACAGCCAAAGGCAAGAAAGTCGTGTCAGAAAAGGGAAAACAATTTGCTTCCCTGATCGAGACGCGCCATGATGGGTCATTTTCCGATCCTCTGGTAGCCGGCCGGTATTTCAGTACCGCGATGATGTTGGATGCAACCTTTAAAGGCAAAGGACGAATGAAACTTGAAGAGATCTGTCTTTACGAAGTGAAAAACGGAAGGATTGTCTGGGAACAATTCTATTTCTAACCGGCGGGCCTTGCGACGGTACGCAAGGCTTTTCTGCTGACTATGTTATGAGGTTGCCATGGACGTGTCACTTGCATTTTGCCAGGGATCCAGGTATTTGCAGGAATTGAGGGTGCCAGTCTTTAAGCAGGTTCATGAAGCATAGCCGGGAATGGCTACGAGCGTGAAGGAAGAATAAAATTTATCTCTCCCGTAGCTTAGGCGTTGCTTAAATGTACTCCTGAGCATTAATATTTAGATTCTAGTAGGTCATTAATGGCCTGCCCATGGCGTAACGCATCAGTTGATCCTAAACATAACGCCAAGTCTGAAATCCATCATCTGCACCGGACTTGAATATAAGGTCCCTACATGATGCTTGTGGACTACTTGTGTTTGGGTATTGACAAATTCGGCCTCTACGGCATCCGTAGCGTTATGGCTTGCGGGGTGATTTGTCGGGGCATCCGTGTTCATATATTTAACAGTGCCGCCCTGCGTAATCGTCGTGTTGAAATCCAGATAGAACCGGCCCGGGGTAGCTCTTTTAATCATGGTTGCAAAGTCCAATCGGAACCCTCCACCAAAGGAGCCAATGAATGTGCCATCCTTCTGAAGGAGATCAGACTCCACAGGCTCGCAGTGGTCCCTCTCGTCAGGATCATATATATTCAGATTAGTTTCGTAATGAGAATAACCTCCCTTGGCAGTAAGGTAAGGTAGAAAGCTTCCTTCAGTAATGAGATAACACCGGCCAAACGCCATAAAATTTACGAATGAATTTCCGACCGTAACTTCCATATTGGCCGTCGTACCATCGTCCAAATCATACTGCTGTTTACTCTCATCGTAACCGTACTGCGTGTATTGCACTTCAGCTCCGATTGAAAAACGTTTTGAAGGTGTGATCATTCCAAAATCCAGGCTGAGGCCGTTTCCCTGGCGAATGTTATTCTTCATACTTCCCAGAGGTGCTGTATAGACGTAATTCAATCCCCCTTCACTACTCCAATGCTGTGCATGCGCAGTGCTGGCAGCCCATAAGAGGGTAAGACCGCAGATAAAAAGCTTTTTCATAAATTGAATATACAAAAAATCAGGGGTTGGGAAAAGTGTTAAATAAAGGCACGATAAATGCGCAGATAAAATCATGAGCGATTACGGGAAACTGGTGTTGACAGAATTGACCCAATGGCAAAAGAAGATGAAAAAACAGCCTTCGCTCGTCAATCGGCTTTCAAAAAGCCTGCAAGTGCGGATCAACAGGATCATCCCCGAAAAGGTGCATAGGGTGATCACTACGGCCATAAAGCACATGACACGCACGGTGTTTTCGGGGGCAGCCTTTACCACATCGGAGCCTCTTGAAGGGGTAGATTTTTACACGCGTGAATGCGAGGTGAAGCGGAAAATCAAATTTTACACGAATACCTCCAGCGCCGAGGGCGCCGTTACAGGAGCCGGTGGAATTTTACTGGGTCTTGCCGATTTCCCGATATGGCTGACCTTAAAAATGAAAATGCTGTTTGAGATTGCCACCCTTTATGGCTACTCTGTAAACGATTATAAAGAACGTATCTACATTCTCCATATTTTTCAGCTTACGTTTTCAAGTCAGGCGCACCGAAGGAAGATTTATGCTTTGCTGGAGCGTTGGGAAGAATATAAAAATGAACTTCCCAAGAACATGAATGAATTTGACTGGCGAAGTTTTCAACAAGAATACCGGGATTACATTGACCTTGCCAAGCTTTTGCAATTGATACCGGGTATTGGCGCCGTCGTTGGAGCCTATGTAAACCATCGCCTTACGCAAAAACTAGGACATAATGCTATGCAGGCATACCGCATGCGGATAGACTCAATTGTCATGCGTTCCATCAGTTCCGGGAATTAGATTTAATAAACTTGTCCCGAAAAGATTTTGATTTCCATAATGCTTGAGTTCTCAGGACGAAAAGAATTGAATTCAACACTAATTTATTTTTTAGCGGCCATCAAAATCCCATCACCCGCTTTGGATATTAAAGCAGCAGGTAGATCATGTCCCATTCCGGGTATGGTAATGAGTTTTGCGTTCGGGATCGTGGCTGCCACTTCCTGGCCCGCTGCAAGATTTACCACCGGATCATTCTGTCCGTGAATTACAACGGTAGGAACACTGATATTCTTTAGTTTTTCCCTTCTGTCGCAATTGTCGGCAATAATCACGGCGGCCACTTGCCTGGCGGTTCCAATAGGATACCATGATCTTTTGATACTGCGCCTGGCAATTTCCATCAGCACACTATCCGCGGTAGGATAACCTGGACTGCCCATAGCCTTATGGATAGTATATAAATATTGGGCCAGTACTTCAATGTTATCGGTCTCCGGAGGTGGTGTGCTCATTACTTGCAGCACTTCGGGATTGCCAGAAGGTAATTTAGGATTACCCGATGATGCCATAATGGAAGTCAACGAAAGTGTTCTCTCCGGAAAGTTTATGGCCACCAATTGGGCAATGGCTCCACCCATGGATGCCCCTACGATATGTGCTTTTTCTATTTTTAGCGCATCTAACAATCCTACAGCATCCTTTGCCATATCGCTCAACGTATAAGGAAGGTTAGTCATATCACAAGTTCCGATCCTTGGGATGACCCATCCCCAATCCGGCATGCCCAGAGAATCAAGTTTTGACGATAAGCCGACATCACGATTATCAAAGCGGATGACTCTAAAGCCTTCATGTGCCAGCTTCTTACAAAGTTCAAGAGGCCACAGCGTTAATTGGGCTCCAGTGCCTTGTATCAGTAGGATGGTTTCGCCTTTTTCAGGACCAAAACTTTCGTAGGCAATATAAATACCATTGGCCCGAACTCTTCCTTCTTTTTTTGTTTCAACCAGATTCTGTTTCGTCCAGGCGCAATTGAAAAGACATAACAGTAACCAAAATGCTATTTGCTTTTTCATAGGATCAATGTTTTACGAATTTTTTTAGAATCTATCAGGCCTCACTTTTAAACTCATTAAGAATCTCCTGGAGTTGATGAAGCGGTTTTTCGAAGCTTTTCTTGTTCTCCGAACGGATCGCCATGACACAGGAGCAAAGCGTAATGGCAAAAGTTATTACGGCCCCTACCGGATGTTCAAGAACTCCTCCAGGCACATACAATTTGAACGCGAGTATAATGCCGATAGCCGAACTTAGGGGTATGAGCATAAGCTCGTAACGTTTTTTAAAATTGTAAAAGCTTGATAACAAGGCATGATGCTGATGCACGTAGGCATACAGGGAAGTTTCTGCATTGCTTCCAGCGTCAAGTTTTGTTGTGGCGATGCGTTTGAATTTCTTCATGAGCATGATGGTAAAAGGAAGAAATAGTAAAACACCTCCTATACTATAGGAGCGCATTTCTATATCAGGCCAGTACTTAACGAGCACATGGCTTAACAAGGCATATACCAGGACTTGCAAAGTAAAGGACGCCCAGAAATACTGCATGGCCGCATTGGTTTGTTTTTTCACTCTGGATTTGAATATTTTTTCAAGGGCCACCTCGTCATAAGTCCGCGTACCTGAAAGGGCGCTCTTGTTTTCATTCCACTTTTTCTTTAATTCCTCAAAGGTCAACATCTTCAATAGATTTTAAATTTTTTCCTTCAATAGTATTTCGAGCTCCTTTTTTATTCTCACCAACCTAACACTTACGTTTGATTTGGAGAGTCCCGTGATGGCTGCTATCTCGTCATAACTCATATTCTCCAGGTATAAGAGCACGATAGCTTTGTTCACTGGAGACAATGTTGCAATGGCATTAAAAAGCAAGGAGATGGCTTCCTCCTGATCTCCGGAAGGCTGGTCCGCGATCTGATGATGTGTTAGCGAAAGCGATTCAGTTTTTTCCTTATTAAACTTCCTCCTGTAGGTAAGGGCTGTATTCAGGCAAACGCTGTACATCCATGTGGAAAATTTAGAACGTCCGTCAAAACGAGGATAAGACCGCCAGAGCTGATACATCATCTCCTGTAAAACGTCCTCCCGCTCATCAACATCTTCGAAATAAATCCTGCACACCTTATGCGCTATGCCAAGGTTTTGGTTTATCTGATAAATGAAGGAACTATCTAAAGGATCAGCCATCTTCTCAATTATTGATTCACACTGCAGTATTAGTAAGATTTACACCTGAATAACTACACAAATTTTTAATTCTTTTTTAGCGCGTTAGAAAAGCAATCCACAACGAACCCTCCTGCTGCATTAGGATCAAGGTGGTACCCCATACGCACATGAAATTAATAGGGAATCTTCCACTCGGGCACTTTCGATTACCCATTTCTCTTGCCTTTATTTTTGTTGAAACAGTGGAAATTGGTTGCACCTTTTCGGACTTTTGGGACAATAAGGAATCACCCATTTATTTTCAAACACACAACAGAAAAATGGAACAGGAAATTTTTGAACGCGTCGATCGGTATATTAGTGATCTGGTGGGCGCAGAAGATGAAGTTTTGCGAGCGACCAACAGATCGATCAGGGAAAATAACATTCCACCCATTAGCGTTTCGGCTAACCAGGGCAAATTCCTCCAGGTGCTGGCCAAAACATGCAACGCAAAAAAAATTCTGGAGATCGGTACGCTTGCCGGTTACAGCACGATCTGGATGGGTCGCGCCCTGCCAAAAAATGGTAAACTTATTTCCCTGGAATTTGATCCCCTGCACGCCCGCGTAGCGAAAGTCAATATAGAAAAAGCCGGACTAAGTGCGGTAGTGGATATCAGGATAGGAAAAGCGCTCGATCTTTTGCCGCAGCTCGCGGCCAACCATGAAGGTCCTTTTGATATGATCTTTATCGATGCCGATAAACCTCCGTACACAGAATATTTTCAATGGTCCCTGAAGCTATCACGGCCCGGGACGCTGATTGTAGCGGATAACGTGATCCGTGAAGCCAAGGTGTTGGATCCAAATACAACCGATGAAATGGTGACGGGTGTACAACGATTTAATACTTTTCTTGCCAGCTCACAGGCTGTGACTGCGACCATCATTCAAACCGTTGGCTCCAAAATGCATGATGGAATGGCCCTGGCCATAGTGAATTAAATTGCAAAGTATGACAAGCGCTGCCTGGTGCAAGGCTTGGTTTTGAGTTTTTAAGTTAATAGCGATCATCTTAATAGTGATTAATCATGTACACAAAAATTACAGTAGCAGTTGCCCTCATCCTTATGGCTTTCGTTTCACCTCCGCGTTGGGAGCCGGAAAACGTGCGAAAACCAACACAAGGTTCAGGCAAGGAATCGCTTCAAGGGAACACCTTGTCAAAAGCCCTTACTTTCCACGCTTCATTTAACAATGGACCTGACGCCGATTTTGGAAGTGGCGACAGAAGGATTTATACCGGAAATTTTAAGGGTAGTCGCGAACAGAATGACCTTCCTACGACGCTTGGATTAGGAACACCGTCCTTATTAATATCAAAAAGCAAAGGGAAACATGGAGCAGCATTAGAGTTCACCAAAGACAACAGCCATGTTGTATTTTATAAAGTAGCGAAGAACATTGAATACCGCGAAAAGGAATTTAACGGGTCGGCTTCATTCTGGATGAGTCTTGATACCCAGGAAATTCCCGGCCAATATTGCGACCCCTTGCAGATAACCGACAAGTATTACGCCAGCGATGCCATCTGGTTGGACATCACAAAAAATGATGTTCCACCTGACTTCCGGTTGGGTGTATTGGGTGATGAGCGCGTTTGGGATGTGAATAAGCTGCAAGGAAGAGATGAAGCATTTTTCTGGCATCTTTTAAAAATTTCCGAACCGCCTTTCAGAAAAGGTAAATGGACACACGTCGTGATCACCTGGCAACTAAATGGTACGGATATTGGCAGGGCGAAGCTATTCTTAGATGGTGAATACCGGGGACAATCCGGTCCGATACGGGAACCGTTGCGCTGGGATATTTCTAAGGTGACCATGCGATTGGGCACGGGAGAGTATATTGGCCTTATGGATGATATCTCTTTATATAATAAGGCCCTTAATGAAGACGAGGTCAAACTGTTGTACAATCTGAAGGAGGGGGTGAAAGAATTGTATCCATAATATCACGGTGAAAGCTCTGCTTTATTATTTTTTAACCGTCATCCTGAGCGGTGGTTTGCGCGTTTGGCATGTGGCAACGATGGATGAGTGTTCTGAGGTGGTGTTAAAACCAAATTATGTGCAAAAGAATAAGACCTTATGAAAATTGCTGTCTTAGCATCGATTGTTTGGCTAACCCTGCTGGGATGTGCTCCCCAAGGTTCTCGTCAGGAATTAGTAAAAGGAATTTATGGAAACCCAGAGGTTCTTTTGGGCAAGGGATATTCATTTAAGGACCTCGGCATAAATTCCATCTTTGTCCACAAAGGGTCAATCACAGCCGAACTGATGGATATTGCGCGGCAACAAAACATCAAAGTATTTGCCGAATTTCCGCTTTTAAATGGAAAAGAATTCCTGGAGACCCATCCCGAGGCGTGGCCCATTGATTCCAATGGAAACAGATCACCCCAGGCAGATTGGTTTATGGGAATTTGTCCTACGCATCCGGAATTCAAAAAATACCGTGAAATACAATTAAGAACGTTGCTCACTACCTTTAAGGTCGATGGCATATGGCTGGATTATGTGCATTGGCACGCTCAATTTGAAACGCCTCATCCAATCCTGCCCGAAACCTGTTTCTGCTCATATTGCCTGAAAGATTTTTCGAACTCCTTCCAGCTCACACTTCCGGAAGGTGATAGCAAAACCAGAGCTTCCTGGATCTTAACGGAGAAAGATCAGGAGTGGAGAAAATGGCGAAGCGAAGTTATTATACGTTGGGTAAAAGATTTCAAGAAGATCGTACACGAGTACAACCCCGACGCTAAGCTCGGAATATACTATTGTCCCTGGTATCCCACTGACTTCAATGAGGCCGGGTACAGGATACTGGGTCTTGATATTCCTGAACTTTATCAGGAAGCTGATGTACTTTCTCCAATGATCTACCATGGTCGCATGGGGAGAAGGCCGGAATGGGTAAAGGAGTATCTCGAATGGCTTCAGCAAGCCATTATTTCTAAAAATGGGATGGGTGCGGCAATATGGCCAATTGTGCAGGCGAGCAATGAACCGGTAACGATTAGTCCTCTGGAATTCCGCAAGGTGATGACCATGGGCGCATCGGCGCCATCCACGGGTATTATGATGTTTTCAACAGGGGCTTTTCAGGAAGATAGTTTAAAAATTGAAGTCATGAAGGATTTGTATGGGAATGGATTTAATCTGGGTAAGGAAACACATGATTGAAGACTCTTTTATGGTTTGGATTTATAGTTGGGACTTAATTAATATTTTCAACTATCACGTCTACGTTGCCTCAGGTTCTTTTACTCACCATGTTTTCATGGAACCTGATTTGTCGCTGTATCCTTGCCGGGCGTGGAGATTGGCTACCTAATAAAGGGGGTTTACAAGAATTTTATAGGGAAAAATATTGTAAACCTGTAGTCATAGTTCTACATTCATAAAACCCATCTATTCTGCTTCATTATCATTTAGGATGGTTGTTTTATTTTGCATTCGAACAATGGATTGCAACCCTGATTTTATTCAAAAAAAAGCGTTTTACAGATTTTAATACATGAGAAAAAAATATTCATTTGCCAAAGTTTACCTTCAACGGATTAAATCATCAATAATAAATTTAAGACCATGGATATTAAAATCTACTTTCGTCGCCCCAAGCTGACAGAGCTACCAGAAACGATTTCGGTTACAGAAGCCGGAAATGTATTATCTGACTACGCATTAAAAAACTACACAAGCGGAACATTTGAATTACGTGCCTTCGACACTAATGTTTTCAGAAATGATTTGCAGATCAAGGTACAAGCAACCATGCTGATTCCTAGGTATTTTGAAGAGGTTCAAAATAATGAACTCCCAGGCGAAATACACGGGCAATTTCTAATTCCGATAGGTACGCAGGAGATAGCTAGATTGTTTTTACTTGATTTAGCACATGGTTCACATGGCTGTCCAACATTAGTAGTTATGGGTGGATCAAAAAAATTTTTCTCCTTTAATAACATGAGATTTTATCCTTTTATTATGACCGATTTTACCGTAGGTTATTATGTTCGTGATACTCCTCCCGCGGGCAATCCTGAATGGCCAGATGATTATCCCTCGCAAAAAAATATTGCAATAGATTATCCAATCTATTACGATGCTACACTGGGATTATATATTACCCGAGGAGCGCGCTTTGTTCAGTAAGTTCATTTAGTTTCCCTGACAAATCATCCCGGCCCAGAAATAGGGATGCGCTGTGATTTCATCGGCAGAAGAAATATACTTTCGCTTTGCGTTTGCCAGGCTTTCAGATGGCGAATGACCTGTGCTTAAGAAGTGATAAAAACTGCCCGTGATGTCGGCCGTAGTGTTATCCGTGATGTTCCATAAAGATGAGATAACATTATTCACTCCTGTTTGCTTAAATGCCCTTGCCAGGCTATACGTGCCCTCGCCTGGAATGTTGGGACCATAAGCCGATTGACAACTTGTAAGTACGATAGTATGTGCTTGAATGTTGAGCGGAGCAATTTCGAACCCATATACCTGAGACGCTTCGCCATCATCTCCTGAACAATAAATCTTATTCTCAAGCCTGTCTGATGTACTTGAAGATGCGTGAAGGCCGATATGAATGAGGTCGTATTTTTTTTCAAGATCTTTTAATAAACGATCCCTGGTTACCTGCTCGTTATGACGCCGGGTGACAGACTGGTTATCAAAAATCTCCCGAATCAATTCCGCTTCTTTTTCTGTACCGGGCAGGGAAACAAGATTGTTATTACTTTTTCCATAAGCATAGGTCAGAATATTATTGATGGATTGATCGCCAGTATTTGCCGTGAGTTCGTATGTCTTAAGACTTTGCGCGTAATTTATAATGTAATCCTTAACGAGGTAATTCGCATTTTTAAAATTGCGTAGTGGATCACTTACCAGGATCTCAAATGGAATGTAATGAAGTGCTCCATCCGGAATGATAAGCAGCAAATGATTCGTTAAGTGCATTGGCGATATAAGACTGGAATAAAGCGTGTGAGAATATTTCATAAATTTCCTTAAGGTGTTATCATCCCCTAACCCAGGCGAACGGTCAAGTATGTTACGGAGACCCAATAGAGCTTCACGGAGTGTCGTATCAAGCTCAATCCGTTCGAATTGAGCCGTAGCATCATACTTTAAAAAGTAAAGATGCTTTTCTGTCATATGATATTGAATAATATTCATGTGTTTGTGTAAAGAAGCTTTTTGAAAGTAATGGAAGGGGGGAATGCTCAACTTATACTTTGCCTTATAGTATTCTGGATATTTTTGTTCCATCTCAGCATAGTAGGCATTTAATTCCTCTAGTGCGTGCATCATTTCCCCGGACCGGAAAGACATAGCTTTACGCAATGCGGATATCGTTGCCTTCATTTGAAATTCCTTGTTTCTAAAGTCAGAAGGAACGTTTGGGAAATAAGACTTCGAACGAGCAAGTATATCTCTGTACATTATCAGGGCTTTTCCACGCTCCATAAACTGATGGGCTTGGTTGACATATGCGGTGTCTAATGTTTTCCGATATAAACTATAGCATGCCTCAATTCCACCTGAATAAACTTTATTACCTATCAATAAAAATTTAATTGCAGCCTCCTCTTCCACTACGCGAACCTGTTGTAGCATTAAGGAGTCAATAAATGTATATAATTTCAGTGCCTTTTTTAAAAGGTCAATGTTTGGTTTTACTTCCTTAGATCTCGACAAAAAAATTTCTGCAAGAAGACCATAGTTAACAAAATTATTACTCACATTGGCTATTTCAGGATCGAGTACGTTTTCCCACGAATATGACTTATCTCTAAGGGAAGTATTGTATACTAAACTCTTATAGGCGTACTCTTCAGCTTTGTCATAATTTTTTATGACTAAGTATTGTTCGGTGAGTATATAAAATGCTTGCATTAACAATACGAGATCAGGTATTCTCTCTGCGTCAAGACTTTTCAGGGCACGCTCGTAATGATAAATGCATTTTTCAGAACTAAGATTCTTAAAATAATAATAATAGCCCCACAGGCGATCTGTGTTTATTTCATCTTTTTTTAAAAAGGAAGCGGGAAATGCCGTTAACGTATCCATCAGGACCTGAAAAGATTCTTCATCATTCAAAATGATTGCCATCAGAATTTTTTCATTTAGTAATTGTGGCATAATGGACTGAAGTTGAAATTTTATGATAACTTCCTCGGCATTCTGATAAGCTCTTTCAGCAGAATCATACTCCTCTAATTTTCTAAATAAAATGCCTTTGAAAATTAAGGCCTTACTCATTAATTGGGGGTCGGGGAAATTTCTTAACGCTTCATTTACATATCCCAAAGCGGTGACCTCATTCCGGTAAATCAAACAGACATCTGCAATTTCAAGAAGTAGGCGAGGCGTATGAGGAGAAAACTCTTCAAATGATTTTGTGACAAGTAGTGCCTTTTCAAAGTATAAAAGAGCTGAGTCCATTTTTCCTTCGACCCTGCGATGGTTAATCCCAATGGACTCCAACGTCAACAGATATTCAAATGTATTGATGGTTTTCTTATTCCGCAAAAGACTTTCGCTGGCCTTTTGCAAGTAGAACATGCCCGATCTTCCATTCCTTATTTCTACAAGACCTGCGATAATATTTTCTATTATTCCTGTTCTCGAATCGTTAAGCGTGTCAATTGACTTTCTGGCAACATAAGTAAGGGTATCAGTTGTCAGCATATTGCACAGTTGAATATTCAGCTTGATGTACCTTAACTCATTTTCTGTGAGGTGATATTTCTTTTCAACACGAGCATATTGAAACAACGCGTCTTTATAGCTACCACTGTTTCTTGTACGATCAGCGCTTAAAAATTTGTGATTAATGGTATCACCTTGAATAAGGCTATAGGGCGATTCACGTTTATTATTCTCTTGACAACCGAATAGCGAGAGAACGATAATGATCAGGAAAAAATTACTACTTTTCTTCATATCGATAAAGTAGGAACCTCATTCAACACTTGGATTTTTTATCTTCGTGAGAAGCTCCGTGGCACTTTTGGAATACGGACTGCCTCGCTGAATAACCTTTTCGAGTGTACGAATACATTTATCTATATCATTTTTATACAAATAACATAAAGCCAGGTACCACTCTGCCTGCCCGTTTAAGCGATTGTCGGTTTCCAGGCATTTTCCAAAATTCAGTATGGCCTTGTCTATTTCTTTGGTTGCCAGATAGCAACTGCCAAGATAAAAGAATATTGAAAAATCTTTGGTATCAAGTTTTTCAAACTGATTTGCTGCGGCAGCGTATTCTCCCTGATCATACTTTTGAAAACCTGACACTTTATCCGCTTCTTCATTCTCCCCACGCTGTGAGAGCATTATGACGTTTGGATAGGGCTTATAATATTCAGAAAAGAGAAGATTCTTGGCAGGTTGGTTTTCTTCTTTCAACCAGAAAATAAGCGCCGCGACGAAAGCTATTGATGCAGCAATAGCTATCGGCCAATATTGTTTTGGAAATGATATTGTTTTGCCATTTTCAGCGCCTGATAGTTCTGTCTCAAATGTTTTCAACTCGTTTGTAAGTTCTTCACGAGAAGCCGCAGTCACCCCCTCCATTAAAATTTTAATATCACGGAATAGCTGAGCGAACGCAACATCTGTTTTTAAGCGAGTCTCCACGCTCTCTTGCGCTGGCTTCTCCAGTTTATGTTGAATGTATAGTTCAATCAATTCAATATCCTGCTCTTCTGTCATACCCCAATTGTTTGATTTGTAAATCTTTAAAGATTTTTCTTAATCTTATCAGACATTTATACTTCTGGCTCTTCGCGGTATCTTCATTCTTGTAGCTCAGTTTTGTAACGATTGCTGACATTGAGCTTTGATGATAGTATACCTCTTGTAACAACGACTTGCAAGGTTCCCCTATTTGTTTCAGGCTAAGCATAGTCAATCGGAGAAGCTCAGGATCAGAGATCTCCTCCATCTCCTCCGGGATGTCGTAGTTTTCCTCGAGCGTACTACGCTTACCTTTGGTACGCTGCATCTCTCTAATTTTATTCTTGGCAATAGCAAACAGGTATGTTTTTGGGGAGCTGCTTAATTCGCTCAGTTGTCCACTCATTACATTCTCGTAAAAACTTATAATGGTTGCCTGATAGATGTCCTTGGCATCGTCCTCATCACAATGGTGACTTTTTATTGCCCAAAGAATAAATTCTTTACGGTGCTCTTGATAGAGTTTCGCCAGTGCACCTTTGCCCGATAGTTTAATTTGCTCAACAATCGAAAACATTTAAGAGGTAAGGGTAAACCTTCGATGTAACTAATATATGCAATTGCACTGAGGTTACGCTGATAAATTAAAATTTATTAATTGAACGGTTTACCTGGTTGTGATCCAATCATAAAGCTTTGAAAGATACTTGGTAAGATTCCTAATAATTTCAGCGAGGATTTCTGGATCCCAATCGGAAGGAGTCTCTGGTTTCCGGGATAATGAATGATGCATCATATTTTATGTTGGGCAATAAGTTTATGAACATTGAATGAGAACAGTTGAATCAAATATTAAACAGAGCGATCATATCAAACTGCAGTGATTTGCCTGTGGGCTTCTCCAAGAAATAAAAAGTTCTGTCTTGTCAAGGTTGCATGTCTTTGGTTGGTGATCCCTAAAATCCCCACTTAAAAATTTGGACCGATGAAGGTATTGGAAAACAAACTATATCCGATGCTATGAAAAAATATTGTCTTCACTTTACAATTCTCATCTTTAGGTTCAATACCGTTTTCGGTGAAATAAAAAACGGATACCAAAGTAAGGCGGACCATCTAAATTTTAATGGGCATGATCCAAATGATCTTAGCGGCAAAAGCGCCGCCCTGTACGAGAAAATATTCTGGAAAGAATATGCGCATTTTTTAAAGACCACCAATGAAAAGGTTCAAAATCCCTTGGTGCTCATGGGCAAGATCAGAAAGAATTTGCCTCTACAATAAAATAATGTTATGACCATCGGGAAGTGAATTGTATCTAAAATTTCCGGCGAGCTCCAACTATTCAATGGAGGTATTGATTAAAACATTTTATGCTTAGCTTAGCGTGAGGATAGTTACCTTGAAATATGAAAAACAAGTACTTTCTTTTCACCTCGTCAGGTTTTATTGTTCTGCTGCTTTTATCTGGCTTTGTTCGCACATGGTCTATACAAAAACAGATCAGGGTCCTGATCATAACGGGAGGACATGGGTTTGACCATGTACCTTTCTACAATGTCTTTAAGGAACAACAGCATATGCGTTATGATACCATGGTACAGCCTCAGGCCAATGCTTTCATCGCCTCGCCTGACGTCGACAAATATGATGTGCTGGTATTTTATGATATGTTTGATTCCCTGCTTCCTGCCGAGCAACAGGCTTACATCAATTTATTAAATAAAGGAAAAGCGATGATATTCCTTCATCATTCGCTGGTATCCTATCAAAACTGGAGTGAATTTATTAAGATCGTTGGCGGACAATATCATACCGGCCCCGTTGTTGTGAATGGTGACACGTTGAAAGCGAGCTATGAGCACGATGTAACCATACCTGTTAAAGTGGAGGATAAACGGCATCCTGTTACCACCGGTCTCCGTGATTTTGAGATAGTAGACGAAGTATACGGAGGAACTGAAATATTGCCCACCGTTAAACCGTTGCTCAGCACGACACAACCTAAAAGCATGCACTACTTGGCATGGATTAACCATTATGGAAACTCGGATGTATTGTATATACAATTGGGCCATGGACCCAGCGCATATGCGAATGTTAATTACCGGAAGTTGATACAGCAGGGTATTGAATGGTCTGCCGCACACCATGCTCATTCCAAATAACTATTAGGAAAGGGATATATTATTTTCAATGCTGAAGCTTTAATGATCGGCATAACTTACTTCCAACGAATAAGTAAATCCGGGTTTAAAGGTTACCCATGCATAGTCAAAACCCTTTATGGATTTAGCCGCGTAAGGTTGTGACTCCCCATTATTGATAATTTTATTTATTTTTTCCCCATTATATGTGTAAGGGATCAGACAGGTAATTCCGCTGTGATGTGTTAATGAGGAA